>Ga0156279_135_pt1 | contig 143217 bp, 118 predicted proteins | sample RifCSPlowO2_12_FD_107928 | JGI IMG/M metagenome (GOLD analysis project Ga0156279, IMG submission 107928) | Acidobacteria bacterium RIFCSPLOWO2_12_FULL_68_19 | reverse complement strand
CGCACGCCTCAGCTCTCACACGGCGTGGTAAGTCAACCAAGTGTTACCCATGTCCCCGGACTAATCTGTTACTCATGTCCCCGGCCGCTCAGGTCCTTGCGAACGTGTTGTTCGCTCTGAGTCAGCGTGCCATCCAGTGAATCGCCCAAGGAACAGCGCCGTCGCTCGCTTGCTTATAGGAGAACGTCGCACGATTCGCGGTGAGAACGTCCCACACAGGTCTCGGAATCTCGAACGGAACTTGGTGCGCGCCGAACACTTGACCGGCAATCCCGATGGGGCACACCACACCCTTTGCTATCAACGGAGCAGCGTATCCGCCATCCGGAGTCGTCTGAAAGACCCGCTGGTTGTAATGCAGGAGGTATCCGATGATTTCGCGTTCTTTTGGCGTCATGTGCGGGATGTAATCGCGAATTGCCCGGAGCTGAGCCCTCCGTCGCCTGAAATGGCTGAACCGAGCTGAAGGCTCAACAGCCCCGACTACGCTCTTGCCGATCGCAGCAACAGAGAGGCAGCCAAACACGATCGCTCCAATCATTGGAACGGCAATCCAATAGAACGAACCATCTGTTGGAATGATTTGTTGCTTGACCATGACGACGACCGTGATGCAAGCGACCGCCAAAGCCGTCGTCTGCCAGCCGCTCGCCTTTAGAATCTCAAGCCAGCGCGGATCTGTTGCGTTCATGGTTTCATGGAATGAATTCGTCCGCCCAACTTGTTAGTCGACTGCGAGCCGGCACGTATCCGGCGCCTCATGGTATTCGTCGCCCGTACTCGCAACCCGCAGAATCGAGGGCGATTGTAGCAGCGATCCGACCCGCCGCTCAGCGTGGTTACGTGCGAAGGCCATCGTCAAGATCCTCCGCCAAATCGCTGATCTGCGCGGTTACACGCAGGCGCCCGCGCGTAACCATCCTGCACAGGCGACAGTTGAGGCCAGAAGTGCTTCGTCATCGCGCCTTTCTGGCCACGTGGCTCCATCAGGACTCGCGCGGATACCCGCGAGGCCCGGACGTATCCGCTCACAGCCGGTCCAGAGGACTCTTCACCCCCAGCGCCCCGCGGTTCATCACGTGCAGATACGTCATCGTCGTCCGGACGTCCCGATGCCCGAGCAGCTCCTGCACCGTGCGGATGTCATACCCGTCTTCGAGCAGCGCCGTCGCAAAGCTGTGACGCCTATGCCGGATGCGGCATAGGCGCCACTATGCCGAGTCCCAGACTATGCCGAGTAGCTCCGTTCCACTCTTGATTTCCGGCCTGTAAACCCACACTGACTCGGCATAGTTGGCTCCTTCGATCACCCTGCGATCGAAAGAAAGGAGCCACTATGAAGTGCATCGTCGATGACGACGTGGTCCTCTCACGGCCGTTGGAGGGGCCATTGTCGGCGCACATTGCTGCGTTTGCGCAGTGGGCCCGCGATCAGGGATACGCGCGGGCATCGCGGTACCGGCAAGTGCTACTCGCCGCCTGTTTCAGTCGATGGCTCGGACAGCAGACCATCACCGTCCGGCACGTCGCCGCCGCGCATGCGGCTCGGTATCTGCGATCGCGCGCTCGCCGCGTCCAGATCCACCGAGGGGATCGCGCGGCGTTGCGGCAGTTCCTGGACTTTCTGCGCCGTCGCGGCGTGGTCCGCGCGAAGAAGATTTCGCCACCCCACCCGACGCCGATTGAGCAAGCGGTGCAGGCGTTCGCGCAGTACTTGCGCGGCGAGCGGGCGCTGGTCCGCGCGACGGTTGTCAATTACGTCCCCTTCATCCGCCGGTTTCTCATGGATCGGTTCGGTGGCGACCCGGTCAGGCTCTCGCGGCTGCAGGCGCGGGACGTCATGAGATTTGTCCAGCGCCAAGCCCCGCGCCTTCATCTGAAGACCGCGAAGCTCCTGACCACGGCGCTTCGATCCTTCCTGCGCTACGCGCGCTATCGCGGAGCGGTGACGCAGGATTTGGCCGCGGCGGTGGCGACCGTCGCCAACTGGTCGATGTCGTCGATCCCGCGAGCAATTCCGGCGGAGTCGGTTCGCCGGCTCCTGGCATCGATCGACCGGCGGACCGCGAGGGGACGACGCGACTACGCGATCCTGCTCTTGCTCGCCCGTCTGGGATTGCGCGGGAGCGAAGTGGCCTTGCTGGAGCTTGATGATCTTGACTGGAACGCCGGACAGATCACCATTCGCGGCAAACGCGGTCGAATCATCGCACTGCCGTTACCAGCAGACGCCGGTGCGGCCATCGCCGCGTACCTCCGGCATGGACGCCCGCGCAGTACGAGTCGCCGCGTGTTCTTGCGGGCGCACGCCCCGAGTGGTGGCTTTGCCGGCCCCAGCGCCATCGCCTGTATCGTGCGACACGGCCTCGAGCAGGCCGGTCTGCCTGCTCCCACGAAGGGCGCGCATCAATTCCGTCACGCGTTGGCGACCCAGATGTTGCACGACGGGGCCTCGCTGACCGAAATCGGCGAGATCTTGGGGCATCGCAGTCCCGAGACCACGATGATCTACGCCAAGGTGGATCTCGATGCCTTGCGGACGCTCGCGTTGCCGTGGCCAGGAGGTGCGCGATGACTACCCTGCGATCAGCCGTCCAGCAGTACCTGGCCATGCGACGCAGCTTGGGCTTTCACCTGAGCGAGGCCGGCAGGCTGTTGCCCAAATTCGTCACGTTCATGGAGCAGCGCCGGGCCTCGGTCGTGACGACTCCGTTGGCGCTCGTGTGGGCGCAACAATCTCAGACCGTGCAACCCGCGGAGAGGGCCCGCCGCCTGAGTATCGTGCGGATCTTCGCGCGCTATCACCAGGCCACCGATCCCCGTACCGAGATTCCGCCGGACGGCATGCTGCCGTATCGTCCGAAGCGGGCGCACCCCTATCTCTACTCGGATGACGAGATCCAACGGCTGCTCCGCGCAGCCCGCACCTTGCCGGCCAGGGGCGGGTTTCGTCCGTGGGCCTACCATGGGCTGTTCGGATTGCTCAGCGTCTCGGGCCTGCGCCTCGGCGAAGCCCGCAATCTCCGTGTCGACGATGTCGACCTCGACGCCGGCGTGCTGACCGTCCGCCACGCCAAGTTCGGCAAGTCTCGCCTCGTACCGCTCCACGCGTCGACCGGCAAGGTCCTCGCCGCCTATCTGGCGCGCCGCCGGCGCCATTGGGCGGGACGGTCCGTCTCGCCCTACGTGTTCGTGTCTAATTGGGGCAACCGACTCGATGTCGGCAGCGTCCACCGGACGTTCTACGCCCTCTCCCGACAGATCGGACTGCGTCAGGCCTCGGACCATCGTGGCCCGCGGATTCATGACCTGCGGCATCGGTTCGCGGCCAAGACACTGTGGCGGTGGTACCGTACCGGCGAGGATCCCGAGCGGCGCTTGCCGATTTTGTCGGCGTACCTCGGCCATGTGCACGTCCGCGATACCTATTGGTATCTCAGCGCGTGGCCCGAGCTGATGCGCGAGGTGATGCGCCGCGTGGAGCGGCGCTGGGAGGGTCGGTCATGACGCGCCAGACCTCGCTCGCCCCGCTCCTGGAACGGTTCTTCACGCAACGCCTGTTGCAACAACGACAGGCGAGCCCCCACACCATCGCGTCCTATCGCGACACGTTCCGCCTGTTGCTGAAATTTGCGCACCTGCGGTTGCACACGCCACCCGCGCGACTCAGCTTGGAGGCGGTGGACGCCCCGCTGATCGGGGCGTTTTTGGATCAGCTCGAGACGCGAGGCCTGAGTGTGCGGAGCCGGAATCTGCGGCTGACCGCCATTCACTCGTTCTTTCGATACGCGGCCTTCGAGACACCCACCCATGCCGCGCAGATCCAGCGCATACTCGCCATGCTCAGCAAGCGGTTCACGCGTCGCCAGATCGCGTTTCTCATCCGGCCCGAGGTCCATGCGCTGCTCGCCGCGCCCGATCAACGCACCTGGTTCGGTCGCCGCGATCACGCGTTGCTCCTGGTGGCCGTTCAAACCGGACTCCGTCTCTCCGAGCTGACGGCGCTGACCCGAAACGATGTCGTCGTCGGCACGGGGGCGCACGTCCGCGTCATCGGCAAGGGCCGCAAAGAACGTTGCACGCCGCTGGCCAGACCGACCATCGCCGTCTTGAAGGCGTGGTTGCGCGAGCCGCCGCGTGGTGTCGGCCAAGTGCTGTTTCCCACCCACCGCGGAACGCGGCTGAGCGCCGACGCGGTGGAATACCTCGTGGCCAAGCATCGAACCGCCGCTGCCAAGATCTGCCCGTCGCTCCAACACAAGGGGATTACCACCCACGGCCTCCGACACACCTCGGCCATGGATCTTCTCCAAGCGGGTGTGGACCGGTCCGTGATCGCCCTCTGGCTCGGGCACGAATCGGTGGACACCACGCAAATCTATCTGGAGGCCACACTGGCCATGAAAGAGCGGGCGCTCGCGATGACGGCACCGCTGAACGGCCGGCGCAGTCGTTATCGGCCAGGCGATGAATTGCTACGCTTTCTCAACAGTCTGTAGGGACGAGAAACTATGCCGAGTGATCGCGCAGCCGCACCTCTGGTTTCAGGCGCGGTTTTCGGCCCGAGCGCGACTCGCGCTCCGTCACTCGGCATAGTCTGGGACTCGGCATAGTGACGCATCGTGTGCGGGCTCACCCGTTTCGTGAGGCCGGCCTGCCGCGCTGCGCGGGTCACCGCCTTCTGGATCACCGATTCGTGCAGGCGATACCGCGACGGCGCACCCCATCGTGGATCCCGACAGATGCGCGTCGCCGGGAACACGAACTGCCACCGCCACTCGGTGGCCGCATTCGGATACTTCCGACCCACCGCGAATGGCAGGACGACCCGCCCCAACCCTCGCGCCCGATCGCCTTCATGTATCCGACGCACCCGCGCCAGATGCGCGGTCAGCGCCTCCCGCCCCGCCGCCGGCAGCATCGTCACCCGATCCTTGCGACCCTTCCCTTGCCGCACGACGATTTGCTGGCGATCGAAGTCGAGGTCCTTGACCCGAAGATCGAGACATTCCTCCAGCCGGAGCCCGGCACCGTAGAGCAGCATCACGACCAGCCGCTCCGTGCCGGTGAGCTGCGTGAGGAGCGCGCCAACCTCGTCTCGGCTGAGCACCACCGGCAACCGTTCCGGCGTACGCGCCCGCACAACCGGTGGAATGTCGCCAATTGACATCGCCAGCACGTGTTTATAGAGAAACAGCAGCGCACTGAGTGCTTGGTTCTGTGTGGAGGCGCTGACGTGTTGGCCGACGGCGAGAAACGTCAGAAACCGCGAGATTTCGGCGACGCCCATCTGGGACGGATGCGTCTTGCCGTGGAAGAAGATGTAGCGGCGGATCCAATGGACGTACGCCTCCTCGGTGCGACGGCTGTAGTGGCGCGTACGCACGGCGTCGCGCACCCGATCCAGGAGCTTCGGCTGTCTCCCGGCACCCCGATCGCCCGTCGGATTGTTCGGCACGTCGAATGTCGCATTCGAACGACGTGCCATGTGCCTGTCGGCGTACTGAGGCCGAAACCGACGGGTGTTGTTTCACGGATCGCAACATTTGCCACCACGTGCAGGCGGACGTGTTGCAGAATCTGCACGGCGCGAAGAGGGCGTCCTCGCTGTCGAGAAGATCGATTCCGAAGGCCACGTGGGCCGCTTTCGGCGCCGGGCGGACACGCATCAGCAGGTGAGCGCCATTGAGCGCGCCGAAGTCATCGGCCGTGGCTGGACCGAGAAGACCCCGAGGAAACGTCCTGGGCGGATGAGCTGCTCGAAGCTGTCAAGTCGATGGCGCCACCAGCCTTCGAAAGGCTCTGTCAACGCTTGTTACGTCGTCGAGGATGTTCGCGTCAATCGCAAGTGGTTCGAGAGCTTGTAGCCGCGTGAGCGGCCGCTGGTGAACGCTGGCCGTTGCCGGAATGAGCCGGACGCCTTTTCACAATTGAGGCAGCAGAGATCCTGGCAACGCGGAGCTTCTTGCGGTGTCGCTCCGCATGTCAGAGGTCGTACTGCACCTGTTGGTTCGTCCAACTCTTTGCGGTGGTGCCACACGCCAGCGACAGCCGTACGGCCATTTCCGATCTGATTGTTCTCGACGATGAGCAACTGGCCGGCCTCCTTCGTGCACCCGCCGGCCGGCCTCTCCGTCCCGCACTCGATGAAATGGCCCGTCATGGCCACGAGTCACACGCGCACGCAGGATCACTCGTTCGGCTTCTTCCAGCCCCGCTCGAAATGCTTCTCCCAGTTCTGCGCCCACGGCCGCCCGAAGTAATCGACATACCCGTCGTCGAGCGGCGTCAGTTGCGTCGGCCGCCCGTCGGGGCCGTTCAGAATCGTGCTCTGGACGCGACACTCGACGAAGGTATGCCGCATCTCCGGATCGTCCGGCCCGGCCTGCCGCTCCCAGGGCGTGACGATGTGCAGCGGCTGGGTGAACGCTTCCGGATCGTAGAAGGTCGCTTCGACCGTGATCACCTTCCCATCGGCGCTCGGCCTGTACACCTCGACGATTTCGAGCGAACTGCTGAACTCGAACATCGAGTGTGACAGGGTCCATCCCTGCACGTTGGCCGTCCAGGTGACGAGCGTGCTGCCGTTCCAGAAACCGATCGTCTCACCGAACCACTGCGGCACCTGCTGGACGTGCTTCTGGCCGATGAGCACCCGGCGCAGCAGGTTGTCGGCGCTCCCGCCGAGCATCTGAATCTGGTACGGCGTCATGATGAGCTCGATAGGGCCGCCGAAGGTGAACTGCGACCACCAGCGCATCATCCCTTCGGGGTAGCAGAAGGCGGCCATCCACTGCGGCGCGTTGCTCACCGCCTCGTGGTAGTTCATCTGGACCATGCGCTTCTGGTACTCCGGCGTGAGCAGCGACACCATCGTGGAGGCCTGCAGGTTGCGCCCCCAGGTCCACTGCTCGCCGGGGGAGAGCCGCAGGTACCAGCCGTCCCACTGCGGCAGCGTCTGCCGGGTGTGCCTGGTCGGCCCGCCCGTCTTGCGTGCCTCGGCGAGAAGCGCCTCGTAATGCTGCTGCGCCGTCTTGTAGGGATGCGGGCTCACGATTCGCGCGACGTCGCGGTCGAGATTGCAGTCGCCCCACTGCCCCACGCGCTCGTCGCGCCACATGTCGGTCAGCTGCCGCGGCGTGTTGCAGCGGAAGTAGCGCCGGTCGGTCCAGTCCTTCCGGTCCAGGTAGAAGTTCTTCGTGGTGAACAGGTCCACCGGCAGCGGCTGGACGCCCGCGGGCGGACGGGGCGCCGGCCCGGCCTGCCTGGCGCGGAGCACGGCCGTGCCGACACCTGCGACCACCAGCGCCAGGATCGCGGCCGCCAGGAACGTGCGCACGAAAGCCATCAGCGACTCCTCCTCGTTCACTTCTAGGGCGAAATCGTCCCGACCGCGTGCTGGCCGTGATTGCGGCTCGGCGACGGCGGATTGGCAACGACGTTCCGCTGGTCCGTCCACAGACTCCAGGTCCGGCCGTCGGCGCCGACCGCCACGGCGTTGTAGTCCCCGATGAACAGCCCGTTGCCGCTCGTGAGCCCCGAAAACCACCGTGACTGGTCCGCGTGCGACAGCCCGGTATCGACGCGCTGCCGGACCGATGCGGTGATGTTGCCAAGCGCATCGAAGGTCAGGCGCGTCAACGTGAACCCGTACTTGCACACCGTCTGGCCCGACGAGTAGCTGCGGTCCATGTAGCCGACGTCCACGCGGCCGTCGGGCGCGACCGCCACCCACGGGTAGAACTGATCGTTCGGCGAGCCGTCGATCACGTGGACCGTCCACGTCACCCCGCCGTCCGACGAGCGGGCCAGGCGGACGTCGGTATTGGTGGCCGACACCGTTCCATTCCGGTTGTCGGCCCACACCAGATAGACGGTGTTGCCGGTCGGATCGCTCGGATCGGCCGCAATGTTGCCGGCCGCGTTCACGCGGAATTGGCAGCCGGTCAGAGTGGAACGTCCGCTGATGTTGACGGGATAGTTGATGTCGAATACCGCATCGACGCGGACCGGCGCGCCCCAGCTCGAGCCGCCGTTGCCGGAAGACACCACCATGTACTGATTCTCGGCTGGCGTATTGAAGTTCTCGAACGCCACGTAGACCTTTCCGGTCGGAGCGATCGCCGGCACCGAGTCCTGATTCTCGTCACACTCGGTCGCGGGCCCGCCGCCGAACTGAACGGCGCAGGCAGGATTGAAGCCGCTGATCTCTCGCGGCGACGACCAACGCTGGCCATCGTCTGAGAACGACACGCGGATCGGCGAGCGCGCAAACGGCGTGGATCCCACGAAGCGCTCCTCGAAGCTCGTCCAGGTCACGTACACCCGATCACGGTACGGACTCGCCGCGTACGGGTCGGCCGCGATGTACTCCTTGTCCTGGAAGACCGTCAGCGGGTCGGCCCCGCGGTTCACCGCGGTCTGGCCCCTGGCTACGGTCACCGGATTCGAGTAGGACACCCCGCCGTCGTCGGACGTCGTCACGATGACGCTCGGAGCCGTGAAGCTGCCACCCGGGCCTTCATGATCGGCGATGTTGGCGAAGTAGACGCGGCCCGTCGAGTCGAAGGCCACTGCCGGATCGCCAGTGAACTGATACGGCGTAATGGGCGGAACGACCTCGCGCCACGTCTGACCTCCGTCGAAGGTGACCGACGTGGTGCCGATGACGTGCGCGAGGAGCGTGGCACCGCGCGGAAGGAGCTGGTAGGAGTGATAGCCCCCGACCGCGTGGTTCGGATTGACCGGATTGACGGCGATGGTCGTCTCGTTGTGCGGCACCTCGCCGTCGCAATCGATCAGCACGTTTCCCGCATACACCGCCGGCTGCGTCGCCTGACCAGTCGTGCAGGTGAAACGCTGGACGATGCCGACGCCGGTCTCGAACTCCGCGCTGAGGTCGAAGTACGAGTAGAAGCCCGATTTCTGGGGCCCGGGCTTTTCGGCCGCGGGCGTACGCTGACCGACCGCCACGGCGGACGACAACGCAAGAAGCGTCACGACGACGAAGAGTCTCCGCACGGCCCCTCCTCCTTGGCGGTTACCTCGTCCCCGCACCGCTGTGGTAGACGACATGCCGCCAGAGCGTCCCCTCCACCCGCGTTCTGTTGCTGCTTTAAGCCCCTCGGCCAGAGCGCGAGTCGCCGAGGTTATACACCCCGAGCGCGGGTTTTTCTAGTAGATTTCCGCGGAATGCGCCTGAACGCGACGGCCGGCTTCGGTGTCTCATCGACGACGAGACGGAACACGTCGGGCCGTGCGTAGTGCCCGACGACGTCGAAGTCGAGACGGGCGCGGGCGATCTCGGCGAGGTCGATGTCGGCGGTGAGGATGGCCTCGCCGGTGAAGTCGGGACCCGCCAGCACGCGGCCGAGCGGGTCGACGATGCAGCTGCCGCCTCGCGAGAGGACCGTGTCCGGGTCGTCGCCGAAGGCGGTCTGGTAGTCGGCGGGATAGTCGCGGCGCCGGGCGAACTGATTCGCGGACAGCACGAAGCACCGTCCCTCCAGCGCGATGTGCTGCATCGTCGGCAGCCAGGTGTCGCGCCCGTCGGCGGTCGGCGCGCAGTAGATCTCGACGCCCTTGCCGTACATGGCCGCCCGCAGGAGCGGCATGTAGTTCTCCCAGCAGATCACCGCGCCGATCCTGCCGATGTCGGTGTCGAACACGGGCATCGTCGAACCGTCGCCGAAGCCCCAGACGAGCCGCTCGCTGCCGGTCGGCATCAGCTTCCGGTGCTTGCCGAGGCACTCACCGTCGGACGCGAAGAACAGCACCGTGCAGTACAGCGTGCCCCCCTCGCGCTCGATCACGCCGATGACGAGATGAAGCTCGTTCGCCCGAGCCGCGCGCGCCAGGGCGTCGACGTGCGGTCCCGGCACGTCGATGGCGCTCTCCCAGTAGCGGCGGAACTGCTCCCGGCCGGCTGGCGTCCGGACGCCCACGGTGGCGCCGAAATCGAGGCCGCGCGGGTACGCCGACACGAACGCTTCCGGGAAGAGCGCCAGCCGGGCGCCGCGCCGCCTGAGGTCGGCGGCGAGATCGCTCACCTTCTCGAGCGTGCGCGCCACCTCGAAGGCGACCGGCGCCGCCTGCACGACCGCGACACGGAAGGGCGCACTCAGGGCCACGGGATAAGATTACCCGGATCGGCGGGTCCGAAGGACCAGCCCTGCATATGTCGTTTGCGGTGGGAGATCGCGTCGTCGTGGTGCCGCTCGGACGCAAGCCAGGCGTGGTCGTGGAGGCCGGCCGGGGCGGACACTATCGCGTGCAGGTGGAAAACGCCACGGTCTCGTGCCGCGAGCAGGATCTGGCCCCGCCCGTCCCGCCGAAGCGGCCACGCGAAGCCGGTCCGCCGGAGCGGCGCGGGAAGACGCGTGCGCGGAGGGAGCTCTCGTCTCCGCCGGCGCGCAGCGAGGAGACGACCGGAGCCGTGACCGAGCGGATCGACCTCCACGGGCTCACCGTCGAGGAGGCGCGCGCACGCGTGGTGGAGGCGATCGACCTCGCCCTTCGAGCCGAAGCCGACCGCCTCGAGGTGGTCCACGGCAAGGGAACGGGCCGCATCCGCGCAGCGCTGCACCGGCTGCTCGAGACGATGCCGGTCGTGGCGGCCTTCAAGATCGACCCCCGGAACGAGGGGGTCACGTGGGTCTATTTCTGACCCCGGGGCACGCGTGGGACGTGGCCGCGCCGGTACACCATGAACGTCCTGGTGAACTCGATGACGGTCACCCCGTGCTGGTTGCAGCCGGTGGTCTTCACGCGGACGATGCCGATTGACGGCTTCGTCTTCGACTCGCGTGTGTCGAGCACCTCGCTGCGCGCGTAGACGGTGTCGCCCTCGAACAGCGGGTTCGGCAGCCGCACCTGGTCCCACCCGAGATTCGCGACGCCGTTGAGGGTGAGGTCGATGACCGACTGGCCCGTCACGAGCGCGAGGGTGAAGCACGAGTTGACGAGCCGCTTCCCGAACTGCGTCCGGCTCGCATACTCCCCGTCGAAATGGATCGCGTTCGTGTTCATCGTCAGACAGGAGAACCAGATGTTGTCGGCCTCCAGGATCGTCCGTCCGAGCGGATGCTCGTAGACGTCACCGGTCTGGAAGTCCTCGAACACGCGCCCCGTCCAGCCTTCCTTGATCGCCATCAGATCACCGCCTCCTTCCGCCACGTCGCCACCGTGCCGTCGTCGAAGCCGAGCTCCTGCAGGATGGCGCCGGTGTGCTGGCCGAGCGCCGGCACGTCGCCCATCACGGCCTCGACGCCTTCAATCGTCACCGGCGGCTTCACCGCCCGCAGCGGACCGGCTTCCGATCCAATGTCCGCCCAGCGGCCGCGCGTTGTCAGTTGCGGGTGCTCCAGCACCTCGCGCACGGAGTTCATTCGGGCGTACGCAATCTGCGCCCGCTCGAGACGCGCGGCCACCTCGTCGAGCGGCAGCGTCCCGAACACCTCCTCGATGACCTCGCGCAGCGCGTCGCGGTGCCTGACCCGCTGCTCGTTGGTCCGGAACCGCTCCTCGTCGTGCATCCCAGGCCGGCCCAGCACGTCGCTGCAGAAGCGGATCCATTCCCGGGTGTTCTGGATGGCCAGATAGACATGGCCCGCGGAGGTGCGGAAGGGCCCGTACGGCGCAATGGAGATGTGGTTCGGGCCGCTGCGGCGCAGTTCGTTCCCGGTATACGCCGCGTGGTACAGGGGAAAGCCCATCCACTCGACGAGCGCATCGAACAGCGACAGGTCGATCGTCGTCCCGGTGCCGGTCGCCTGCCGTCGGAAGAGCGCGGTCAGCACGGCGGAATACGCATACATGCCGGCGGCGATATCGGCGATGGAAATGCCCACCCGGCACGGCACGTCCCCGGTGCCCGTAATCGATACGACACCCGTTTCGCTCTGGACGAGCAGGTCGTAGGCCTTCTTGGCCGCATACGGCCCCGCCGCGCCGTACCCGGACACGTTGCAGACAACCAGGCGCGGATCGCGCGCGCGCAGCGCCGATGCCGAGAGCCCCAGCCGGTCGGCGGCGCCCGGCGCCAGGTTCTGCACGAACACGTCGGCGCGCGCGAGCAGCCGCGCGAGGATCCCGCCGGCGGCGGCGTGCTTCAGATCGAGCGTCAGCGACTCCTTCGATCGATTCAGCCACACGAAATGCGCCGACAGCCCTCGAACGCTCGTGTCGTACCCACGGGCGAAGTCGCCGCCGTCGGGCCGCTCGATCTTGATGACGCGGGCGCCGAGATCCGCCAACTGGCGCGTCGCAAACGGCGCCGCCACCGCCTGCTCCAGGGCCACGACGGTGATGCCGGCCAGGGGCGGGGCGGCGCGGGTCATTCCGCGCGCTTGGCCGGGTCCGAAAGAACCCGGCCCACCGCAGCCGCCAGCGCGAGCGTGCGGCGCGCGCGTTCGACCACCGGCAGTTCCACCATCTGGTCGTCCATCCTCGCCACGCCTTCGCCGGCGGCGCGCGCCCGCTCGAACGCCTCGACGACGCGCCGCGCGCGCTCGACCTCGACTGCCGACGGGGTGAACACGTCGTTGATGACCGGCACCTGCCTGGGATGAATCGCCATCTTGCCCCGGAAGCCGACGGCGCGGGCCCGATCCGCGTCGCGCCGCAGCGCGCCCAGGTCGTCGAGGTTCGTGAAGACGGCGTCGATCGGCTCGGCGCCCACCGCCGCAGCGGCAAGCACCACCTGGCCGCGGGCGACGAGGAGCTCCTCGCCCTCGACGGTCCGCGGCACCGAGAGCTGGGCCGTCAGATCCTCGGCGCCGAAGAGCAGCGCCGCCACGGGGGCGGCGGCGGAGGCAATGTCGGCCACCCGCAGGATCGCTCGCGGCGATTCGACAAGCGGCAGCAGCGGGGGCGTCGGGCGGGGTGGCCTGCGGCCCGCGAACGCCCGCGCGACCGTCTCGAGCGCTCCCGATGTCTCGACCTTCGGCAGCAGGATGCCGTCGTACCCCTCGATGTCGCGGAAATAGGCGAGGTCGGCCGCGCCGAGTTCCGTCTGCACCGCGTTGAAGCGGACGAGCCGCAGCGCCGCGGTCGACGCGGGCTTGGCGAAGAACTCGGCGATGAGGGCGCGTGCCCGCTCCTTGTGCGCCGCCTCGACGGCGTCTTCGAGGTCGAAGGCGACTGCGTCGGCGCCGGCCTGCATCGCCTTCTCGAACCGGTCCTGCCGCGTGCCGGGCACGAACAGGAGGGAGCGAATCGGACCGAGCATCTTCGTTACTTTACTGTGAGCTCGGCCCTTTCCGCCTCCGCAGGTCTGGCGGCCGGGCCCGCCCGCGCTTTGCTCGCCGCCCCACGCACGGAGGGCGCCCGCGCCCGCTGGAGCCCCTTCGACCAGGTGTGCTGACGATCAGCGCCCGGCGCCGGCGGGCGCGTCGGTCGCGCCGGGGGCCGGCTGGGCGGACGCCGACCCGATGGTCACGCGCGTGCCGGCGCCAGTGCTGACGCCGCCCGGGGCGGTGTGCCAGCCGCGCGAGAGATAGTCGGAGAGCGTCAACCCGAAGAGCACGAGCAGGAAGAAGAATGCCGACCCGCACACCAGCTTCGTCAGGCGGCTGCTGTACTTCAGGTGCATGAAGAACAGGATGACGAGGGTCGCCTTCGTGATGGCGATGCCGAGCGCGATCGGAAAGTTGAGCGTGCCCAGATTGACGAACGCCACGGCGACCGTAATCGCCGTCAGCACCATCAGCGCGGTGAAGATCGTGTAGTAGAGGCGCTTCGGAGAGATGTGTCCTGCCATGGTCGGTCTCTCACGCGAAATGATGCGCCCGGTCCACCAGGTAGAGCAGCGGAAACAGGAAGATCCAGACGATGTCGACGAAGTGCCAATAGAGGCCTGAAATCTCGACCGGGGTGTACCACTCGGTCGAGAACCGGCCGCGCGACGCCATCCACGTGATGACCGACAGCAGGCCGACGCCGATGATCATGTGCAGCGCGTGGAGGCCGGTCAACCCGAAGTAGAGGGAGAAGAAGATCTCCACCTGCCTGCCGTGCGGCCCTTCGTAGACGAAGTTCGCGCCGGGCACGTGATGGAGCTCGAACTTCTCCGCGTACTCGATGACCTTCACGCCGAGGAAGGTCACCCCCAGTACCATCGTCGCGAGGAGCCACCTCACCGTGGCGCGCTGCGCGCCGGTCTGCGCGGCGCGTACCGCCAGCGCCATGGTGAGGCTGCTGGCGATGAGGACGACGGTATTGAAGCCGCCCAGTCGGATGTCGAGGTCGAGGCTCCCTTCCGCCCACGCCTCCGGATACCAGACCCGGTACAGCAGATAGGCCATCAGCAGGCCGCCGAAGAACATCACCTCGGTGACGAGGAACACCCACATCCCGAGCGTGGAGGCCTCGTGCTGCTGATCCAGCGTCTGGAAGTGGTGCTGGAGCGCCGGGTGGTGCCCGTGCCCGTGCGGATCGGCGCCGGCGACGATTCCGTTAGGCAACTTTGACCTCCCGCTTCGAATACTCGTAGGCGCCTTCGTTCACGATCGGCGTCTCCGGGAAATTGTGCGGTAAGGGCGGCGACTCGGTCTTCCATTCCAGGCCCGTCGCCAGCCAGGGGTTCGCGCCGGCCCGCTCGCCCCGGAAGAGCGAGTACACGAGGTAGATCGCCACCAGGCTGTAGCCGATCGCGAGCACCGACGCGCCCGACGACGACAGCACGTTCAGCACCTGGAACTCCTCCGGATAGACGTGATAGCGCCGGGGCATGCCGAGGTAGCCGAGGATGAACTGCGGGAAGAACGTCAGGTTGAACCCGACGAACACGAGCAGCGCCGCCACCGTGGCCAGGCCGTCCGAGTACATCCGGCCGGTCATCTTCGGCCACCAGAAGTGCAGTCCCGCGAAGAAGCCCATGATCGCGCCGCCCACCATGATGTAGTGGAAGTGCGCGACGACGAAGTAGGTGTCGTGGAGGTGGACGTCGAGGCCGAGCGAGGCGAGAAAGAGGCCGGTCAGGCCCCCGACCAGGAACAGCCCGAGGAAGCCGAACACCCACATGAGCGGCGCCCGCCACCAGATGGCGCCCTTGTACAGCGTCGCCGTCCAGTTGAACGTCTTCACCGCGGACGGAATGGCGACGGCGAACGACAGGAACGAGAAGACCATCGCCGAGTACGGCGAGATGCCGGCGACGAACAGGTGGTGCGCCCAGACGAGGAACCCGAACACGGCGATCGCGAGGCTCGAGAACGCGACGAAGGAATAGCCGAAGACGTTCTTCCGGGAGAAGCAGGCAATCACCTCGCTGATGACCCCCATCGGCGGCAGAATCATGATGTAGACCGCCGGGTGCGAATAGAACCAGAACAGGTGCTGGAAGAGCACCGGGTCGCCGCCGAGCCGCGGATCGAAGATCCCGAAGCCGAACGCGCGCTCGAGCGCCACCATCCCGACCGTGATGGCCACGACGGGCGTGCCGAGAATCATCACGAGGCTCGTGGCATAGAGCGCCCACACGAAGAGCGGCAGCCGGAACCACGTCATGCCGGGGGCGCGCATCCGGTGGATCGTGACCATGAAGTTCAGCCCCGTCAGAATCGACGAGAATCCGGTGATGAAGATGCCGATTCCCGCCAGCAGCACGTTCGACTCGGACACGTTGGAGCTGTACGGCGTGTAGAAGGTCCAGCCCGTGTCGACCCCGCCCAGCGCCAGCGCCGCGATGGTGAACAGGAAGCCGGTCACGAACACGTACCAGCTCAACAGGTTGAGCGTCGGGAAGGCGACATCCTTGGCGCCGATCATCAGCGGCATGACGAAATTGCCGAGAATGGCCGGCACGACCGGGATGAGCACGAAGAACACCATGAACACGGCGTGCATGGTGAACAACCGGTTGTAGGTGTCCGCAGAGACGAAATCGCCCTCCGGCGTGGTCAGCTCGATGCGGACGCCCGCGGCGAACACGCTGCCGAGGAAGAACGCGAGCGCCACGACGACGAGGTACATCACCCCGATCCGCTTGTGGTCCCTGGTGAGGAGCCACGAGGCCACGGTCGTCTTCACGTTCAGATAGTTCACGCGCGGGATCACGATGGTCGTCATAGCGGTCCTACCTCGGCGCCCCCGGAGCCGCCGCCACCGCCGCAGCGGCGGGAGCGGCCGCCGTCTGTCGGGTCGACGGCAGCGACTTGATGTACTCGATGAGGCTCATCAGCCCTTCCTCGTTGACCTGTCCCTGGAAGGTGGGCATCACCGGCTGATACCCGGCGACGAGCCGCATCTGGGGGGTCAGAACCGACTCCCGGATGTAGGTGTCGTCGACGGTCACGGTGGTCCCGTTGGCGAGCGACTCCTCGCTGCGGTACTTGCCCGCGAGCGAGGGGCCCCGGCCCGACCCGTCCGGCAGGTGGCAACTCGCGCAGCCGAACTGCTGGAACAACTGCTCGCCCCGCGCCTGCATCGACAGCCCGCCTCCGCCGCTCAGCCATGCCTGGTAGTCGTTCGGCTCCATCACCACCACGCGGCCGATCATGCCCGAATGCTTCGTGCCGCAGTACTCGGCGCAGAACAGGTGATACTCCCCGGCGCGCGTCGGCGTGAACCAGATCGAGCTGTAGCGCCCCGGAATCGCGTCGGCCTTGACGCGGAACGCCGGAATGTAGATCGCGTGCAGCACGTCCTCGGAGGTGAAGATGACCTTGACCGGACGGCCGAGCGGCACGTGCAGCTCGTTGATCTCGCCCTGCCCTTCGATGTGCTGGAAACGCCACATCCAGCGCTTGCCCGTCGAGTAGACCTCCAGTGTCTGATCGGGCGCCCGCACGATGTGGAAGAACACCAGCGTGGCCCACCCGAAGATCGCCATCGCAATGAAGAACGGGACGATTGTCCACCCCAGCTCCAGCGGGATCGACCCGGTGATCGGCGCGCCCACTCGTTCGCCCGTCCGATCGCGGTATTTGATCGCGAAGATCAGCACGAGCACGACGACGAGCAGCGCGAAGAACGCCGTGACCGCCGTGACGAAGAAGTACAGGTTGTCCACCTCGGGGGCGAGGGTGGAGGCCTGCTCGGGGAACAGCGGGATTCCAGGCAGCATACCTACTGGACCGTCCGGACCGATCGAGTCCGACTCACGACAAGCCTTCCGGCGCGAACACGCTTCGACAACGACATCTCCTTCACGCGCGGCCGACCGGCGGGTGCGACTCGCGCAGGCGCATCACCACGATGTACGCCCCGATGAAGAGCACGGTCAGCACACCGCCCAGGCGGACGAGGTTCATCACGAGCAGGCCATACCGGCCGCTCTCCGGGTCGTAGTGGAAACAGTAGAGGAACAGCTCGTCGATGAGGCTGCCGACGCGTCCCTCACCCGAGTCGACGAGCGCCAGCCGCAGCTCCTTCGGCGAGAACTCCACGCCGTAGAAGTAGCGCGAGAGCCGCCCGTCCGAGGTTGCCACCAGGATGCCGCTGACGTGGGCGAACTGTCCCGTCAGTTCGTCCCAGCGGTAGGTGAATCCGGCGGCGGAGGTGACGCGCCGGATGGCCGCCTCCTCGCCCGTGAGCAAGTGCCAGGCCGCCGCGTCCCCTTCCGGCCACCTGCCGAGATGATCGCGCTTCTTCGCGGCGGCGATCTCCGGCGTGTCGCGGGGATCGAAGCTGACGAGCACGACCTCGAAGTCCTTCCCGGCGGCGAAGGGAAGCGCCTTGGCGGCGCTCGACAGGCCGTTCATCACCTGCGAGCAGAGCATCGGGCACTGGTAATAGACGAACGCCAGCACGACCGGCCTGCGGCCGAAGAAGTCGCCGAGCGTCACCGCCCGGCCGCTCTCGTCGCGGAACGCCGCGTCGAGCGGCAGCCGTTGGTCGAGGCGCTGCTTGAACGTCACCTCGCGGAGCTGCGGCAGCACGTCGGTCGACACCGGTCCCGGCGTCTGCTGCCCGGCGTAGCCGCTCGGAAATCCAGGCTGCGCGAAGGCGGGCGCGACGCTCGCCACGAGGAGCCCGGCGCACAAGACATGTCGGCCCATCCCTACTGCCTCCTCCGTTCCATCGTCCGGCCCGAGCTCGCGTCGCCGGGCATCTGCCCGGGCGCGGTCGCCGGCGCCGTCGTCTCGGGCGGGCGCGACGCCAGCAGCCCGCGCTCGACGGTCAGCCGCATCGCCTCCTCGACCGGAATGTGGACGATGCCCGCCTCGCGGTTCATCCACCCGTAGCGTTCGAGCAGGCTCTGTTCGTCGAGGCGGAACTGGTACAGCTCGTTGCGCGGGAACTGCTGCAGTCGCGGCGCCGGCGGCAGCGGCTCCTCCTGCGCGACGGCCAGCGGATAGGCGTGCTCCGTCTCGGTCGCCTGACGGACGAGCGCGTCGTACATCACGCCCAGGCCGAGGTGGATGACGACCGCCGACACGGCGAGCCACAGGAGGAACTTGACGATGATCCGGACGTTGGCGTCGGTGTGCTCGTAGGTCGAGCCCGGCGGCGTTTCGCGGTACTCCTCGTCCGGGGACGGGTGCCCGGCGGTGTGCTCGTGCGCCATCAGTGTCCCCCCGGACTCTCGAGGGCATTGCGGAGGTACGGATCGGCGAACGCCAGGAGCGGGCGCTGCGCCAGTTGCGTGAAGAACATCCAGACCCACAGCCCGCCGATGGCGAGCGGCGCCGCCAGGTCGAGCCAGTGCACGAAGACATGCGAGGCGTGCTCGCCGGTCAGGACGTGCAGGTTGGCGCCGGACGCCGCGTCGAACTCCGGCGCCACCAGCATGAACAGATCGATGTCGCGGACCAGGAGCAGCGCCGCCGACACCCACACCAGCCGCAGCGGCATCCGCTTCAGATCGCGAGACAGGAGCAGCAGGAACGGCACGGCGAACTGGAACACGACGAGGAAGAGCGCCAGGTACTGCCATCCGCCGCTCGTCCGGGCGATGAAGTACGGGATCTCCTCGACCAGATTGGCGGCGTACACCAGCATGTACTGCGAGAAGTTGAAGTACGCCCAGAGCATGACGAAGGCGAGCGACAGCTTGCCGAGGTCGTGGAAATGGCTCGGCTTGAGCACCGTATCCATCGGCGCCCACCGGGCGAGCAGCGTGCTCACGACGATCGTGAACGAGAGCGCCGAGATTCCGTGCCCGCCGACGAAGATGAAGCCGAACAGCGTCGAGTACCAGTGCGGGTTGATCGACATGATCCAGTCGACCGCCGCGAAGGTCGCCGCGAACGTGTAGAACACGAGGCCGCCGCCGGCGAGGTACTGGATCGGCAGGTTCACGCGCATGTCGCCAGCGTCTTGGCGCCGCGACCAGCGCGTCAGCGTCCACGCGATCAGGATCCAGCCCGCGAAATAGACGAAGGCGCGCGCCAGGAAGAAGCCGGTGTTCAGGTAGATCGCCCTGTGGCGGAGCACTTCGTCCTGGGCGACCTGGTCGGGGTGCGTCCACGGGTAGAGCGTCCCCATCCCGAGCACGACGGGCAGGAACAGGAGCGCCATCAGCGGCAGCGTCCGGCTCGAGGCCTCGAATACCCGGCGGAACACGCCCCAGGCGCCGCCCGACAGGTGCTGGATCATCAGCAGCCCCATCGACCCGAGCGCGATCCCGAGGAACAGCAGGTACGCGACGAGCCACGACCGGAAGAAGTGGTCGCGGTCGACGATGAACCCGGCGACGCAGGCGGCCAGGCCAACGAGACCGACCAGGAGCGCTCGCGAGCGAGGCCCCTCGATCTCGGCGGGCGGCGCGTAGGGCGTGGGCATGTCGGCCATCACCGTGCCTCCGGGGCGGCGGGCGCGGCCTCCGGCGCCCGATCCAGCTCGGGACGGCGATCGGGCGGCACGTCGCCGACCGTGGCGCGCTGGCTGAACTGCAGTGCGCGGATGTAGGCCGCAATGGCCCAGCGGTCCTCCGGCGGCACCTGCGCCGAATAATCGGACATGGCTCCAAATCCGTTCGTTTCCACGTTCACGTAGTACCCCACGGGCGCGCTGCGCAGCCGTTCCTGGTGGAACGACGGAGGCGCCCGGAATCCGCGCTGCACCACCATGCCGTTGCCCTGCCCCGTGCGGCCGTGGCAGGGGGAGCAGAAGACGTTGAACCGCTCGCGGCCGCGCGCCATCAGCTCGGCGGTCACCGGCATCGGGAACATGTCGGTGAGCTGCCCGTCGATCGTGCCCTGATAGAGATGCTCGTCTTCCCGCAGCGTCCCGCGCGCGACGGCGTTGGCGACGAGCCCGCGGGCGCTGCGCCCGTCGGCGAAGAAGGCGCTCGCTTCGAGCGGGTCGTACCGCGGCGCGTCGTGCATGTCCTGGCGGCATGCGCCACAGGCAACGCTCAACACGACAATCACCAGTCGCGTTGCGGTTGAACTCCCAACGGTCCAATCTCCAACTCCCACCGGCCCTTGGACGTTGGGCGTTGGGCGTTGGGCGTTGGCATCGTGGCTCGGCTTATGGCGCAACTTCGGTCACTCCTACCGGGTGCAGCCCCTCGAGAAACCTGGCGGTCGCGTAGCGCTCGAACTTCGGGTCGGTCGCCTCGATGCAGAGGAAGAACCGGTCGCGCGACGCCCGATCGAAGACCGGCGCGCCAAAGACGGGGTGGTACGGCTGCGGCAGCCTGTTGAGCGCCCACATCCCGACGAAGCACGAGAGGGCCGCCCCGAGCACGGTCGTCTCGAACGTGACGGGAATGAAGTGCGGCCAGCTGTGGTACGGCCGGCCGCCGATGTTCAACGGGTACGCGATCGCCTGCGACCAGTACTCGAGCGCGTAGCCGCCAATGCCGCCGAGGATGCCGCCGACGAGCGTGATGAGCGGCACCTTCGAGCGCCGCAGGCCGAGCGCCTCGTGCAGGTGCTCAATCGGGAACGGCGAGTACGCATCCATGTGGCGGTAGCCTTCCAGGCGCGCCTTCTCGGTCGCGTGCACGAGCCCCCCGGGCGTCGCGAATTCGGCCAGCAGGCCGTGAACGGCTGGTGAAGTCTCGCTGTGTGCCATCACATCACCCGCGCTGTTCCGGCTGCAGCTTCGCCTCCGGCACGATCGTCCGCATCTCGAAGATCGCGATCGCCGGCAGGAAGCGGATGAACAGGAAGAACAGCGACAGGAACAGGCCGATCGTCCCGGTGAACATCGCGAAGTCCCACCGCGTCGGCTGGTAGATGTCCCATGAGGAGGGGAGGAAGTCGCGATGGAGGCTCGTCACGATGATGATGAAGCGTTCGAGCCACATGCCCACGTTGACGAACAGCGACAGGATGAACAGCAGCACGACGTTGTCACGGACGCGACGGAACCAGAAGAGCTGGATCATCCCCGCGTTGATGGCGATGAGCGACCAGTAGAGCGGCGCGTACGGGCCGGTCATCCGGTTGAGCATCATGTAGCCCTCGTACGGGTTGGCGCTGTACCAGGCGAAGAACGCCTCCTGCCCGTACCCGTACGCGACGATCATGCCGGTTACGAGCATGACCTTCGTCATGTTGTGGATGTGCCGCATCGTGATGAAGTCCTCGAGGCCGTAGAACTTCCGCAGCGGCACCGCGAGCGTCATCACCATGGCGAACCCGGAGTAGATCGCGCCGGCGACGAAGTAGGGCGGGAAGATCGTCGCGTGCCATCCCGGCAGCACCGAAACGGCGAAATCGAAGCTCACCACCGAGTGGACCGAGAGCACGAGGGGCGTCGAGATGCCGGCCAGCAGCAGGTACGCGACCTCGTAGTTCTGCCAGTGGCGGGCCGAGCCGCGCCAGCCGAGCGACAGGACGCCGAAGATCACCTTCGCCGCGCGCGACTGCGCCCGGTCGCGCAGCGTCGCCAGGTCGGGCACGAGCCCCGTGAACCAGAAGAGCAGCGACACGGTGAAGTAGGTCGTGACGGCGAAGACGTCCCAGATGAGCGGGCTGCGGAACTGGGGCCACAACCCCATCGTGTTCGGATACGGCAGCAGCCAGTACGCCGCGAGCCACGGGCGTCCGGTGTGGAGGAGCGGGAACATGGCGGCGCACGCCACCGCAAAGAGCGTCATCGCCTCGGCGAACCGGTTGATGGAGGTGCGCCACTGCTGCCGGAACAGGAGCAGAATCGCCGAGATCAGCGTGCCGGCGTGGCCGATGCCGATCCACCAGACGAAGTTGATGATGTCGAACGCCCAGCCGACGGGCACGTTGTTGCCCCAGATGCCGATGCCGGTCATCAACAGGTGCCCGATCGTGAGGTTCAGCAGCATCAGGAACGCGAACGCGACGGCGAAGCCGATGAACCAGCCGATCGGCGTCCGCTTGGTCAGAACGATCCCGCTGATCTTGTCGGTGACCGACTCGAAGGTGTGCCCCGGTGCAATCACGGCGGGCGCGGCGCGCCCGGCCGGGACGCCCCCCTCCAGCAACTGTCCCTCGACGGGCTTCTGCGGCACGGCCATCAGCGCCTTCCCTCGCTCTCATCCGCGGCGCGCCCGGCCTCGAGCTCCGCGTTCGGGTTGCGCACGATCGCCAGGTACGTCGTCCGGGGCCGCGAATTCAGCTCCGCGAGGAGCGCATAGTTCAGCGGGTTCGCCTTCAGCCGCGACACGCGGCTGTCCGGATCGTTGATGTTGCCGAACACGATCGCCTCGGTGGGGCACGCCGCCTGGCAGGCGGTCAGCACGTCGCCGTCGCGGATGCCCCGGTCCTCCAGCTTGGCCGCCACGCGCGCGTGGTTGATGCGCTGCACGCAGTAGGTGCACTTCTCCATCACGCCGCGACTGCGAACCGTGACGTCCGGATTGCGCTGCAGCCAGAGCGTCGGCGTGTTCCAGTCCTGATACAGCAGGAAATTGAACCGCCGCACCTTGTACGGGCAGTTGTTCGAGCAGTAGCGCGTGCCGACGCAGCGGTTGTAGACCATGTCGTTCAGCCCCTCGCTGCTGTGCGTGGTGGCCGACACCGGGCAGACGACCTCGCACGGCGCCGCCTCGCACTGCTGGCACGGCATCGGCTGGTGGTACGTGTCCGGGTTCTCGAGGTCCCCGGTGTAGTAGCGGTCGACCCGCAGCCAGTGCATTTCGCGGCCGTTGAGCACCTGGGACTTGCCGACGACCGGCACGTTGTTCTCCGCCTGGCAGGCGACGACGCACGCGTTGCAGCCGGTGCAGACGTTCTGGTCGATCGCCATGCCCCAGGCGTACCCCTCGTACTTGAAGTCGCCGTACATCGTGATGTCCGTGATCGGCTGGTGCTCCAGCTTCCGCGCGAACTCGGGATCCTCGTCGTACTCCGACAGCGTCGCGACGCGCACGAGGTTCCGGCCCTCGAGCGACCAGTGGTCCTGGGTCGACGCGAGCGGATACGTCTCGCCCGTCTTGACGAGCTCGACGCCGGCCAGCATGTCGAGGCCCGCCGCCGTGCGGAGCGGATTCACGTTGAAGCCGGTGCCGGTGCCGGCGCGGCCGGCGCGCGTCCGCCCGTAGCCGAGATGGAGCGTGAGGGTGTCGGCCGGCTGGCCGGGGGCGAGCCAGATCGGAATCCGGATCGAGCGGCTCCCCTGCCGCAGCTCGACGAGGTCGCCGCTCGCGAGCGCGAGGCGGACGGCCGTCGCCGGCGACACGAGCGCGGCGTTGTCCCACGTCAGCTTCGTCAGCGACTTGGGCGTCTCCTGGAGCCACGCGTTGTTCGCGAACCGCCCGTCGTACACCGTCGGGTCGGGCCGGAAGACCACCTCGAGGCCGGACCCGGCTGCCCCCCCGGTCGCAGGCGCCGCGGCGAAGTTGGCCTGCAGCGTGACGGCCCGCGGCGCGAACGCCGTGTTCGGAATGACGCCGTTGTGCAGCCACCGCCGCCACTCGCGGTCGAACGGGGAGAGCGGCGGCCGCGGCGCCGGAGCAATTGGCGGCGGCGCAGGCGCCGCGCCAGCCCCCACTGACGGTGCGGCCTGGGACTGCGGGGGCGGTGCGCTCTCCGCCGCGCCGGTCGGTGCGATCTCCCTGCCGCTCGGCGGTGCGGCGGGTGCCGGCGCCGGCGCCTGCATCGACAGGCCGGTCACCTTCGACCAGTACTCGCGCACGAGCTCGTAGGCGGGCCGCTCGCCGCGCTCGCCGAGCGCCGAGACCACCTCGTGCGCGGACCGGCCGCCGTAGAGCGGCGCAATCAGCGGCTGCACGATGGCGGCCGTCCCCTCGTCTCCGCGCACGTCGCTCCATGTTTCCAGATAGTGCGTCTCGGGAATGTGCCAGTGGCACAGCGCGGAGGTCTCGTCCTCGTACAGGCTGAGATGCGCGCGGAACGGCACCTGCTCGAGCGCCGCGGCGAAGTCCAGGTCCGCCGGGGCCGTGTACACCGGGTTGCCGCCGAGAATCAGCAGGCACTCCACCGCGCCCGCGGTCATGTCGGCGACCAGCTCCTGCACACCCGCGACCTGGTTCATCGGCCGCGCTTCGGCGGTCTCTGTGTAGACGACGGTGGCGCCGACGTTGCCCAGCAGATCGTTCATCGCATGGGCGAGCGCGTGGACGACCGGCGGCTGGCCGTCGCCGGCGATCACGAGACTCTGGCCACGACTTGCCTGCAGGTCCTTGACGAGCGGCGCCACCCACGTCTTGGCCGCCTCCGGCAACTCCGGGGCCGCGACGCCTGCCACGCCGAGCTGGACGGCCACGGCGCGGACAAACGCCTCCACCTGCGACGGGCGCAGCGACAGGCGGTGGTCGGCCCTCGTCCCGGTATTGGCAGGCGTGCACTCGACCGCGTAGAGCCGGTTCGTCCGCGCACGCTCCCCTGCGGCGCGACGCCGCGAGGCGAACGCCCGGGCGTTTCGCACGCCCGCCGCGCCGGTGCAGAGGAAGTCGGCGTCGAGCGAGAGAATGACCGTCGCCTTCTCGAGCGCGTACTGCGAATCGACGTACTCGCCGAAGGCGAGCCGGCTCCCCTCGCGCGCGTTGTGCCGCCCCACCGGCTCCCACTGCACCCACCTGGCGCGGGGAAACCGCAGGAGGAACTCCCCAATCTGTGCGGCGAGCGTCGGCGAGGCCACCGTCTCGGACAAGATTCGGAGTCCGGCGCCCTGGGTCTCCTGTTGCGTGGAGACCACCGCCTGGACGGCGCTCGCGAAGGCGCTGAACGGCCGGACGACGCCAAGGTTGGTGACGACCTGCGACCTGTCCGGATCGTAGAGGCCGAGAATCGACGCCTGGGCGAACAGGTCGGTCGCGCCGCGGCTGGCAGGGTGATCGGGATTCCCTTCGATCTTCGTGGGGCGCCCTTCGTGGCTCTCGACGAGCAGCCCCATGCCGGCGCCGCTCATCGGCATCGCCGTCGCGTAGAAGAGCGGCTTGCCCGGGACCAGCTCTTCCGGCTGGCGCACGTACGGGACGAGCGCCTCGGCGGGCTGCCGCGTGCACGCGGTGACACCCGCCAGGGCGAGCGAGGCGCCCATCAGCTTCAGGAAGGTGCGGCGTCCCGCCGGATCGAGCCATTCCGACGCGTTCGCGGGAAATTCGCGGTGGAGGAACTCCTTGAACTCCGGGGTTTCGGCGAGCGCCTCCAGGCTTCGCCAGTACTCGCGCCCCCGCGTGTCGCCGAGACGCGCGCGCAGCGCGTCGATGTCGTAGCGTGCGGTCATGAACGGATCACCGATGGCACGTCGAGCAGCTCGTCAGGCTCTGGATGCCGTATTCCTCCACGAGCTGCGGGCCGATCACCGACTGCGGAACCTGCGGGCGGTAGCCCATCGTGAACACCTCGCTGCGCGGACGCACGAACTGCTCCGGCGCGCGGTGGCAGTCGAGGCACCACTCCATCAGGAGCGAATTCTCCTGCCGCATCAGCGGCATCTCGTCCACGCGTCCATGGCAGGTTTCGCACCCCATGCCCTTCTTCAGATGGATGCTGTGGTTGAAATAGACGAAGTCGGGCAGATCGTGCACGCGGATCCAGCGGAGCGGGCGGTCCTCGCGGAAGCTGGCGCGCACCGGCTCGAGGATCGGCGCGCTCGACCAGATCTGGGAGTGGCAGTTCATGCAGGTCTTGGTCGGCGGGATTCCCGCAAACGACGACGTCTCAACCGAGGTGTGGCAATAGCGGCAGTCGATCCCGTCGTCGCCGACGTGGTGGAGATGGCTGAACTGGATTGGCTGCTCGACGAACTCCTGCGCCCGCGTGACGTAGGACGAACGTCCGAGCACCATGAGGAGGCCGATCAGGCCACCGGCCATCAGGAGCAGACCGACGAGGCTTGCTCGGGCGAGCGTATTCGCGCTGCGACCAAAGATCTGCGGCATCTGATACGTGACAGTTGGGGCGCCCGCCTCGGCGGGGGCTGTCGGTCGAACTCATCGCATCGCCCCCCCCGAAAGGAGGCACCCAGCGCCTGTACTTCCTCCTTCTCACACACCGCGGGTTCTACGTCGGAGGTCGCGCGCGTGGCGCAACCCCAACCACCCCCGGGGCGGCCGTGTCTATAGCGAGTGGCCCGCTCCGCCGGCGCCTTGCCGCGCGTGGCCTCGCGTTCGTACCTCGGCAACACCCTGCGTCGGTACGAGGATGACCCCCGGTGATGACCCTACGGGCACCGGCGGGTCGTCAAGCACACGATCGCGTCGTTCGGCACGAACGGCCGAGTGGCTGTTCGATCCGACCTATCCACCCGAATGTTCTTTGTTCTCGCGGTCTATCAATTCGCCGCAGTGTTCATCGCACTGCGGAAGTCATGAAAGCGGTTCCAGTGCATTAGGAAGGGCATGAATGACGGGGTGCCCGTGTAGCACCCGTTTTGTACCATGTTGTGAAAAAAGGATCAAGGGCACCCCCTACGGGGCTGGGCACCCCACGAGATTTTATGCACAAACGGCCACCCACTTCACGTGGTAATGTGATCGGCCTCTTCCCAAGTACTTCAGGGCCGAGCCCGCGACATGGAATCGCACCGATGAGATACCCACCCCGATGAGCGACCGCAAGTACCGCCAGCGCGGTTACCAGGACGACGAGCGTGACCGGCAGGGGAAGCCGCCGTCGGGCCGCCCGGCGCCCGAGCCGGGTGCGCCCGCCGCGACCCGCCGCATCTCGCGCGACGCGCCTCGCCCGGTGAACATGCCGGGGTTTCGCGAAGTGGTGCGCTGCTCGCAGTGCGGCGCGATGATCGACGCGGCGGTTGGATACGAGAGCCGCTGTCCCCGGTGCGGCGTCGAGCTTCGCAGCTGCGCGCAGTGCACCTACTTCGATCCGGGCAGCCGCTTCGAGTGCATGCAAGCGGTTCCCGCCAGAATTTCACCCAAGAACACGAAGAACACGTGTACGCTGTTCGCCGCGCGCGCGACCGTCGAGCGCGAGACCACCACGCCACGGGTCGACAACCCGCGCAAGGCGTTCGACGACTTGTTCAAGCTGTAGCGAGAACCGACGTCCGGCTTCAGCCGGAACACATTGCCAGGGAGTGACGTCCATGCGTAGAGCTGCGTTCGCGCCCGTCCTTTTCCTGCTGCTGTTCACCCCGCTCATCGCCCAGCAGCCCCAGGGTCAGCAGGGCCTGACCGACGCAATGCTCAAGTCGGCGGCCGTCGAGGTCCCGCGGCTCGTGGACTTGCTGGAACTCAAACCCGGGATGGCGATCGCGGACGTCGGCGCCGGGTTCGGCGCCTGGACCGTGGCCTTCGGCAAGTGGACCGGGGCGTCGGGCCGGGTGTTTGCGACCGACATCGGCGAGAAGCAGCTCGCGTTCCTGCGCGAGGTCACCACGAAGGAAGGGCTGACCAATGTCACCGTGCTGGCGGGCGCCGAGCGGTCGACGAACCTGCCGCCGGGGTGCTGCGACGCGGTCCTGATCCGCGACGCGTACCATCACCTGGCGCAGCCGCAGGAGATCCTGAAGAGCATGGCGGCGGCGCTCAAGCCGGGCGGCCGGCTGGCAATCATCGACTTCCCGCCGCGGCCCAATTCGGAACTCCCCGCGGGTGCCCCGGCGAACCGGGGCGGCCACGGCGTGCCGCCGGAGGTCGTGATTGGTGAGGCGAATGCAGCCGGCTTGACGACGGTGAGCGTCAACCGGCAGTGGTCGGCGCAAAGCCAGCCGAACGACTTGTTCCTGGTGCTCTTCCGGAAGGCGAGCTAGTCCGTTTCCTGGTGCACGGAGTGCCCGGCTCCCGCCGGACGCTCCGTGCCTCTGTAGGTCGCTCGAAGAAATCACACGGACGGCGTGCCCGTTTGCCTCGTTCGGGCTGCCGTGTGACCACGCTCACGCGCAGTGCCCCATTGAACTAGGGGCTGAAGAAGAGCGCGTGCACCAGGCCGCCCACCGTCAGGCCCAGCAAGCCGATCACTGCGATCCACGCGATTATCGTTTCCATGATATCCATCGTGATGCTCCACTCGTCCGACCGAATCCTCGTCAGTGTGCGGGAACCCCAATCATACGACAATGGGAATCTTTACGCTCACGCCGACGAGCCGCCTGCGTGGCGCATCCGGGTGAGCAGCTCCTGGAACGCCGCCGTGTGCACCGGGGATTCCGGAAACCAGACAAGGTGCCCCGCGCAGCGGCAGTCGGAGGAGCCAAAATCCGCGACAAGGCTGCCTCCGACGCGCCCCATCCCGGCGGCGAGCCCACATTCGTCCGACGCCCCCCGGATCGGGAACGCCTGAACTCGCGGGCTGTGCGCCCGCAGGAAGTCGATGTGCCAGTGCAAGCGCTTGCGCCGGCGGAGGTGTCGTGCGATGCGCTGGTCGAGTCCGCGCCGAGCTGAGCCGGTATACACGTAGAATCCGCTCCGGTACGTGCGCGGTCCCAGGGCACCCACTTCGACGCACGTGTCCTGGGGCACGTGCAAGACAAGCAAGTACAAGCCGGCGTCTCGAACGCCCGCATCGAGGAGGCGCCAGGGGACGCGAAGTCGTGTGGGCCGACCGGCAAACGCGATCCCTCCGTCGTCCCCGAGCGCGGGATCGACTCGATACGGGAGAAGGGCCACCCGGCTCCGGACGGCGGAGAACGTTCGGGCGAAGTCCAGGTCGTTGTGGAAATCCGGGAGGAATCTGTCCACGGCTCCCTGCACGAGGAACAGCACGCCGGCGCGGCGGCGGCGCCGGTCGCCGTAACGAGCCAGTGCCTGGAGATGACGACGACCGCGCTCGGTACGGGCGTCGGGAAAGAAGGCGAGGCCGCGCTCGGCCAGCGTGACCGACTTGACTTCCAGGAGAAAGCTGCCATGGCGAGCGCGCAGCAGGAAGTCGAATCGCGACTTGCCGTCGGCGATCTCTCTCCGGTCGATCTGATAGTGGCGGAGTTCGGGAATGAGCTTCTCCGCGATCAGCCGTTCGGCCAGGAGGTTGATCCGGGTGGTGTCGAGGTAGACCGTGCGTGGCCGGTCGCCCGGCCAGCGCGCCGACCATGTGGCGCCAACCGCCTTCCAGGCGAGTTGGTTCTGCGGGCGACGCTCGAGGAGCAGTTCGGTGCCGGGAAGGAGAACCTCGGCGAGCCGACCGGGATTGGCGAGGTGGGCGATCCCCTCGGCCCGGCCGCGCCGAAACCTCACGACGAACCGGTTCACGCGCTCGAGAAAGACGCCCCGCTCGAGGGGCCCGGTCTGGAAGAGCGTCTTGCCCATGCCAGGCCGCTCTTCATCCCCCGGCAAGGTGGGCCTGGATTGTCACGCGCGGATCAGGGGATGGCGGAGGGAGAGGGATTCGAACCCCCGAGCCCCTTGCGGGGCCAACGGTTTTCAAGACCGCCGCCATCGACCACTCGGCCATCCCTCCGCACCATCGATTGTCGCACCGGCCGCCAGCAGGACGGAACTCGACGTTTGCGTGGTAGATGTAGACCGCGCCGGAGTCACGGACCGAGTCGTCCTGCTGGTTGCCATCGCCCGACGCTGCGTACCACGTCGCGTCGGCAGCGCCCGCCTTCTGGCGGACCGACATTCCTACGTCGCGCGAATGGCCTTCTGCCCGTCCATGAACGGCCGCAGTGCGTCGGGAATGACGACCGAGCCGTCCTCCTGCTGGTAGTTCTCGAGGATGGCGATGAGCGTCCGGCCCACGGCAAGGCCGGAGCCGTTCAGCGTGTGAACCAGCTCCGCCTTTCCGCCGCCCGGGGGCCGGAACTTGATGTTCGCACGGCGCGCCTGGAACGCCTCGGTGTTGCTGCAGGACGAGATCTCCCGATACGTGCTCTGACTCGGGAGCCACACTTCGATGTCGTAGGTCTTGGCCGACGCGAAGCCCATGTCGCCGGTGCACAAGAGCACGGTACGGAACGGGAGTTCGAGCCGCTTCAGCACTTCTTCCGCGTTTCCGGTGAGCCGCTCCAGCTCGTCGTAGGAACGGTCCGGCGCACTGAACACCATCAGCTCGACCTTGTCGAACTGGTGCTGCCGAATCAGGCCTCGCACGTCCACGCCGTACGACCCGGCCTCGCTCCGGAAGCACGGCGTGTACGCCGTGTAGCGGATCGGGAGCCGGCGCCCGTCGAGGATCTCGCCGCTGTGCATGTTGGTCAGCGGCACCTCGGCGGTGGGCACCAGGTACAGATCCCACTCGCCGGCGATCTTGAACAGATCCGCCTCGAACTTCGGCAGATTGCCGGTGCCGGTCAGCGCCGCGCTGTTGGCCATGAACGGCGGCTCGACTTCCGTGTAGCCGTGCTCCTTCGTGTGCAGGTCGAGCATGAAGTTGATGAGCCCGCGGGCCAGCCGCGCGCCGGCCCCCACGAGCGCCGTGAAGCGCGCGCCGGCGATCTTGGTGCCGCGCTCGAAGTCGATGATGCCGAGCGCGGGTCCGAGGTCCCAGTGCGCCTGCGGCGTGAAGGCAAACGCGCGCGGCGCGAGGTGGCGGCGCACTTCGGCGTTGTCGCCGGCGCTCTTCCCCACCGGCACGCTCGCGTGCGGAATGTTCGGAATCGTGAGCAGGTGGCGGTTGCGCCGCGCTTCGATCGCCTCCAGTTCCACGCCGAGCTGCTTGATGCGCTGGCCGCGCCCCCGGTTCTGTTCCTGGATCGGCCCGATGTCGAGCCCCTGCCGTCGCGCCCGCGCCACCTCGTCGCCCGACGCGTTCTGCTCGCGCTTCAGCCCTTCGATCTCCGGAATCATTCGGCGGCGGGCCGACTCGAGCGTCACGATCTCGTCGAGATCCCCGCCCAGGTCGAGGCCGCGGGTCTGGAGGGCGGCGCGGACCGACGGCAGGTTGTCGCGGAGCAGCGCGGGGTCAATCATGGCGCTTCAGATCCTATCCTGAGATACGATGGCCCGGATGACTGCCACGATCCGGAAGGCTGTCTTTCCCGCCGCCGGTCTCGGCACGCGCTTCCTGCCCGCCACCAAGGCGCAGCCGAAGGAAATGCTGGTGCTGGTCGACAAGCCGGTGATCCAGTACGGCGTCGAGGAGGCCGTCCAGTCCGGCATCCAGAACATCGTGATCGTCACGGGGCGCGGCAAGAACGCCATCGAGGATCACTTCGACGTCGCCGTGGAGCTCGAAAGCTATCTCGAGCAGCGGGGCAAGACGGCGCTCCTCGACGAGATCCGGAAGATTACCGAGCCGATCACCGTGGCCTACGTGCGGCAGGGCGAGCCGCTCGGCCTCGGCCACGCGGTGCTCGTCACGAAGAACCTCGTCGGCGACGAACCGTTTGCGGTCATCCTGGGCGACGATGTGATTGACGCGAATCCACCCGCGCTGCGTCAGATGATCGACGTGTTCGAGCGCGTCCAGGGACCGGTCCTGGCGGTCGAACGCGTCGCGCCGGAGGAGGTGTCGAGCTACGGCATCGTGGCGGTGGACGAGAGCGTGGACCTCGGGCGGCGGGTCTACCGGGTGAAGGATCTGGTCGAGAAGCCCGCGCGCGAGGACGCGCCGTCCAATCTGGCCATCATCGGCCGCTATATCCTGACGCCGGATATCTTCCCGGCGCTCGAGGCGACCTCGCGCGATGGGAGCGGCGAAATTCAGCTGACCAACGGCCTCCGGCACCTGCTGCGGCAGCGGCCGGTCTACGTATACGAGATCGACGGCGTCCGCCACGACACCGGCAACAAGCTCGGCTTCCTCAAAGCGATTGTCTATTTCGCGCTGCGACGGCCGGATCTGGCCGAACCGTTCCGGCGCTACCTCGAATCGCTGGAGCCTACGATTTCGTCCCGGTCGCTCCCGGGGGTGTAGAGGTCGGTCCGTCGTCGCCCTTGCCGGCCCCGTCGTTCTTGCCGGCGGCGTCGCCCTTACCGGCGCCGTCGCCTTGCTTCTCGCCCGACCCCGCCTCGCTCCCGCCGGCGTCGCTCTTCCCACCGCTCGTCTTCTCCGCTTGCCCTTTGCGTGCGTAGTCGGTGACGTACCAGCCCGACCCCTTGAACTGGATCGCCGGCGACGAGAACAGCCGGCGCACGGGACCCTTGCCGCACACCGTGCAGCTGTCGACGGCGGGGTCGGAATACCGCCGAATCAGCTCGAAGCGCCGTCCGCAGGCGTCGCATTCGTACTCGTAGAGCGGCATGCGTTACTCCACTACGGCATCGGAGGTGTCGCCGAGCAGGAGACGACGGTGCGCCCAGAACGGCGCGTTTCCCTGCCCGAGCACGGCGTCGTGAAAGGCCCGCATGGAGAACTTGCCGCCCTGCAGGTCCTGGTAGTCGCGACGAAGCTTCAACATCATCAACTTCCCCACTGAGTACACGAGGTACGTCGGATCGAACGCCCCGCGCTCCGCCTCGCGGCGGGCCGTCGCTTCCTCGAGGAACGCTTCGTCGCGGAAGAACCGCATCCCCTGCTCCACCGACAGGTCCTCGCAGTGCAGCCGGATGGCGACGACGAACCGAGCCAGGCGGACCAGCGCTTCGGCAAGCTGCCCCAGCTTGAACGCGTTGTCGCCACGGTGGAACCCCGCCTCGACCATCATCTGCTCGCAGTAATGCGCCCATCCTTCGACGAACGAGGCCGGCGCGAACAGAATCGACTTGCGCGCCTTCGAGCCCACCCGGCGCAGGTGCTGATAGTGCAGGTAGTGTCCGGGATAGACCTCGTGGATCGAAATGTTCCAGAGCGTCGGGAAATTGAAGTCCCGCATGTGCTCTTGCTGGCGTTCCGGCGACCACTCCTGGTCGACGTCCGTCAGGTAATAGTACGCACGGCTCGGCTTCGGCTCGAACGGCCCCGGCGTCCACATGCTGGCAAACGCCCACCGGTAGAATTCCGGCGACGGCGCGACCACCACCGGCTCCGACCCGGTCAGCGACACGATCGCCTGCCGCTCCAGGAACGTCTCGAGTTCCTCGAGCTGCTCCTGCGCCACCGTCACCAGCTGACCCGGCTGCGGATGCTCCTCTTTCGCCCGCCGCCACGCGCTCATCGGATCGCTGCCGTTCATGCGACCCGCCACGGTGCGGAACTCCTCTTGCACCTGATGCAGCTCGCGCTGCGCGATCGCCAGCAGCCGGTCGGCGCTGAGCGTAATGCCCTCTTCGAGCTTCAGCTTCCGCTCGAACGTCTCGCGCCCGAGCCGAAACGACGCCTTCGCGCGCGGCGCGAGGTCGTGTTCGAGGTACTCGAGGTAGCGCCTGATCGCCTGCGTCGCCTCGGCGGAGGTGTCGGCCAGGTCAGCCAGGATGTGCAAGTCGTCGAGCGTCGCAAACGCGCGCGGCAGATCCGATTCGATGAACTTCTGCACACCCCGCCAGGTTTCGAGGCCGATCTTGACGAAAATCCCGGGACACTCCCGGATGTTCTCCTGGGCCGCTTCCACGAGGCGCGACGTCTGCCGCAGCTTCGACACGACCCGGCGGGCGCGCTCTTCCTGGGGCGCGTGATCGAACAGCGCCTGCCCCGCCAGGCTCGTCCCGAGCGTGTCCGCATACACCTGCGGGTTCCGTTCCCAGCTGCGGACCGCCTCGAGCTCGTACATGCGGGCGTCGATGTTGGCGGCCACGACCAGGCGCTCGACCTGTTCGGCCGACGGAAGGACGGCGGGGGCGATCTGCTGGAGCCGGCGCCCGAAGCCGGCGAGGGCTCGGACGTGCGCTTCTACGGACGCGCGGCTGAGGTCTTCGAGCAGGTCGTCGTGGAGGTGGACGCCGTCCGCGCTCGCCTGGCTCGGGAGCACCTCATAGAGGTAGGCCAGGTAATCGTCGACAAAGTGCGGAAATGGCTCCGATGGGTACATGCGTGATCATGGCTGGCGCTCTGTGCCTCCGGTCGGTGAGCGCTCATCTCGCAATGGTACAATACTTTCCGCCCGATGTCCGGCACGTTGTTCCTCGTCTCCACGCCCATCGGCAATCTCGAGGACATCACGATGCGGGCGCTCCGCGTGCTGCGAGAGGCCGACCGGATTGCCGCGGAGGACACCCGTCGCACGGCAGGACTCCTGGCACATTTCGCAATTTCGACGCCCACTATTAGTTTTCACCGGCACAACATCCGATCCAGGCTGCCGCAGCTCGTCGCACGCCTCCAGCAGGGCGACTCACTCGCTCTCGTCAGCGATGCGGGCACACCCGGAATTTCGGATCCCGGCATCGAGCTGGTGCGCGCCTGCGTGGAGAACGGCATCGCCGTGGATCCGATCCCGGGAGCCTGCGCACCGCTCGTTGCCGCGATTGCGTCGGGCTTCCCAATGGAGCCGATAACCATCTTTGGGTTTGTTCCGTCTCGGGCAAAAGACAGAAAGATGTGGCTAGCGCGAATTCAAACCATTTCTCATACACTCACATTCTTCGAGACACCGCACAGGATTCGGAAGACCCTCACTGAGATGTCCCAGATGTTTGTCAATCGACCAATAATGGTTGGTCGAGAACTTACGAAGCTTCATCAACAGTTTCTTAGAGGTAACGACAATCAAGTAATTGGTCAACTAACAGACCAACGAGGGGAGTTCACGGTTGTTGTTGGGCCCGACACCCTAGACAATCAGCCTCGCAAGGTGGTGCCAGACCAGGATGTATGGCTCGAATTCTGTCGATTGACCATAAATAGACGGGTCAGGAGACGTGCAATCGTTGTTGAGCTAGCCCATAAATATGGGCATTCGCCAAAATACATCTACGCCGTCATCGAGCGGATGAAGGACTCGGGGTTATGACGCTTGGCCCCGTAGCCGGCTCAGACGTCCACGTTGTCATCCTGGCGGCCGGTCAAGGCACCCGGATGAAATCAGCCTTGCCCAAGGTTCTCCACCCGGTGGCCGGCCGGTCCATGGTCGATCACGTGCTGCGCACGGCAGCCGCGATCTCGCCTGCCAGCACCACGCTCGTGGTCGGCCACCAGGCCGAGACGGTGCGTCAACATTTCCGTGGCCGGCCGGACGTCGTCTTCGTGGTCCAGGAGCCGCAACTGGGAACCGCCCACGCCGTCCAGCAGACCGAGCCGATGCTCGGCGGGCTCACAGGCACCATCGTGCTGCTGTCCGGCGACGTGCCACTGCTCCGCCCGGCCACGCTCCAGCGACTGCTGGCGGCGCACCGGGCAGCCAGGGCGGCGGCCACCGTCGTGACGGCCGTCGTGGAGCGGCCGTACGGCTACGGCCGGGTCATCCGCACCAACGGCCGCATCGCACGGATAGTCGAGGAGCGCGATGCGTCTCCCGCGGAGCGCCAGGTGCGGGAGATCAACAGCGGCATCTACGCCTTCGACCTCGCGCCGCTCTTTGGTGCCCTGCGGACAATTGCGGCGCGAAACGCGCAAGGGGAGTACTACCTGACGGACCTCGTCGCAGCCTACCGCCGGCGGAAGCGGCCGGTCGAAACCTTTCTCGTGGAGGACCCCGCCGAAATCCGCGGGGTCAACAGCCGCACCGAGCTCGCGGAAGTGAGCGCCATCATGAGACAGACAAAGAACGAGGAACTGATGGCGGCCGGGGTCACGCTGATCGATCCGGCCACCACGTACATCGACCCGGACGTCGAAATCGGTCCGGACACAGTGATACACCCCGGTGTGGTCATTCAGGGACAGACGCGCGTCGGGGCGGCGTGCGAGATTCACGCCTCCGTCCGTATTGCCGACGCGCAAATCGCCGATCGCGTAACGGTCCACAACTTCTGCCTCATCGTTGGTGCGCGGGTTGCAGCAGGGGCGTCGATTGGTCCCTTTGCGCACCTGCGTCCAGAAACCGAGGTCGGCGAGGCGGCCAGAGTGGGCAATTTCGTGGAACTGAAGAAGACGAGCCTCGGCGCCGGGTCGAAAGCCAATCACCTGTCCTACCTGGGCGACGCGACCATCGGGCCCAACGTCAACGTGGGCGCGGGCACGATCACGTGCAACTACGACGGGCGGAAGAAGTCTCAGACCGTCATCGAGGAGGGGGCGTTCATCGGCAGCGATTCCCAGCTGGTGGCGCCGGTCCGGATCGGCAAGGGGGCGTACGTCGCAGCGGGCTCATCGATCACCAAGGACGTGCCGGCCGGCGCGCTCGGCATCGCCCGCGGACGCCAGAGGAACGTCGAAGGCTGGGCTGAACGGAGGAAAGGCCAAGGGTCCTGAGGCCTCCTGGTCTCTCGGGCCCCGAGGCCGCTGTATGTGCGGCATCATCGGCTATATCGGCTCCAAGCCCGTCGTGCCCGTGCTGCTCGACGGATTGCGGCGGATGGAATATCGCGGGTACGACTCGGCGGGCGTGGCGGTCGTCGGTCCCGAGGGAATCGCGCTGCGCCGGTCGGCGGGGAAGCTCGACAATCTCGAGAAGGCGATCCGGGCGCAGCCGGTAGACGGCCTTTACGGCATCGGACACACGCGCTGGGCCACCCATGGCCGGCCGACTGAAGAGAACGCGCACCCCCATCTCGACTGCACCGGGCGCATCGTCGTCGTTCACAACGGAATCATCGAGAACTACCTGGAGCTGAAGGCTGAGCTGCGGGTGCAGGGTCACGAGTTCAAGACCGAGACCGACACCGAAATCGTGGCGCACCTGGTCGAGCGGGAGATGCGCGACGACGGGCTCGAGCACGCGGTCCGTCGGGCGCTTGCGGTGATGCGCGGGATGTTCGCGCTGGTGCTCGTTTCGGTGGAGGACCCCGAGAAGATTGTGGCCGTCCGCAACGGGCCGCCGATCGTGGTGGGCCTCGGCAACGGCGAGTTCTTCGTCGCCTCCGACATCCCGGCGATCTTGTCCCACACCCGCGACGTCGTCTTCCTCGGCGACGAGGAGATGGCGGTCATCACCCGCTCGGGCGTGCAGTTCACCAACTTTCACGGCCGCGCCGTCTCGAAGACGACGCAGCGTGTCCTGTGGGATCCGATTGCCGCGGAAAAGGGGGGGCACAAGCATTTCATGCTCAAGGAGATCTACGAGCAGCCCGCCGCCGCGCGCGACACCATCCTCGGGCGCGTGTCGCTCGACCGTGGCCGGGTCTTCCTCGAGGAGCTGAACATCAGCGACGAGACGCTCGGCTCGCTCGAGAAAGTCACTCTCATTGCGTGCGGCACCTCCTGGCACGCCGGGCTGGTGGGGAAGTATCTGATCGAGGCGCTGGCAGCGCTGCCGGTGGAAGTCGACTACGGCTCCGAGTACCGGTACCGGAACCCGATTGTCGCGCCGAGAGAGCTGGCGATCGTGATCACCCAGTCGGGCGAGACCGCCGACACGCTGGCAGCCCTGCGCGAGGCGCGACGCAAGGGCGCACGCACGATTGCCATCTGCAACGTCGTCGGCAGCATGGCGACGCGCGAGGCCGACGGCACGGTCTACACGCACGCCGGGCCGGAGATCGGCGTCGCCTCGACCAAGGCGTTCACGTCGCAACTGGTGGCGTTGCAGCTGCTGGCGCTGTACCTCGCCCAGGTGCGGGGCACACTCGCGCCGTTGGAGATTTGTCGCCACATCGCAGAGCTCCTGGAGATTCCGCACCTGCTCGAACAGGCGCTCAAGGCGGCGGCGCCGGCCGAGAAGGTGGCCGAGCGCTTCTACAACCGCGCCGATTTCCTGTTCCTGGGCCGCGGCATCAACTACCCGATCGCGCTGGAAGGGGCCTTGAAGCTGAAGGAAATCTCGTACATCCACGCGGAAGGGTATCCCGCGGGCGAGATGAAGCACGGGCCGATCGCGCTCATCGACGAACAGATGCCGGTCGTGGCCCTCGCGCCGAACGATCGCGTCTTCGAGAAGATGATCGGCAACGTCCAGGAGGCGAAGGCGCGTGGCGGCGCCGTCATTGCCGTGACGACCGAAGGCGACGGGCGCATGGCGGCGGTGCTCGACGACAGGGACGTGATGCTGCCGATGCCGGAGACCACCCCGCTCCTGACGCCGATTCTCCTGACGATTCCGCTGCAACTGCTCGCCTACCACATTGCGGTCCGCCGCGGCTGCGACGTCGATCAGCCGCGGAACCTCGCGAAGAGCGTCACGGTCGAGTAGGGACGACGCTAGAATGAAGGCTTGGATCTGCTTTCCAGCCTCAATCCCGATCAGCAGGACGCCGTTCTCCACACCGATGGCCCGCTCCTGATTCTCGCCGGCGCCGGCTCCGGCAAGACGCGCGTCATCGCCCACCGGATCGCCCACCTCGTCAGCGCCGGGCTGTGTCCGCCGGATCGGATTCTCGCGGTCACCTTCACCAACAAGGCGGCGGAAGAGATGCGGACGCGCGTCGAGGCCTTGCTCGGCGTCGATTGTCGTCAGCTCTGGATCTCCACGTTCCACGCGCTCTGCGCCCGGCTCCTGCGGCGCGAGGCGCCCCACATCGGCCTCTCACGGGACTTCGTCATCTACGACTCCACGGACCAGCTCGCGGTCGTGAAGCAGGCGATGCGGGAGCTGGGCATGGACGACTCGGCCGTGCAGCCGCGGGTCGCCCTCGCCCGCATCAGCCACGCGAAGAACCGGATGGAGGGGCCCGACATCTTCACGGCCAGCGCCTGGAGCCCGCGCGACCGGCAGCTCGGCGCGTTGTACGAGCGCTACCTGCGCATGCTGAGAGAGGCCGCGGCCCTCGATTTCGACGACCTGCTGCTCAAGACGGTGGAGCTCTTCGAGCGCGCCGAGCCGGTGCGGGAACGCTACAGCGGGAAGTTCCGCTACCTGATGGTGGACGAGTATCAGGACACGAACCGGCCGCAGTACCTGCTCGTCCAGCGACTTGCCGCGCGACACCGCAACGTCTGCGTCGTCGGCGATCCGGATCAGTCGATCTACAAATGGCGCGGAGCAGACCTGCGCAACATCCTGGACTTCGAGCACGATTTTCCCGAGGCACGGATCGTCCGGCTGGAGCGCAACTACCGCTCGACACAGGTGATTCTCGACGCCGCCACCGCGGTCATCTCGCGGAACAGGAACCGGAAGGAGAAGCGGCTCTACACCGATCGCGCCGGAGGGGCTCGGGTGCTGTACTACCGCGCCGGCGACGATCTGGACGAGGCCGAGTTCGTCGCACGCGCCGTCCGCGAGGCGCTCCACGAGGACGTCGGGAACACGGTGGCGATTCTGTACCGCACCAACGCGCAGTCGCGCACGCTCGAAGACGCGCTGCGGCGGTCTGGCACCGGCTACAAGATCATCGGCGGGGTGCGATTCTACGAGCGGAAGGAAGTGAAGGACGCGCTCGCCTATCTGAAGCTCCTGCTGAACCCGCACGACAACGTCAGCCTCCGCCGCGTCATCAACGTGCCGGCACGCGGCGTCGGGAAAGGGGTGATGGAATCGGTGGAATCGCTGGAGCTGCCGGACAGCCCCGCCTCGACGCCGCTGCTCGGCTCGGCCCCGGCGGAAGAGCCGGCGGCCGTCAATTCGCTCTGGTCGCGCCTCCTCTACGCCGTCGATCGGCGCGTCCTGGCGCCGCGCGCCGTCGCCGCGCTGGCCGCCTTCCGAGACCTCGTCGCGGGGTTGACCGAGATGGGGCGCCGGGAATCGGTCTCCATCGCGCTGGGAAGGACGATAGACCAGAGCGGTTACCTCCAGGCCCTGCGCGATGAACGCAGCGAGGAGGCGGAAAGCCGCATCGAGAACCTGATGGAACTCGTGTCCGCGGCCCGCGAATACGAGACGCGAACGCCGGAGCCGTCGCTCGCTGGGTTCGTCGACCAGTTGTCGTTACTGTCAGACGCAGACGAGGAGGCGGGCACGCAGAACGCGCGGGTGCTGATGATGACGATGCACAGCGCCAAGGGGCTGGAGTTCCCGGTCGTGATGATGACCGGTCTCGAGGAGGGACTGTTCCCGCATTCCCGTTCCACCGACGAGGAGGCGGAGCTCGAGGAGGAGCGACGGCTCTGCTATGTCGGTATCACGCGGGCCGAGCGGCGGCTGGTGATCACCTCGGCGGCGCGCCGGCGGGTCTTCGGCGAATACCAGTCGACCGAGCCCTCGCGCTTCATCGACGAGATCCCCCGGGAATTGCTCGAGGAGGTGCCGTCGACGAGCTTCGCCTCGCCGTATCAGTCCTCGTTCGCTCAGTTCCGGCGCACCCAGTACGGCCGGCGGGGCCGTCAGGTGCGGGAAGAGCCGGCGCTCTATGCCTACGAAGACGAGGACCAGTCAGCGCCGGGAGGGCTGCGGCCGGGCCTCCGCGTCCGCCATCCGACGTTCGGCGAAGGGACGGTCCTCAGCATCGAGCCGCTCGACGACGACGCGAAGCTGGTGGTGCGGTTCACCTCGGTGGGGCAGAAGACGCTGCGGGCGAAGTTTGCGAAGCTCGAGGTGGCGTGAGGCTCGTCACTTTCCACTGACCGTCGCGCCGCTCCAGGTCGAGCGTCATGGCACGCTCGGACAGCTCTCCCTCCCAGGAGCGCACCCGCGCACGAATCGTCACTCGCCGGGCGAGGTCCGCGCCGCCGTTCGCGCGCTCGATCTTCACGATGGCGAAGCTTTGCACGACGCCGTCCGTTCGCGGGTCGCACGGGACCGTCGCGAGCCTGGCGAGCACGGTCGTGTCGTAGACGCGGCAGGCCTGGAAGAACTCGATCAGGAACTGGCGCTCGGGGGACGGCCAGGCACAGGCGGCGCCGAGAGGAATCAACGCAACAAGCGCCCACGAAGCACCGAGGCACCAAGGCACCGAGAAATAGCAGCCACAGTGGTCTCGGCGTCTCGGAGCCTCGATGTTCCCATCGACGTGCGGAGCGTTTCGACTAACCCTCGTCCTCGTCCTTCTCCACGAGTCTCGCGATCGAGACCGCGCGATCGTCGCCTTCGATGTCGATCAGCTTCACGCCCTGCGTGGCGCGGCCGATCGTGCGGATGTCCTTTGCGGGCATGCGCAGGATCTTGCCTTGCTGCGTGATCAGCATCAGCTCTTCGTCGTCGGTCACTTGCGCAATGCCGACCACCTTGCCGTTACGCTCGCTTGTCTGGATGTTGATGATACCGATGCCGCCGCGCGCCTGCATCCGGTACTCGTCGAGCCCGGTGCGCTTACCGTACCCCTGCTCGGTCACCGACAGGATGGTGCCTCCCGGCCGGAGCACTTCCATGGCGACCACGGCGTCGCCCTCGCGCAGCGAAATCCCGCGGACGCCGTAGGCGGTGCGTCCCATCGGCCGCACGTCGCTTTCGGCAAACCTGATCGACATGCCGTCGCGGGTGCCGATGAAGATCTCGCCCTTGCCGTCGGACACCTGAGCCGCGATGACCGCATCCCCGTCCTCCACCCCCATGGCGATGATGCCGCCGGCGCGCGGATTGCTGAAGGAGGCGAGCTCGGTCTTCTTGACGACCCCGTTGCGCGTCCCCATGACGATGAACCTGTCGGTCTCGAACTCCTTGACGGCCAGGAGGGCGGCAATGCGCTCGCCTTCCTCCATCGACACGAGGTTCGCGATCGCCTTGCCGCGGCCGTCCGGGCCTACGTCTGGAATCTCGTGGACCTTCAGCCAGTAGGCGCGGCCGCGGTCCGAGAAGATCATGATGTAGGCGTGCGTGGAGGCGACGAACAGGTGGCTGACGAAGTCCTCCTCGCGCGTCCGCATCCCGATCCGGCCCTTGCCGCCCCGCCGCTGGTTCCGGTAGGTCGTAATCGCCGTCCGCTTGATGTACCCGGTGTTGCTGACCGTGATCGCCATGTCTTCCTCGGCGATGAGGTCTTCGATCCGGAGCTCGCCTTCCTCGGGCAGGATCTCTGTCCGCCGATCGTCGCCGTACTTGTCGCGCACGGCCCTGAGCTCGTCGACGACGATCTGCATGAGCAGCTTCTCGCTCGACAGGATCGCCAGCAGCCGTTCGATCAGCCTGAGCAGCTCGGCGAGTTCATCGAGAATCTTCTGCCGCTCCAGGCCGGTGAGCCGTTGCAGCTGCATGTCGAGAATGGCCTGTGCCTGGACTTGCGTCAGGCCGAACTGTGTCATCAGGCCGTCGCGTGCCTCGCTCGGGTTCTTCGCCGCGCGGATGAGCGCGATGACCGCGTCCAGGTGGTCGAGCGCGATCTTCAATCCTTCGAGGACGTGCCGCCGGGCTTCGGCCTTCCGCAGCTCGAACTCGGTCCGCCGGCGCACCACCTCGCGGCGGAACTCGACGAAATTGTCGATCAAATCGACGAGCGACAGCACCTTCGGCCGGCCGCCGACGATGGCGAGCATGATGATCCCGAAGCTGCTCTGCAGCGCCGTGTGCTTGTACAGGTTGTTCAGGATCACGTCGGCGATCTCGCCGCGCTTCAGGTCGATGACGATGCGGAGGCCTTCACGATCCGACTCGTCGCGGATGTCGGAGATTCCTTCGAGCGCCTTCTCGCGCACCAGCTCTGCGACGCGTTCGATGAGTTTCGCCTTGTTGACCTGATACGGAATCGCGGACACGACGATCGATGACCGGTCGCCTTTTCTGCTGGTCTCGACCTCCGCCCGGGCGCGCATCACGACGGCGCCGCGGCCGGTCAGGTACGCCTGCTGGATTCCCTGCCTGCCGACGATGTAGCCGCCGGTGGGGAAGTCGGGGCCGGGGACCAGCTCGAGCAGCTTCCGCTGCTTCTCGGGGAGCGACGGCGGCTCGTCGGCCTGCGCGCTCTCGATCGTCCAGATCGCCGCGTCGACCACCTCGCGCATGTTGTGCGGCGGCACGTTGGTCGCCATGCCGACGGCGATCCCCGTCGACCCGTTCACGAGCAGGTTCGGGAAGGGCGCCGGGAGGACGGTCGGCTCCTCGGTCGTCTCGTCGAAATTGGGCACGAAATCGACGGTGTCCTCGTCGAGATCCGCCATCAACTCTTCGGCGAGCGGCTTCAGCCGCGCTTCGGTGTAGCGGTACGCCGCCGGAGGGTCGCCGTCGATCGAGCCGAAGTTCCCCTGGCCGTCCACCAGGGGGTAGCGCATGTTGAAGTCCTGGGCGAGGCGCACCAGCGTGTCGTAGGCCGGCGCGTCGCCGTGCGGGTGGTAGTTGCCGATGACCTCGCCGACGATCTTCGCGCACTTCCGGTAGGCGCGATTCGACGCCAGCCCCATCTGGCGCATCGCGTACAGCACGCGGCGATGCGCGGGCTTCAGGCCGTCTCGCACGTCGGGCAGCGCTCGCCCGATGATTACGCTCATGGCGTAATCCATGTACGAGCGCTTCATTTCGTCTTCGATGTTGACCGGGATTCTGTTCGGGGCCGTGTTCATGACTTGGCGTCGGGTCCGGAAGGACCGGGCCTACACATCCAGATTCCTGACATCGAGCGCGTTGTCTTCGATGAACTTCCGCCGGGGCTCCACCTGGTCGCCCATCAGCGTGGTGAACATCTGGTCGGCTTCGGCGTGATCCTCAGCCCGGACCTGCAGCAGCGTGCGGTGCTCCGGATTCATGGTGGTCGCCCACAACGTCTCCGGATTCATCTCCCCGAGGCCCTTGTACCGGTTCACCGCGATCCCTCTCTTGCCGGCGGCGATGAAGAACTCGACGAACGCGTCGACGCTCTCGAGCGTCACATCGGGCTCGCGCCGCTGGCGCCCCGCCTTGGGCTCTTCGGAGGCTGCGGCCTTCGCCGGTTCCTCCTCGCCGGCGGCGCCGGTCGTCTTCACGACGACAGGGAACTTGATATCGCGGATTTCGCGATAGGCGGCGAGCAGCGTCCGGTACTCGCCGGAGGTGATGAAATCGACACCGATGCTGTATCCCCTGGGATACCCCTGCGAGCGATCCTCCACCGCCAGCACGTACGCGTTGTGCTCGTCGTCGCGGCTCACGGCGAGCGCGCGCACAGGGGTCGTCATCCGCGCGGCGATGACGTCGAGCTTCTCCCGGTGCTCGAAGAACGACTTGTCTCTGGCGTCGAACTGCAGCAGCGCCGACACGATGTCGGGCGGATTGCCGCGGCGGGTCACCTGCTGCAGCAGCTTGCGGAACGCGATCGTCCGCTGGAGCGATCGCTCGAGCGTCTCGCCGAACAACTCGCTCCCGTCGGCGAGCTCGACGACGCGCGATTCGACCGTGCGGCGGATGAGGAATGTCTCGAGCTCGCGCTCGTCCTTGATGTAGGTTTCCGTCCGGCCCCGCTTCGCGCGGAAGAGCGGCGGCTGCGCGATGTAGATATGGCCGCGGTCGATGAGCTGCGGCATCTGCCGATAGAAGAAGGTGAGCAGCAGCGTCCGGATGTGCGAGCCGTCGACGTCCGCGTCGGTCATGATGATGACGCGGTGGTACCGCAGCTTGTCTGGGTCGAAGTCCTCGGCGCCGATGCCGCAGCCGAGCGCCGCGATCATCGTCTTGATCTCGTCGCTGCCGAGCATCTTGTCGAAACGCGCCTTCTCGACGTTGAGGATCTTGCCCTTGATCGGCAGGATCGCCTGGAAGCGGCGGTCGCGTCCCTGCTTGGCCGAGCCGCCGGCCGACTCGCCCTCGACGATGTAGATCTCGCTCAGCGCCGGGTCGCGCTCCTGGCAGTCGGCCAGCTTGCCCGGAAGGCTGCTCCCGTCGAGTGCCCCCTTGCGCCGGACGAGATCCCGCGCCTTGCGCGCCGCCTCGCGGGCCCGCGCGGCATCCACCGCCTTTCCGATGATGCGCCTGGCGACGGCCGGGGTTTCCTCGAGGAACTGCCCGAGTTTGTCGTTGACGATCGCCTCGACGATGCCTTTTACCTCGGTGTTGCCGAGCTTCGTCTTCGTCTGTCCCTCGAACTGCGGCCGGGGGATCTTGACACTGATGACGCCGGTGAGCCCTTCGCGGATGTCGTCACCGCTGATGCTGGCGTCCTTCAGGTCCTTGGTCAGGTTGTTCTTCACCGCGTACGAGTTGATCGTCCGCGTCAGCGCCGCCCGGAAACCGGACAGGTGCGTCCCGCCTTCGTGCGTGTTGATGTTGTTGGCGAACGAGAAGATCAGCTCCGTGTACCCGTCGTTCCACTGCAGCGCGATCTCGGCGTCGATGCCGTCCTTCTCGCCTTTCATGAAGATCGGCTTCTCGTCGATGACCACCTTGTTCTTGTTCAGGTGCTGCACGAACGACACGATTCCGCCTTCGTACTGGAACTTGTGCTCCTTGCCGTCGCGCTCGTCGTGAATGGTGATGAGGATGCCCGCATTGAGGAACGCGAGCTCGCGGAGGCGCTGGGCGAGCGTGTCGAAGCTGAACTCGATCGTCTCGAAGATCTGCGGGTCGGGCTTGAAGGTCACCTTCGTGCCGCGCCGCTGCGTCGTCCCGGTGGATTCGAGGTCGCCGAGCGGATGCCCGCGCTCGTAGCTCTGCTGGTAGACCTGGCCGTTGCGCCAGATCTCCAGATCGAGGCGCTCGGAGAGTGCATTGACGACCGACACGCCCACCCCGTGCAGTCCGCCCGACACCTTGTAGCTCTCGTTGTCGAACTTGCCGCCGGCGTGCAGCACGGTCAGCACGACCTCGGCGGCCGACTTGCCGCTCGCGTGACGATCGACTGGAATCCCGCGCCCGTTGTCAACGACGGTAATGGAGTTGTCGATGTGGATCGTGACGTCGACCTGGTCGCAGAAGCCCGCCAGCGCCTCGTCGATGGAGTTGTCCACCACTTCGTAGACGAGATGGTGCAGGCCCGGCGCGCCAGTGGACCCGATGTACATGGCCGGGCGCGTCCGGACGGCTTCGAGGCCCTCGAGAACCTTGATCTTGTCTGCGCCGTAATCGTCCACCGAGCCGTTGCCATTCGGACCGGCGGCGACCGGCGGCTCCGGCTGGGCGAGGTGCGAAGAAGGGTTCTGCTGCTGTTCGGTATGTTCCACGCGCACCCCTGGATCAGATCCGCATCGGCATGATCACGTACGTGTAGCTGTATCCCTCGGCGCCGACCGGCGTCATGATGGCCTGGCTGACCTCGTCCTTGAGCGAGAGCAGCACACCGTCGGTTTCGACGACGTTGAGAAAATCGAGTACGTACTGTGCGTTGAAGGAGATGGCCAGCGCTCCGCCGGCGTACTCGACGGGCAGCTCCTCGCGCGCCTCGCCGAATTCGGAGCTGCTGGAGGTGACCGCCACCTTCCCTTTGTCGATTTCGAACTTCACCGCGCGCGATCGCTCGTTGGAGAGCAGCGCCACCCGCTTGACCGCATTCGTCAGCCGCTCCCGCTCGAACTCGATCTGTTTGTCGTTGTTCTTCGGAATGACGCGCTCGTAGGCCGGGAACTGGCCGTCGATCATGCGTGAGATGAGCATCCGTCCGCCGACGTCGAAGAACAGGTGGTTCTCCCCGGTCTCGAACAGCACGTCACCTTCTCCCTCGACGAGCAGCTTGCCGAGCTCGAGCAACGTCTTCTTCGGGAGAATGACGCCGACCTCTTCGGTGACCCCGACCTTGTGCGGGGCTTCGACGAGCGCAAGGCGATGGCCGTCGGTCGCCACCAGCGTGAGGCTCTCGGGCCGGAGCACGAATTTCGCACCGTTCAGGAAATAGCGCGTGTCCTCGCCGGTGATCGCAAACTGCGTCTTCGCAACCATTTCCTTGAGCGCGGCGCGCGGCAGCGCGGCCCGCGCGGTACCACTGGCGTCGGGCAGTATCGGAAAATCCTCGCGCGGCAGCGTCTGCATTCTCGAGTCGAACCGATCGGCGGCCACCTTGACGCCGTTCTTGTCCTCCTCGATGCGAACGTCGGTTTCCGGAAGCGCCTTGATGATCTCGTACAACTTCTTCGCCGGCAGCGTCAGCGACCCTCCCTTGGCGACCGACGCCTGACACCGGCTCCGCAGCGCCACCTCGAGGTCTGTGGCGAGCAGCCTCACTTCGTTGTCCCTGGCTTCGATGAGCACGTTCGCGAGAATCGGGATCGTGTTCTTACGCTCCACGATGCCCTGGAAAAGTTGCAGTTCTCGCAGAAGCTCAGTCTTGCGGACTACGAGTTCCATAACGGTTGATGACCTCAAGCGGAGTGGCGGTCCGCGGTTGACGGATCCTCTTTGAGAGGAGAAGAAGAGATAGGAAATTATAACGGAAAAAAGGTGCTGCGTAAAAACTAATTTACGAGCGTTAGTGTTTTCCTATCAAGGGGTTACGTTGTGCATAAATGTCCGGATTTCACGCTCGGGATCCTGTCGGATCCTGTGCGTGTTCCAGCCACTGGAAAGCATGCACAGCCTCGAGCGGAGCGCAGCTGTGGACGGGTTCGAATTCAGCGAAACGATTCGAGAAAGTTATTGATCAGGCTGTTGAAATCCCCGTCACGCTTCCTCATGTCTTCCACCTTCTTCAGTGAGTGAATCACCGTCGAGTGGTGTTTGCCGCCGAAGCTGCGGCCGATCTCCGGCAGAGATGCGTTTGTCAGCGTCTTGCAGAGGTACATCGCGATCTGCCTTGGCATGGCGACCGACTTCGAGTTGTTGCGTGACTTCAACTCCGCGATCTTGAGCTGATAGTAGTCGGAGACGAACCGTTGGATCGTCTCGATCGTGACCGCCTTCTCGTCCTGATCCAGGACGTTCTTCAGCACGTCCTGGGTGAGATCGAGCGAGATCTCGCGCCCGGTGAGCGACGCATACGCGATCAACCGGATGAGCGAGCCTTCGAGCTCCCGGATGTTCGACTTGATCCGGCCCGCGATGTACATCGCGACGCTGTCTGGCAGCGGTACCGCCTCGGCTTCGGCCTTCCGCTTGAGGATCGCAACCCTCGTCTCGATATCGGGCGGCTGGATGTCGGCGATCAACCCCCATTCAAACCGCGATCGGAGCCGCTCCTCGAGGGCCGGGATTTCGTGGGGTGGGTGATCGCTGCTCAGAACGATCTGCTTCTGTGCGTCATACAACGCATTGAACGTGTGGAAGAATTCGGTCTGCGTCCCTTCCTTGCCCGAGACGAACTGGATGTCGTCGACGAGCAGGACGTCGACCGATCGATAGCGCTCGCGGAAGTCGAGGATGCGATCGTACCGCAGAGCGTTGATCATCTCGTTCATGAAACGCTCTGAGGAGATGTAGGTGAGGCGGAGCGACTGATCGTGCTGCAGCACGTAATGGCCGATCGCGTGCATCAGGTGGGTCTTGCCGAGCCCCACCCCGCCATAGATGAAGAGCGGGTTGTACGATCGCGATGGCGCCTCCGCGACGGCCCGACAGGCGGCGTGCGCGAACTGGTTCGACGGCCCGACGATGAACGTATCGAACGTGTACCGTGGGTTGAGACCGCCAGGGGCTGTCGCGGCGCGCGTCTCGGCAGGTTGTGCCTCGGTCGGCGGCGGCGCTTCATCGGCCGGCGGCAGCGAGGGTGGCATACCTTCCGCGACGAACACGAGCGCCGCGCCGGCGCGATGCACCTCGGCGAGCGCCTCAGAGAGAACGACCGAGTAATGCTTCGTGAGCCAGTCCTTGAAGAGCGGGTTCGGCACACGTACGGTGATCGCGTGACCGCCGTCGACCACCAGCGCCGTCGGTTTGAACCAGGTGTAGAAGCTATGCCGATTCACCTTGGTTTCGACTCGGGAGAGGATCTGGTCCCAGATACTGGCGTCCATGGAGGAAAACACGAAGAAAAAGCTGACTTTCGCCTTCAAGAACAGCCGTACGACGGGCGGTTGAGGGCCACGATGAGCGTTCAGAGGCCGAAAATCATGCGCTTAGAGACCTTCGCCCGGGCGAAGCAACCCAAAAACCAAGGTATTTCGCACTAACCTGGCAGGAATCCCGGCTTTTCCACAATGTTTTCCACAGGTGTGGAAATCTTGGGGAACAAACCGAAGCAACCCAAGTAGCGCCGCCCATGATTGCCACGGCCGAAGCGCGCAATGTAGCACACGTCGTTGACACTTCGCGCAAGCGACGACTACTATTGAAAATTCTGTGCGCCATCGCGCGCGAGACCGATTCGTCCCGCTTCGACAAGGGGGCGCACAGGCGACGGGAAGAACATGAAAGGCAAACGCACCTATCAGCCCAACGTACGCCGGCGTCGAAAGACCCATGGGTTTCGCATCCGGATGTCGACGAAAGACGGCCGGATCGTCCTGAAGCGCCGCCGGGCCAAAGGTCGTAAGCGCCTGACCGTCGCCGACGAAGGATAGGCCAGAGATCAGACAGGAAGGCCGGCATGAGCGGCCAGGCGTTGCCCGCGGCCGAACGGATCCGGCGCAGGTCCGATTTCGAGCGCGTCTACGGCAAAGGAGCCCGGGCGCGGGGCCGATTCATGACGCTCGTTGTGTTGCCGAATGGCGGCAAGGTGTCGCGGCTCGGGATTGCCGCGACGCGAAAGCTCGGGTCTGCGGTCGAGCGCAACCGCGCCAAACGCCTGGCGCGCGAGGTGTTCAGGCGCCAGAAGGTGACCACTAGCCTCGATGTCGTCCTCATTCCACGTCGGGAAATGCTCGATGCGTCCTTCCCCAGCGTTGAAGCCGATTACCGCGCTGCGCTCGAACGCGGCGGGCGCCACCAGCCGGCACCACCGCCTATCGGGGGCGACGGCCATCGTCGTCCTGGGCGCGCTCAAGGCATATAAGATCCTTATTTCACCGTTATTTAGAGGCTGTTGCCGATTCTATCCGTCGTGCGCGGACTACACGCGCGAGGCGGTGTTGGTCCACGGTCCCGCCCATGGGCTGTGGCTCGGTAGTCGCCGGCTGGCTCGTTGCCATCCCCTCGGCGGACACGGCGTGGATCCAGTGCCATCCGCTCGCACACCCGTGCGTCCGCTGCAGGAGTAGCCGCATGGAACGTCGAGTCCTCATTGCGGTTGTCCTGTCGTTCCTGGTGCTGTACGGCTATCAGGCGCTGTTTGTCCCCCCTGCGCCTCCTCCGCGCACCCAGACCCCACAGCCGCCGGGCACAGCCGCGCCGGCGCCAGAACGGGCCACGCCGGCGCCCGCACCGGCTCCGGCGGCCCCCCCGGCTGAAACGGCGCCGGTCGTCGTCGGCGAGCGTGGCGAGCGGGAGATCGTTGTCGAAACCTCCACCGTGACCGCGACGCTGTCGAATCGCGGTGGGAAGATCGTCCGCTGGCGGTTGAAGGGGTACCAGAACCCTGGCGGCGCCCCGGTCGATCTCGTGCCGTCGACGCGCGACGCCGACCAGCCGACCCCGTTCCTCCTTCGTGTCGACGATGAAGAGCTGACGCGCCGGCTGAACAGCGCGCTGTACCGCGTGAGCGGCGATACCGCCGGCCGCGTGGACGCCCACACGAACGAAGCGAGCGTCGTGTTCGACTTCGAGGATACGACGGGACTCCGCGCGCGCAAGGAGCTGCGGTTCGACCCGCGCACGTATCTCGTCACGTTTTCCGCCGACATCCGTCAAGGCGATCGCGCGCTCAATCCGACGGTGCTCTGGGGCGCCGGCCTCGGCGACCTCGGTGCGATCTCGGCGGGTGGCAGCTTCTTCACCGGCAACTACACCCAGCCGCCGCAGGCGATCTTTCACCGCGACGGGGAGGTCACGCGCATTGCCGCGGCCAACCTCGGCGAGCAGCCGGTGAACGAAGGGCAGTTCCGGTTTGCCGGCATCGACGACCATTACTTCCTTGCGACCGCGCTCAATCCCGGGCAGGCCCGGCTCGAGTTCCGTCCGACGCCGCTCCCCGGACCCGGCGAGACGACGCGCGAGTTCGTCGCGCTGAGCATCACGTTTCCGCAGGCACCGCAGGGCGTCCGCTTCTTTTTCGGGCCCAAGCAATTCGACCTGCTGCGGTCGATCGACGCAGAGCTCGTCCGGGCGATCAATTTCGGCGTCTTCGGGTGGCTGGCGGTGCCGCTGCTCGGCGCGCTCCAGTGGATCCACGGATTCATCGGCAACTGGGGGTGGGCGATCGTCCTCCTGACCGTCGGCATCAACCTCGCGATCTTCCCGCTGCGGCACAAGAGTGTTGTCTCGATGCGCAAGATGCAGGCGCTCCAGCCCCAGCTCAAGACGATCCAGGATCACTACAAGGACCTGAAGGTCACCGATCCGGCGCGGCAGAAGATGAACACGGAGATCATGAATCTCTACCGCGAGAAGGGCGTGAATCCGGCGAGCGGTTGCGTTCCGATGCTGCTGCAGTTCCCGGTGCTGCTGGCGTTCTACTCGATGCTGTCGCAGTCGATCGAGCTGCGGGGCGCCGAATTCGGCTTGTGGATCACCGACCTCTCCCAGCCCGATCCGTACTACGTCATCCCCGTGCTCATGGCGGTGACGATGTTCTGGCAGACGAAGATCACGCCAACGACGACGGATCCGGCGCAGCAGCGCGTGATGATGATCATGCCGATGCTGTTCACGGTCTTCTTCCTGTGGGCGCCGAGCGGCCTGGTCATCTACTGGTTCGTGAGCAACCTCTGGGCGATAGGCCAGCAGTACTTCACGAATTGGCTGATCGGGCCGCCCGCGGTGGCGACCGTCCGGCCGCCGGCCGAACGGAGGGTGAAGAAGGTGGGTGAAGGGCGCACGAGCGGCGCCGAGAAGCGGCAGGTCGAACCATAGCCTGTGCCGCCGGCCGTGCAGGCGGCCCCTGAAACCTGCCTGGAGCTGGCGACGACATGTCACTGACGACCGACATAACCGAATTCGTGCTCCTGGTGGTGGGGGCGATGGGGTTGTCTCTCACGGCGAAGATCGAGGAGACGCCGGAGGCGACGCGCATCGACGTCGAGGGCGAGGACGGCGGCGTGCTGGTGCGACGCGGCGGGGAAGGGCTCCAGGCGCTGCAGCACATCGTCGCCACGACGTTCCGCAAGCAGCTCGGCGACGACAACCGCGTCGTGATCGACTGCAACGGGTTCCGCAAGGACAAGGACATCGAGTTGCGGCAGATGGCGCACTTCGTTGCGGAGAAGGCGCGCGCGAGCGGGGTACCGCAAGAAATGGGTCCACTCAATCCCTATGAGCGGCGAATCGTGCACCTGGCGATTGCCGAGGATCCGACGGTGACCTCGGAAAGCATCGGCGACGCGTTCATGAAGACCGTCATCATCTCGAGCAAGAAGTAGGGCAAGGGCGAAGGGCACACAGCGTTCCAGCAGCCCCGGGCCCGATCGCTGGCCCCCCCCGCAATGTTTTCGACAGACGACTCCATTGTGGCGATTGCGACCCCCTCCGGGCGGGGCGGCATTGGAGTCGTGCGAATCAGCGGCCCTGCCTCGCCGGGCATCGCGGCCGCCATTCTCGATCTTCCCGGGGCGCTCGTCCCCCGGTTCGCCACCCTCACGCGCGTGCGAACGCACGCGGCGGCTGGTCGAGGCGGGGCCCTCGACGAGGTCATCGCGATCCACTTTCCCGCACCCCATTCCTACACCGGCGAGCACGTCGTCGAGATCAGCGCGCACGGGAACCCGGTCGTGCTGCAGGCGATTGTCGAAGGCGCCAGAGCCGCCGGCGCGCGGCTCGCGAGGCCGGGGGAGTTCACGCTGCGGGCGTTTCTCAACGGCAAGCGTGACCTGGTGCAGGCGGAAGCGGTGGCAGACCTGATTGCGGCCGCCACGCCCCTCCAGGCGCGCGTCGCGTTCGACCAGCTCGAGGGGACGCTGACCGCACGCATCGCGGAGATCGACGCGCAGCTCTTCGATCTCGCCGCGCGGCTGGAAGCGTCGCTCGATTTCCCGGACGAGGGCTACCACTTCATCGAGCCGGCGGAAGCGGTGAGGGCTGTCGCGTGCGTTGTCGAGCGCGTGGACGAGCTGCTCGGCGGCGCGCGGCGCGGAAGGCTGATCCGCGAGGGCGCTACCGTGGTCATAGCAGGGCGTCCGAACGTAGGCAAGTCGAGCATCTTCAACGCGCTCGTCGGCGCCGATCGCGCGATCGTGACCGAGGTCGCCGGCACGACACGAGATCTCGTGTCGGAGCAAGTCGATCTCCACGGCCTCGCACTGACGCTGGTGGACACGGCCGGGTGCCGCCTCTCGGGGGACCGGATCGAGCGCGAAGGAGTTGAGCGCGCGGCACGCGCGCGCGCCGTTGCCAGCCTGCTGCTCGTCGTCATCGATTGGAGCGAACCGGCGGCCGCTGAGGACCACGAGCTGCTCGCCCAGACCGAAGGACGACCGCGGATCGTCGTCTTGAACAAGACGGATCTTCCGGCGGCGATCGATCGTGCGCCGGCCGGGAGTGGCTCGTGCATCGGCGTGTCTGCGAAGAGCGGCGCCGGCCTCGACGAGCTCCGCAGCGCGATGGTGCGCGAGCTGACGGGCGCTGAACCGCTCAGAGATTCCGCGGCGGTGACCAACGCGCGCCATATCGGCTTGCTCGAGCAGGCGCGGGCCAGTCTCCTGGCCGCGCAGCGCGCGGCGGCGACCGGCAATACGCCGGAGGAGTTCCTCCTCGCGGACCTGCAGGCGGCGCGCGAGCGGCTGGACGAGATTGTCGGGGCGCGCACGAGCGAAGACGTGCTCCAGCACATCTTCGAGCGGTTTTGTGTCGGAAAGTAGCCGGGTGAGCAGATGCGGTTCGATGTGATCGTGGTCGGCGCCGGCCACGCCGGCGTGGAGGCCGCGCATGCGGCCGCGCGTCTCGGGTGCAGTGTCGGCCTCTGCACGCTGTCGCGCGAGACGGTGGCCCACATGCCGTGCAACCCGGCCGTCGGCGGGACCGCCAAAGGCCACCTAGTGCGCGAGATCGACGCCCTCGGCGGCCTGATGGCACGCGCCATCGACGCGACCGGCATCCAGTTCAAGCTGCTCAATCGCAGCCGCGGACCGGCAGTCTGGTCCCCGCGCGCCCAGGCCGACAAGCGGCGCTATGCCGGGTGGGTGGCAGCGGCGCTCGACCGCGAGCCACAGATAACGTGGTTGTTCGGCAAGGCTGGGCGAATCGAGGCGACCGGCGGCCGCATCGCCTCGCTGGTCATGGAAGACGGCGACCGTCACGAGTGCGGCGCGCTTGTCGTGACGACGGGCACGTTTCTCAATGGCCTCATTCACATCGGCCTCGAACAGCGTCCGGCCGGCCGCCACGGCGAGCCGCCGGCATGCGAGCTGGCCGCATCAATCAAGGCGTTTGGATTCCAGGGCGGACGGTTGAAGACGGGGACGCCGCCGCGCCTGCACCGCGATAGCATCGATTTTGCCGGCGCCGTCGAGCACGGCTTCTTCGTGGAGGAAGGTGGCGACGCGGAGCCGGTCCCCTTTTCGTTTCTCACCAGCGCTCCGCTGTCGAACCGTATCCGATGCTGGCTGCTGCACACGACCGACCGCGTCCACGAGCTCGTGCGGCGCAGTATCGATCGCAGCCCGCTCTACAACGGCCAGATTCAGGGCATCGGCCCGCGCTACTGTCCCTCGCTCGAAGACAAGGTCATGCGGTTCCCGGAGCGAGAACGACACCAGATCTACCTCGAGCCGGAAGGGCTCGACGTCGACGAGATCTACGTGAATGGCCTTTCGATGTCGCTGCCGCGCGACGTCCAAGAGCAGGTCGTCCGAGCGCTTCCTGGCCTTGAAGACGCTTCCATCCTTCGAGCCGGATACGCAGTTGAATATGATTTCGTGCAGCCGACCGAGCTGAAGTCGACCCTTGAAACATATCGTGTGGCCGGGCTGTTTTTCGCGGGGCAAATCAACGGCACATCCGGGTACGAAGAAGCCGCCGCGCAGGGCCTCGTCGCCGGGGTCAATGCCGCGTGCCTGGTGCGGAAGGAAGCGCCGCTCGCACTTGGACGGGACGAAGCCTATATCGGCATTCTTGTTGACGACCTGACTACGCGAGGTTGTCTGGAGCCGTACCGCATGTTCACGTCGCGGGCCGAGCATCGCCTGTTGCTGCGAATCGATAACGCCGACCTTCGGCTGACGCCGATCGGACGCCGGTTCGGCCTGATAGGCGAGCGCCGATGGGCGCGGTTCGAGGAGCGCCGCGAGCGGCACTGGCGAAACATCGCTGCGTTGCACCGAACGCTGGTGCAAACCGAGCGAGGAGGGCGGGTTGCCGCCAGTGTGTTGCTTCGACGGCCGGAAGTGCGACTCGAGAGGCTGCTGCGGCGAGGAGACGTGGCGCTCGAGTTGGAGGACGGCGCTGGTGACCGGGCCGTTGCGAGCCTCGAAAACGAGCTCAAGTACGCCGGGTACTTGAAGCAAGAAGTCGCCCGAGCAGAGCGGATGCGGCGGCAGGAACGACGGCGGATTCCCGAGGGCTTCGCTTTCGCGTTGGTGCCGGGGCTCTCGCGGGAAGTCGTGCAGCGGTTGCTGCAAGTCAGACCAGAAACGCTGGGGCAAGCCTCACGCATCCCGGGAGTGACGCCGGCCGCGGTGGCGGTTCTCGGCGCGTTTCTCGAGAAATCGGCCTGACACGTTGACGACGAGGGAGTTTCAGGACAGGTTCACGCGGCGAGCGCGCCGGGCGGGTCTCAGCGTGGCTCCCGAGCTGACGGCCCGACTCGAGGCGTACTACCGCTTGTTGACCGCCTGGAACACGAAAATCAACCTCACGGGTCTCAAGCTCGCGGAGTTCTCGCCGGAAGCGCTCGATCGTCTGCTCATCGAGCCGCTCGTTGCCGCCAAGTACGTGGCCGGCAACGCAGCCAGGATGCTGGATATCGGCAGTGGCGGAGGGTCTCCGGCGATTCCCCTGGCCTTGGCGGTCACGAGGCTGCGGCTGCTCATGGTCGAGTCGAAGACGCGGAAGGCGGTCTTTCTGCGAGAAGCCATTCGCGCGCTCGAGATGAGCGGTGCGGAGGTGGTAACGGCCAGATTCGAGGAGTTGCTCACCCGGCCGGATCTTCATGAGGCGCACGATCTGATGACCGTGCGGGCCGTGCGGGTCGAAACACGAACGCTGATGGCTCTTCAGGCCTTCGCCAAGCCCGGGGGGCAGCTATTTCTCTTCAGAGGGTCGGTGACGGCCGATCCGTCCGAAACGGTCACGCCGCCGCTTGTGTGGAGGGCAACCTACCCGCTTCTGGAGTCGCTCCGAAGCCGCCTGGTCGTCCTTGAGAAGCGCCCCGTGGGTCGTGGTGTTCCACGTGGAACACCCCAGCCACGGTAGAAATTCGCTTTTTATTCGCCAGTTTCACGTGAAACACTTCTTGACGCGCGTCGTGCGCAGTCCTAGAGTTGAGCTGACAAGATCGCCAGTATTTCTGGTATATGACAGAACAACGCGCCGCCTCTGCCAGGGTTCTCGCCATCGCCAATCAGAAAGGCGGCGTCGGGAAGACGACCACCGTCATCAACCTCGCGACGTCGCTCGCGCTCGACGGCTTCCGCGTCCTCGCCGTTGACATCGATCCGCAAGGCAATCTGACGAGCGGCCTCGGGCTTCGCGGCCGCCGCGCCGACGCCGGCACGATCTACGAGGCGCTGCTGGCCGAGGCCGCGCCCGAGCGGTGCCTGCTTGCCACGCAGGTCGAGAACCTCTCGCTTATCCCCGCGGATCGCAATCTCACGGGCGCGGAGATCGAGCTCGTCTCGGCGCCCTCGCGCGAGTACCGCCTGCGGCGCCTCATCGATCCGCTGCGCGGGCGTTTCGACTGCATCTTCATCGATTGTCCGCCGTCGCTCGGGCTGTTGACGCTCAACGCGCTCGTCGCCGCCGACGCGGTGCTGATTCCACTCCACTGCGAGTACTTCGCGCTCGAAGGGCTCGCCGATCTCGTCGGCACGATGCGCCGTGTGCGCAGCGGTCTCAATCCGACGCTGGACATCGAAGGCGTTCTGCTGACGATGTACGACGAACGGACGAATCTGGGGCAGCTGGTGGCGCGCGACGTGCGCGAGTTCTTCAAGGAGAAGGTGTTCAACACCGTCATTCCGCGCAACGTGCGGCTCGGCGAAGCGCCGAGCCACGGCATCCCCGCGGTGCTGTACGACGCGAAGTCGCGCGGTGCGGCCGCGTACGTCGCGCTCGCGAAGGAAATGCTCGCGCGGCATGCGGCGTAACCCGAAAGACCCGAGCGGCGCACGGCTCGGCGTCTGCCGCGTGTCGCTCGCGGCCGATCCGTCGCAGCGCGCTCGACAGGAGGCCACATGATGGAACGCCGCCCCGCCCTCGGCAAGGGTCTGAGCGCGCTCATTCCCGAGGCGCCCGAGGCGCCGCGCAGCGGCGCCATCGATGTCGATATCGATTTGTTGGCTCCGAGCGATCACCAGCCGCGGCTCGGCGTCGACGAGGCGAAACTCGAGGAGCTGGCGGCGTCGATTCGCGCCAACGGGATCATTCAGCCGCTCCTCGTGCGCCGGACCGGCGGCGCCTATCGCATCATCGCGGGCGAGCGGCGCTGGCGGGCCGCGCAGAAGGCAGGCCTCCTCAAGGTCCCGGTGGTCATCCGCGACGTACCCGACGGCGCCGAACGGCAGTTGCTCGAGCTGGCGCTCGTCGAGAACCTCCAGCGCGAGGACCTCAACCCGATCGACGAGGCGCTCGCGTACGAGCGCCTCGTCGAGGAGTTCGGTCTGACACAAGAGCAAGTGGCTGCGGCGGTCGGGAAGGACCGCTCCTCGGTCGCCAACTACCTCCGCCTGCTGCGGCTTCCCGACGAAGTGCGCGGCGATGTCGCGTCGGGTGTGCTGTCGATGGGGCACGCGCGGACGCTTCTCGGTCTTGCCGACGCCGCCGCCCAGCGCCATGCGGCGCGGGAAGTCATCACGCGGGCGCTGTCGGTGCGCGAAACCGAAACGCTCGTGAAGAAGCTCGCCGCGCCCGCGGCGGCGCGGCGCGCGGGCGCCTCGACCGCTCCAGACGTGCACACGCGCGCCGCCGAGGATCGTCTCCGCTTCGCCCTCGGGACGAAGGTGCGCATCGTGCGGCGCGGCCAGGGCGGCGCCATCGAAATCGACTTCAGCTCGGAAGCGGAGCTCAATCGGCTCTACGAGCTGCTGACGGCCGCCACGAGCTCGCACCGGGCGTTCTAGGTCGGACTCGCGCCGGTTCTTCTGTGTTATAAAAGATTGTTTGTGCCATTCACGTACAAGCTCGCGTGGGCGACGCAGGTGAGGCGATGAGCAGCCGAGCCTCCGCTGCGCGCTACGCACGAGCGCTGCTCGACGTTGTCATCACGGAAGGCAACCCAGAGCAGGTCGATGAGGACCTCGCGGCGTTTGCCGCTCTGGTGGCCGGGGCTCCGGATCTGCAGAGGGCGCTGACGAACCCGGCGGTTCCTGTCAGCGCCAAGCGCGGCATTCTCGACACTCTGCTGTCGCGGGTCACCTCGTCGGGACCGCTCGCGAAGCTCCTGCAACTGCTGGCCGACCGCGATCGGCTCGGCATCGCCGGCGATCTGGCGGCGGGGTATCACGAGCGCCTGATGGAGCACCGGCAGGTCGTGCGCGCCGAGGTGGTCACGGCGACGCCGCTCGCGCCCGAGCGGCTCGCGTGGTTCGAGCAGCGGCTCGCCTCGGCGACGGGGCGCCGCGTGACGATGAGCGCACGGGTCGATCCGACGCTGATTGGCGGCGCCGTCGCCCGGGTGGGCAGCCTCGTCTACGACGGAAGCATCGCGACGCAGCTTGCGAAGATCCGCGAACGACTCGAGAAGACGGCCTGAGGCCGGCCTGGATCGACGATGGACATAAGAGCCGACGAGATCTCCAAGATCATCCGCGACCAGATCGGCAGCTACGCCGTCGAGGTCGACGTCGCCGAGGTCGGCACCGTGATCTCCATTGGTGACGGCATCGCGCGGCTGCACGGCGTCGAGCGAGCCATGGCGGGCGAGATGATCGAGTTCCCGCACAGCGTGTACGGGATCGCGCTGAACCTCGAGGAGGACAGCGTCGGCACCGTGCTCCTGGGCGACTACAAGGAGATCAAGGAAGGCGATACGGTCAAGCGCACGGGCCGGATCATTTCGGTGCCGGTCGGCGAGGAGATGCTGGGCCGCGTCGTCAACGCGCTCGGGCAGCCGCTCGACGGCAAGGGACCGATTCAGGCGAAGCAGTACTTGCCGATCGAGCGCCTCGCGCCGGGCGTCGTGGATCGCCGCCCCGTGAAGGAGCCGCTCCAGACGGGTCTCAAGGCGATTGACGGCATGGTGCCGATCGGGCGCGGCCAGCGCGAGCTCATCATCGGCGACCGGCAGACCGGCAAGACCGCCATCGCGGTGGACACGATCATCAACCAGCGCAGCAAGGACGTCGTCTGCATCTACAACGCGATCGGGCAGAAGCAGTCGACGATCGCCCAGGTGGTGCGCACGCTCGAAGACTGCGACGCGATGAGCTACACGATCGTCGTCGCTGCGGCCGCTTCCGACCCGGCGCCGATGCTCTACATCAGCCCGTATTCGGCGTGCGCCATCGGCGAGTACTTCCGCGACAGCGGCCGCCACGCGCTGTGCGTCTACGACGATCTGTCGAAGCATGCACAGGCGTATCGCGAGATCTCGCTCCTGCTCCGGCGGCCGCCGGGGCGGGAGGCGTATCCCGGCGACGTCTTCTACCTCCACGCGCGACTGCTGGAGCGCGCCGCGAAGCTGAACGACGCGCACGGCGGCGGATCGCTGACGGCGCTGCCGATCATCGAGACCCAGGCGGGCGACCTGTCGGCCTACATTCCCACCAACGTCATTTCGATTACCGACGGCCAGATCTTCCTCGAGACCGACCTCTTCCACCAGGGCGTGCGTCCGGCCATCAACGTCGGCAATTCGGTGTCGCGTGTCGGCGGGTCGGCGCAGATTCGGGCGATGCGGCAGGTGGCCGGGTCGCTGCGACTCGACCTCGCGCAGTACCGGGAGCTGGCGGCGTTCGCGCAGTTCGGCAGCGATCTCGACAAGGCGACGCAGGCGCAGCTCAATCGCGGACGCCGGCTGGTCGAAATCCTGAAGCAGCCGCAGTACCAGCCGATTCCGGTCGAGAAGCAGGTGGCGATCGTCTTCGCGGCCACGAAGGGCTACCTGGACGGCATCGAGGTGGAGCAAGTACGGCGGTACGAAGAAGATCTGTACCGGTTCCTGGAAACGAGGCACGCCGGCGTGCTCGCGGGCATCGCCGAGAAGAAGATCCTCGACGACCAGCTGCGCGGCGCTCTCGATGCGGCGCTCGCCGAGTTCGGCCGCCAGTTCAGCGGCACGGCGCAGACGGCCTTCGCCTGACGCGTCGAACCGCCGATGCCTTCACTGCTCGACCTGCGCCGCCGGATCCGCGCCGTCAAATCGACACAGCAGATCACCAAGGCGATGAAGATGATCGCCGCCTCGCGCCTGAAGCGGGCCCAGGAACGCGTCGTCGCCGCGCGGCCGTACGCCCGGCGGATGCTGCAGGTGCTCAACAGCCTGGCGGCGCGCGTAGACCCCGAGTCGCACCCGCTGCTGCGGACCGGTAAGGCCGCCGGCGGGCCGCTGCTCATCGTGATCACCGCGGACCGCGGGCTCTGCGGGAGCTTCAACGCCAACGTCATCAAGACGGCGGGCCAGTTCATCGCCGGAGAAGGGCGCGCGCCGGAGACCGGCCTCGGCCTCATCGGCCGGAAGGGACGCGACTTCTTCCGCCGCCGAGGGTTCGAGGTGCGCTTCGAGCAGGTCGGGATCTTCCAGCGGCTGACCTACGGCCACGCCGCGGCGATCGCCAACGCGGCGATCGACGAGTTCACCTCCGGCCGCGCCTCGACCGTCCATGTCGTCTACAACGAGTTCAAGTCGGTGATGGCGCAACGGATCGTGCTCGAGCAGCTGCTGCCGATCCCGAGGCTCGAGGCCGCCGGGGGGCCGGCCGCGGAGTACCTGTACGAGCCGGCGGCGGACGAGATCTTCAGCGACCTGCTGCCGCGCCACGTGCAGGCGCAGGTCTACCGCGCGCTTCTCGAGTCGAACGCGGCGTTCTTCGCGGCGCAGATGACGGCCATGGACGCGGCGACGCGGAATTCCTCGGAAATGATCGACAGTCTGACGCTCTACATGAACAAGGTGCGCCAGGCGGCGATCACACGCGAAATCATCGAGGTCGTCTCCGGCGCAGCCGCGACGTAAGGCGGGTCCCACAGGCCCCGCCCCACGTGATGATCCCAGACCGAGTCCTCGTGGACCCGGCGAAGAAGAGACGTATGGCACAGACAACAGCACAGTACACGGGCAAAGTGGTGCAGGTCATCGGGCCCGTGCTCGATATCGAGTTCCCCGAAGGTCTTCCCGCCATCTACAACGCGGTCCGGATCGTCTCCGACGGCACGGGCGGCTCCGCGAAGGTCGACGTGATTGCCGAGGTCGAGCAGCACCTGGGCGAGAACCGCGTCCGCGCCGTCGCGATGAAGCCGACCGACGGAATGACGCGTGGGATGACCGCCGTCGACACCGGCGCTCCGATCTCGGTGCCCGTCGGTCCGAGCACCCTCGGCCGTGTGCTCAACGTGCTCGGCGAGCCGGTCGACTTCCCCGACCGCCCCGTGGAGTCGAAGGAGCGCTGGCCGATCCACCGCCGCGCGCCGACGCTCGAGGAGCAATCGACCGAGCTCCGGATGTTCGAGACCGGCATCAAGGTCATCGATCTGCTCGAGCCGTACCTCCAGGGCGGCAAGATCGGGCTGTTCGGCGGCGCCGGCGTCGGCAAGACCGTCATCATCATGGAGCTGATTCACAACATCGCGCTGAAGCACGGCGGGGTGTCCGTGTTCGGCGGTGTCGGTGAACGTACCCGCGAGGGGAACGACCTCTGGCTCGAGTTCCAGGAGTCGGGCGTCATCGACCTGAACGATCCGGGCAAGTCGCGCGCAGCACTCGTCTACGGTCAGATGACGGAGCCGCCCGGGGCGCGCCTGCGCGTCGGGCTGTCGGCGCTCACTGTGGCCGAGTACTTCCGCGACGCCGAGGGGAAGGACGTGCTCCTCTTCATCGACAACATCTTCCGCTTCACGCAGGCGGGCTCCGAGGTGTCGGCGCTGCTCGGCCGGATGCCGTCGGCCGTCGGCTACCAGCCGACGCTCCTCACCGAGATGGGCGAGCTCCAGGAGCGGATCACGTCGACCAAGCGGGGATCGATCACGTCGGTGCAGGCCATCTACGTGCCCGCCGACGACTACACCGACCCGGCGCCGGCCACCACCTTCGCGCACCTCGACGCGACGACGAACCTGTCGCGGCAGATCGCCGAGCTGGGCATCTACCCGGCGGTCGATCCGCTCGCCTCGACTTCCCGGATTCTCGATCCGCGCGTGCTCGGCGAGGAGCACTACACCGTGGCGCGCAATGTGAAGCAGATCCTCCAGCGGTACAAGGACCTGCAGGACATCATCGCGATTCTCGGCATCGACGAGCTCTCCGAAGACGACAAGCTCACCGTCACCCGCGCGCGGAAGCTCCAGCGCTTCCTGTCGCAGCCGTTCTTCGTAGCCGAGCAGTTCACCGGTTTCAAGGGCAAGTACGTGCCGATTGCCGATACGGTGACAGGCTTCAAGGCGATAGTCGAAGGCAAGCACGACGACCTGCCGGAGCAGGCCTTCTACATGGTCGGTACGATCGAAGAAGCGGTGGAGAAGGCCGCTGGGATGAAGGCGGCCTGATGGCCCTGCCGACCAGGCTGCTCCTCGAGATCGTCACTCCCGATCGCGCGCTCGTCCGCGAGGAGGTCGATGAGATCCAGCTGCCAGGCGCGGAAGGGTACTTGGGCGTGCTGCCGGGTCACACGCCGCTGCTCGCCACGCTCAAGGTGGGCGAGCTCTGGTACCGAATCGGGCAGGAGCGGCACCACGTGGCGATCGTCGGCGGCTTCGTCGAAGTGCTTCCCGACCGCGTGACGGTGCTGGCCCATATCGCCGAGCGGGCGCACGAGATCGACGTCGCGCGTGCAGACGCGGCCAGGAAGCGCGCCGAGGAGCGGCTGGCGCGCCCATCCGCGGACCTCGATTTCGAGCGCGCCCGGATTGCGCTGATGAAGGCGCTCATCCGCCTGCAGGTGGCCACTCGCGCCCGGACGCGGGTATAAAGGAGGGGTTAGGATCCCCTGACCCCGACATTGTTCTCGAGTCTCAGACAGCTCTTTCGCTATCGCGCGCTCATCCAGAGCCTCGTGGCCCGCGAGCTGAAGGCACGCTACCGCGGGTCGGTGCTCGGCTTCTTCTGGTCGTTCGTCAATCCGCTCCTGCTGCTGCTCGTCTACACGTTCGTGTTCACGGTGGTGCTGCCCGACGTCCATCCGAGGGAGCTCGAGCCGTTCGCGCTGTTCCTCTTCTGCGGCATCCTCCCCTGGAGTTGGTTCTCCTCGTCTCTCCTCGAGGCGTCGAACGTGCTGATCGCCGGAGGCAACCTGATTCGAAAGGTGCTCTTTCCGGCGGAGGTGCTGCCGATCGTGACGGTGCTCGCCGGGCTGATGCACTTCTGCTTCGGGCTGCCGATCCTGGCGGCGTTCCTCGTGTACTACGGCGTGCCGATCGTCGCCGGCGATCTCGTATGGTTTCCCGTTGTCGTGCTCGTGCAGTTGCTGTTGACGCTGGGCCTCGCGCTCCTGCTCTCGGCGCTGGCCGTGCACTTCCGCGACATCCGCGATCTGCTGTCGAATCTGCTGACGCTCTGGTTCTTCGCGACCCCCATCATCTATGCCCTGTCGCAGGCGCCCTCGTCGGTACGCGGCTTCCTCACCCTGAACCCGTTCACGCATCTCGCGGTGTCGTACCAGGAGGTGCTCTTCCACGCCGGGCCGTTCACCGCGTGGCCGCGACTGCTGGCGCTCGCGGCGGGTTCGCTGGGCGTGTTCGCGTTCGGCTACTTCGTCTTCGATCGCCTGCGCGATACGCTCGCGGAGGAAGTGTGAGGGAGGCCGCGGTCGAGGTGCGCGGCGTCCGCAAGACGTACCGCCGGTACGGCCGGCGCAAGCAGTTCGGGACGCTGAAGAGCGCGCTTCTCGGGGGGCGGCTGCTGCGGGACCTGCGCCCCGACGAGACGTTCGACGCGCTCCGGGGCGTGTCGTTCGAGGTGGCGGCGGGCCGGACCTTCGGGATCGTGGGGCGCAACGGGTCGGGCAAGAGCACGATGCTCAAGCTGATTGCGGGAATCGGCCGTCCAACCGAAGGCGCCGTGACCGTGCGCGGGCGCGTCTCGGCCCTGATCGAGCTCGGCGCGGGCTTCCATCCGGAGATCTCCGGCCGCGAGAACGTCTACATCAACGGCATGATGCTCGGCTTGAGCAAACGGGAGATTGCCGCCCGGTTCGACGAGATCGTCGGATTTGCCGAGATCGAGCGGTTCATCGACGAACCGGTCAAGACGTACTCCTCCGGGATGTACATGCGGCTCGGCTTCGCCGTGGCGATTCACGTCGATCCAGACGTGCTGCTCGTCGACGAGGTGCTCGCGGTCGGCGACGAGGCGTTCACCCACAAGTGCCTCGACAAGTTCGCCGAGTTCCGCCGGCGCGGCCGCACGGTGCTCCTCGTCACCCACTCGCTCGACCTGGTGACGCGCTTCTGCGACGAGGCGCTCTGGCTCGACGCTGGAGTGGTCCGCACGCAAGGCGATCCCCGGCGGGTCGTCGATGACTATCTGCAAGACGTCGCCCGGGCCGAAGACGTGGCGCTCGCCCGGACGCCCGTGGCGATGCCGGCGGCCGAGGCCGTGAGCCCCGAACCGATGATCCCGGAACCCGTGAACGCAGAACCCGAGAACCATGAACCCACCCATCCCGGATCCAGGACCCCGGATTCCGGCAACGAGCCCCCCGATATGTTCAAGGCGATCGAAGGGCGCTGGGGCTCGCGCGAGGTCGAGATCATCGGCGTCGAGTTCGTCGGCGGCGACGGCCGTCCCGCGCACGTGTTCCCGTCGGGCAACCCGCTCGAGATCCGGCTGCAGGTGCGCGCGAATCAGCCGGTCACCGACCTCGTGTTCGGCGTCGGCATCTTCAACGCGGAGGGCGTCTGCTGCTACGGCACCAATACCAAGATCGAAGGCGCGACGGCCGGATCGCTCGCCGGCGCCGGCGAGGTGCGGTTTGCGATCGATCGGCTCGATCTGGTCGAGGGCTCCTACAAGCTCGACGTCGCGGTGCACCGCGAGAACGGCGCGGCGTACGACTACCACCGCCTGCTCTACACGGTTCGCGTGACCTCGCGGCTGCGAGAAGCGGGCATCTTCCGGCCGCCGCACCGGTGGACCTTTTCTGGCGGGATCCGCATCAGCGGACTGCAGCCGTGAGCAGGCCGGCCCGCCGCCCCGGCGTGCTGGCGCGGGAGGAAGCCGCCGCGTTTGCCGGCCGCGTGCGCACCGCCGGCGGCAGAGTCGTCTTCACCAACGGCGTCTTCGACCTGTTGCACCCCGGGCACGTCCGGTACCTGCAAGAGGCCCGCGCGCTGGGCGACGCGCTCGTCGTCGGCATCAACTCGGACCGGTCCGTCCGCGCGATCAAGGGCCCCGATCGGCCGGTGAACTCCGCGCAGGAGCGCGGCGAAGTACTGCTCGCGCTGGCGTCGGTGGACGCCGTGACGATCTTCGACGAGGAGACGCCGCACGCCATCATCAGCGCGGTCCAGCCCGATATCCTGGTCAAGGGCGCCGACTGGGGCCCCGACGACATCGTCGGCCGCGACATTGTCGAGGCGCGCGGCGGGCGCGTCGAGCGCGTCGCGCTCTCACCGGGGTACTCGACGTCCCAGCTGATCCGCAAGATACGCCGCTAGCGGGCGTATGTGACAATGAGGAATCGCTCACCCCCGGGACGCCCGGAGGTGGGCCTCTCGGCATGTACGATCAGTGGCCACCACCGCGTCCCTGACGCTGCGCGCGCTGTTCAGCCAGGCCGCCGCCCGGGCGGCTCTGGAAGAGCCCGCGCCGATTACGGCCGGGCTGTCGCCGAGCGCGAAAGCGCTCGCTGCGGTGGCCGCCGCCCGGGCCGCCTCGACGGTGACCGTGCTCGTGGCGCCGACCGACAAGGACGTGGACCAATTGACCGGTGACGCCCGGTTCTTCTACGCCGCGCTCGAAGGCGCCTCTGACCTAGCGGCCGAACAGGCGGTGCTGCCGTTCCCCTCGCTGCAGGTCGATCCGTACCGCGGGATGACCCCTCACTTCCGCGTCGCCGCGGCACGCGCACGGGCGCTCCACGCCGCGGCCACCGAGGCGGTCCGCCTGGTCGTCGCGTCGGCGGCCGCACTGCTGCCCCGCGTCAGCCCGCCCGAACGGCTGCTGCGGGCGGCCCTCGCCATCAGGGTGGGCACCGAGATCGAGCCGCAGGCGCTGGCCGATCTGCTCACGGACGGGGGCTTCACCCTCGAGGATCCAGTGGACGAGCACGGCGCGTTCACAATCCGCGGCGGCATCGTGGACATCTTTCCGGCCGCCGCCGCCGAGCCGGTCCGGATCGAGTTCGTCGGCGACATGGTGGAGTCGCTGCGGCGGTTCAATCCGTCGAGCCAGCGGTCCACCGCGGCGATCGATCAGGTGCTCGTCGTGCCGCTGCGCGAGCGCTTCGACGACGAGCCGGCGACCGTGTCCGTCATCGATGTTCTCGCCGCGGCGCGCGGCGTGCGGCTCCTCGTCTCCGAGTACGAGCAGGTGGACGACCAGGCGCGCAAGGTGCGCGGCCAGCTCGAGTCGAGCTACGGCGACGCCGCGGCGCGCGGCCACGTGGCCGCCGCGCCCCCCGACGAGGCGTTCCTGACGTGGGAAGAGGTCGAAAGCCGTCTTCGCGGCGCGCCGCGGCTCGAGGAGCTCGCGGTCGAGGAAGGCGCACACCACGTCTCGTGTCAGCCGGCGAGGGAGTTCCGCGGCCGCGTGCCCGACTGGATCGCCGATGTCCGCGACGCACGCCGGCGCGGCGATACGGTGCTCGTCGTCGCCGACAGCCACGGCCGGGCCGAGCGCACGGTCGAGATTCTGCAGGAGTACGAGATCGTCGCCGTGCCGGTGGAGCGTGCCGAAGACGCGCACGCGGCATCGACGTTCGTTGCGGTCGGCTCGTTGTCGCGCGGATTCCGCCTCGCCGACGCGGCGCTTCAGCTCTACGCGGAGACCGACGTGTTCGAGGAGGAGCGTCGCGCCGCCGAGAGGCGGTCCGGCGTCGCCCGGGCATTTCTCTCGGACCTGCGCGATTTGAAGGCCGGCGACCTGGTCGTCCACGTCGACCATGGCATCGGCGAATTCGTCGGGCTCAGACAGCTGGGCGTCCGCGGCACCTCCGACGCGCCGCAGGAGTTCCTCGAGCTGCGGTACGCCGGCGACGACAAGCTCTTCGTGCCGGTCGAGCGCCTCGACCTGGTCCAGAAGTACACGGGAGGCGCGCGGCCAGCCCTGGATCGACTGGGCGGGACCTCGTGGGAACGAGCGAAGTCACGCGTCAAGAAGGCGATGCGCGACATGGCGGAGGAGCTGCTCAAGCTCTACGCGCAGCGCAAAGCGGTGCCGGGACACGCGTTCGCTGCGGATACGCACTGGCAGGAGGAGTTCGAGGACGCCTTTCCGTACGAGCTGACGCCCGATCAGACCGCCGCGATCGCCGACATCAAGAAGGACATGGAAGGACCGACGCCGATGGACCGGCTGCTCTGCGGCGACGTCGGCTACGGCAAGACGGAGGTCGCCATGCGCGCCGCGTTCAAGGCGATGATGGACGGCAAGCAGGTCGCCTTCCTCGCGCCGACCACCGTGCTCGCCTTCCAGCACCTCAAGACGCTGCGCGATCGGTTCGCCGGCTTCCCGGTCACCGTCGACATGGTGAGCCGCTTCCGAACGCGGCAGGAGATCACCCGGGTCCTATCGGAGCTCGCCTCCGGCCGGGTCGACATCATCGTCGGCACGCATCGGCTGCTCTCGAAGGACGTGACGTTCAAGGATCTGGGCCTGCTCATCGTCGACGAGGAGCAGCGGTTCGGCGTGGCGCACAAGGAGCGGATCAAGCAGCTCCGGAAGAAGGTCGACGTGCTGACGATGACCGCGACGCCGATTCCGCGCACCCTGAACATGTCGCTCGTCGGCATTCGCGACATGTCGATCATCGAGACGCCGCCGAAGGATCGCCTGTCGATTCAGACCAACGTGGTCAAGTTCGACGCGTCGGTGATCGAACGCGCCATCCGCAACGAGATGGCGCGGGGCGGGCAGGTCTACTTCGTGCACAACCGCGTGGAGTCGATCTCTGCCATCGGGAACCTGCTCCAGCGCCTGGTGCCGGAGGCGAAGGTGGTCGTGGGGCACGGGCAGATGAGCGAGGAGGAACTGGAGCGGGCGATGCTCGGCTTCGTCGACCGCAAGTACGACGTGCTGCTTGCCACGACGATCGTCGAGAACGGGCTCGACATTCCGAATGCCAACACGATTATCGTCAACCGGGCGGACCGGCACGGCCTCTCGCAGCTCTACCAGCTCCGCGGGCGCGTGGGCCGATCCGATCGGCCCGCCTTCGCCTATCTGCTCGTTCCGCCGCAGGAGTCACTGGCGCCGGTGGCGCGGAAGCGGCTGGCGGCGATCAAGGAGTTCAGCGATCTCGGCAGCGGCTTCCGCGTGGCGGCGCTCGATCTCGAGATCCGCGGTGCGGGCAACCTGCTCGGCGGCGAGCAGAGCGGCCATATCGAGGCGGTCGGCTTCGAAATGTACATGAAGCTGCTCGAAGAAGCGGTCCGTGAGCTGAAGGGCGAGGAGATCGACGAGGAGGTCCGCGCGACGGTGAACCTCCGCGTCGATCTCAAGATCGACGCGGACTACATCCCGGACATGAACCAGCGGCTGACGGTCTACCGTCGGGTGGCTGCCTCGCGTACGGGAGCGGAGATCGAAGGGATTCTCGAGGAAGTTCGCGACCGCTACGGGCCTCCACCCGACTCCCTCCTCAACCTCGCCGAGTACGGGCGCATCCGGATCGCCGCCGACCGGCTCGGGATCGAGACGATCGACCGGGAGGACCGGCTCGTCGTCATCAAGTTCAGGCCCATGGCGAAGGTCGATCCGGTGCGCCTCATCAGGGTCGTGCAGGAGCACCCCGGCGCCATGCTGGCGCCGCCGGCGTCCCTGAAGCTCGACCTGGAGGCCGACGATGGCGGCCGGAGGCCTTCAGGCGTCCGCAGGGAGGGCGCGGACACCAGCTGGTGGACCGCCCGTGCCACGGCGGGCGTGGTGGCGGCGGGCTTCACGAAGGACGAGATCCTGCGGAAACCTCAACGGGATCCGCGCGGGGAAGGGGGCATGTTCCCGCGTCTGGAAAGCCTGCTGGAGCGGTTGAGTTAAGATGTTGATTCTGCAGGAATTGCTGATGTTCAAGCGAAGCGTCGTCGTCGCCGTGCTGCTCTCCACCGTGACCGTCGCACTCGGGGCGGAAATCATCGAGCAGGTGCTCGTCAACGTCAACGGCGACATCCTGACGAAGACCGAGTTCGAACAGCGGCAAGTGGCCGTCCTGCGCGGGCGGCCGGAACTGGCCAACGTGACGCCGGACAGCCCGGCGCTCAGGACCGCCATCGCCCAGGTGACGCCGCAGCTCATTCTCGACGCGGTGGACGAACTGCTGCTGATACAGCGGGGGCGCGAGCTCGGCCTCGTGCTCGGCGAGGAGCAGTTCAAGAGCATCGTCGAGAACATCAAGAAGTCGAACAACATCGAGAGCGAGGAGCAATTCCAGGCGGCGCTCAAACAGGAAGGGATGACGATGCCCGATCTGCGCCGGGCGCTGGAACGGCAGATGCTCGCCTCCGAGGCGCAGCGGCGCGACGTGGCCGACAAGATCAGCATCACCGAGGCCGAGGCGCGCGCCTACTATGACGCGCACAAGGACGAGTTCACCACGCCGTCCGAAGTGACGCTGCGGGAGATCCTCGTCGAGGTGCCAGTCACCGAGAAGGGAATCAACGTCGCGCAGGACGACGAGGCGAAAGAGGAAGCGGAAGCGGTGCGGAAACGGCTGCTGGCGGGCGAGCCGTTCCCGAGGCTGGCGGCCGAATACTCCGACGCGCCGTCGAAGGCGAACGGCGGGCTGATCGGCCCCATCCGGGTGAGCGAGCTCGCCGACGCACTGCAGGCGCAGCTCGGCACGATGAAGCTGGGCGACCTGACCGGGGTGACCCGCGCCTCGCGGGGCTACCAGATCCTCAAGCTCGAGTCGCGCACCGAGGCGAAGATCCGCGGCTTCGAGGACGCGCGCGCCGACATCAGCAACAAGGTGGGGAGCGACAAGATGGCGGCCGAACGGCTCAAGTATCTCGAAAGGCTTCGGAGCCAGGCGACGATCACGTGGCGCAACGAGGAGTTGCGGAAAGCGTACGAGCAAGCGCTCGCGGAACGGCGAAAGACGCTGGCGGGATGACCGCGATGACCGACGCCTGGTACGCGCTCTGGACCCGCTCGCGACACGAGCAGGTGGTGCGAAAGCAGCTCGAGCAGAAGCACATCGAGACCTTCCTGCCGACCGTCACCCGCTGGAGTCGCTGGAAGGATCGCAAGAAGAAGATCGATTGGCCGCTCTTCCCAGGCTACTGCTTCGCGCGCTTCGATCCGCGCGAGCGCCTGCCGATCCTGAAGTGCACCGGAGTGGTCAACATCGTGTCGTTCGAGGGCGAGCCCGCGTCGATCCCGGAACACGAGATCGAAGGGATCCGACAGCTCGTCGAGAGCGATCTCGCCTACGATCCGTGCCCCCTGATCAAGGAAGGCATGATGGCCGAAGTCGTCCACGGCCCCCTCAAGGGCGTGGCCGGTCGCCTCGTGCGCAAGGGAACCCGCGCGCGACTGGTCCTCTCGGTCGATCTGATCGGGCAGGCCGTCAGCGTCGAAGTCGACGCCTCCGACGTCCGGCCGTACTGAACGATGACGGCCTCAGGCCTCGGGCTCACTGTGTCGCGGACGAAGATCGGCGCCGTCGAGCTGGCAAGCCCGTTCGTGATCGCGCCCATGGCCGGGATGACCGACAGCGCGTTCCGCCGGCTGGTCAAGCGCCACGGCGGGTGCGGCCTCGTCGTCACCGAGATGGTGTCATCCGAGGGGCTCGTGCGCGGCATCGATCGCACGCTCGAATACGCGGAGTACACCGAAGAGGAGCGGCCGGTTTCGATCCAGATCTTCGGAGGCGATCCGCAGAAGATGGCGGCCGCGGCGCGAATCGTCGAAGGGATGGGCGCCGACATCGTCGACGTCAACATGGGCTGCCCGGTGCCGAAGATTGCCCGGCACAGCGCCGGCTGCAGCCTGATGCGCGAGCCGGAGCACGCCGCGAGCATCATTCGAGCGATGACGCGGGCGGTGCGGATCCCGGTGACCGTGAAGATGCGCGCCGGCTGGAACGACCGCGCGCGGAATGCGGCGGATCTCGCGCGACGCGTCGAGGACGCCGGCGCCGCCGCCGTCGCCATTCACGGCCGGACCGCGGAGCAATCGTACACCGGTGTCGCCGACTGGGAGCTGGTGTCGCGTGTCGCCGAGCAGGTGTCGATTCCCGTGCTCGGGAGCGGCGACTGCGTGGAACCCGAGCAGGCGGTCGAGCGGCTCGCGACCGGTGTCAGCGGCGTGCTCGTCGGCCGCGGCGTGCTGCGCAATCCATGGATTCTGGCGCAGGCCGCCGACCTCTGGGCCGGCCGGCCGCCGCGGGCGGCGACCCTGGGCGACCGCGGCCGATTCCTGCTCGAGTATGTCGAACTGCTGTGCACCGAGCGCGCCGGCGAGCGCAAGGGATTCCGCCACGTCGCACCGGGAGCCGAGAGCCGGTCGGGGGCGCGCGAAGCCCGCGGCCATGACCGCTGGGTGATCAACAAGATCCGCGCGCTGTGCAGCTGGTACTCGAAGGGGCTCGACGGCGGCTCGCACCTGCGCGTGCGGGTCAACAGCGCCGTCACGCTGACCGAACTGCGCGAGATCGTCGGGGGCTTCTTCTTCGCGGCGCCGGTGTCTACACCACGAGATCCCGGCGCGGCGGCCACAGCGCCCCTCTGAGGAGTCGCCGCAGCCCGCACGCGGTGCCGGGACGGAGCCGCCATCGTGCTCCCGCCGGTTCAAGTGGTGCGTCAGTCACGGGCGGTACACAGGAGACATGAAGTCGTAGGCAGTACGCCAAGCGTGTCCATTCACGGCCTGTTGCCTGCCAACTCGACCAGCCCGGCCGCGCCCTCGGCCAGCTCGACGTCGAGGATCAACGCCTCCTCGAAGGCGCCGAAGAACTGCGCCGCCAGCTGATCGTGCGCCGGGTGCTCGAGATAGGCGGTCAGTCCGTTGCGGTCGTCGAACTCGAGGATCGCCATGTACGGGTAATCTGCGCGGGTGAGCGCCTCGTAGGCGCGACCGAGGACGAGCCGGCGGCCTACGCGCGCCCGGCGAATCGAGGGGATCTGCTGCAACGCCGCTTCGAACGAGGCGGCGAGCGCGCGGCGGCGGTCGGCCGAGAGCGCACGCCGCGGCCGGAACAGCACGACGTGCGCAATCATGATCGGCGTCGGCCGGCCGGCCGGGACGGACCGCCTGGACGCCCGGACTGTCCCTCCCGGCGCCGCTCGAAGCGCTGCCGGCGTCCCTTCAGGTTGCGCGCCTTCTTCGCCTCCTTGAAGGGCTGGCGGGGATCGCGGTGCTCGCCGCCCGGCCGCCAGTCGCGCCCATGGCGCGACTGGCGCCGCTCTCGCGCGGCGTCAGCGGCTCGGCGCGCCTCCTCCGGCGAGGCCCACAGCCTGCCCCGCGCGAAGTACTTCATTTCCGCATCCGGATGCCTCTCCTGGATGCGCTTGAAGGTCGGCAACAGCTCCTCGCGCTCCGCCGCGCGGAAGGCCGTCGGCAGCCCGCCGGCCAGAATCGTCCAGTACGCAAAGCGTGGCGGCATCAGTCCTCGGCTCCCATGCGCTTCAGCTTCTCGACGAGCGTCGTGCGCTTGATGCGCAGCAGGTCGGCGGCCTTGTTCCGGTTGCCCCGTGTCCGGTCGAGCGCGCGATGGATGAGGTCGCGCTCGATCGTGGCGAGATAGCGCGCCAAGTCGAGGCCGTCGTCGGGGAACTCGACGTAGGGCGGCGTCGAGGCCGTCGGGGCCTGCTGCAGTTCGGGCGGCAGATCGGCGACGTCGATCTCCTGGTGTCCGGCGCAGAGCGCCACCGCACGCTCCATCGCGTTCTCGAGCTGACGCACGTTGCCCGGCCAGTCGTACGCCATCAGCGCGCGCAGTGCGCTCTGTGAGGCGTGGATCGATGAGCCCGGCGCGAACTTCGCGAGGAAGTGCTTCACGAACAACGGGATGTCGTCGCGCCGCTCGCGGAGCGGCGGCAGTTGAATCGGAATCACGTTCAGGCGGTAGAAGAGATCCTCCCGGAACGCGCCGCCCGCGACCAGTCGCGTGAGATCCGAATTCGTGGCCGCGATGACGCGGACATCGATCTTGATCGTCTGGCTGTCGCCGACGCGCTCGAACTCGCGTTCCTGCAGCGCACGCAGCAGCTTCACCTGCAGCCCGGGACTCATCGTCCCCACCTCATCGAGAAAGAGCGTTCCCTTGTGCGCCTGCTCGAAGCGCCCCTGCCGCGTCCCCACCGCACCGGTGAACGCCCCGCGCACGTGGCCGAACAGCTCGGCCTCGAGCAGCGTCTCCGGAATCGCGCTGCAATTCAACGCGACGAATCGGTGCGCCCGCCGCGGGCTGTTGTGGTGGATGGCGCGGGCGACGACCTCCTTGCCGGTGCCCGTCTCGCCGGTGATCAGGATCGTGCTGCTCGATCCGGCGACGGTCTCGACCAGGTGGAAGAGATCCTGCATTGGCCGGCTGCGACCGAGAATGCCGCCGAACTGATACCGCTCCTCGAGCTGCGACCGGAGGTACGCGTTCTCCGACGCAAGCCGCCGCTGCTCGAGCGCCTTCTCGAGCACGTGCATCAGTTCGTCGAACTGAAACGGCTTGGCGATGAAGTCCGACGCTCCGCGCTTGATTGCGTCAACCGCGTCCTTGATGGTGCCGTAGCCCGTGATGACGATGGCCACGATGCCCGGGTACCGGCCGACCGCCGACTCGATCACGCTCCCGCCGTCGACACCGGGCATCCGCAGGTCGGTGATGACGATGTCGAACGCGAATTGATCGAGCAGCTCGAGCGCCCGCTCGCCGCTCTCGGCCTCCGCCACCTCGAAGCCGTGGTCCCGCAGCCGCTCGACCATCACGGTCCGCAGCGCCGGCTCATCGTCCACGAAGAGAATGTGAGGAGTTGCCGGAGTCATCGGAGGCGCCAATATCTTGACACAGCAAGCCCCCGGCCCCAGGGTTCAGGCCTCCGGCGGGTCCAGCCTAAGGATTTGTATCTCCCGGCCGATAGAGCAGGTGGGTGGGAGGCCTGCAAGAGAGCAGACATGGATCGCCAAACTCTGTCCATCATGAAGGCTTGTGAGGCTGTCGGCGTGAGCCGCCGCACTATCTACAACTGGATCTCCGCCGGGAAGGTGGAATACGTGCGGACGGCGGGCGGGTCGATTCGCATCTTTGCCGACTCGCTGTGGCGCGATCCCGTCCGTCCGGGACGCGCCAGCGAGATCAACGCCAACGGGCGCCACGCGTGAACGAGTTGCGGGAGCTGTTTCATCAGCTGAACAATCAGCTCGGGATCATCCTCGCGCATGCGGAAATGCTCGAGGTGCACGCGCCCGACGACGCCAGCCGCTCCCGTGCCGCGCAGGTGGTTGCCAGCGTGCTCGACGCCATGAGCACGGCGCGGGAGATCCGAGGGCGGTCGAATCTGACCGCAGTTTGAATAGGACCGCCACTCGTTCCGAATCAGCACACGGGGCGCCTAACCGGGCAACCTCTGTCTCAGTCGTAAACAGACGCCTCTTTTGTAATCTTGACTGTCAATATATTGGCGAAATAGACGCGCCTAGTGGTCAATATTTTGACGATCTACCCGATTTGGCGCGTTCCGGCAATCGCCCCCAGTCGTCCCGGCGATTTCCATAACGTGCAGAAGTAAGAAGCACTTACAGTCTCCGCTGGGCCATCTCCCCAATAAGGGAAGCGGAGGCCTGTACGGCTTGGTACTCGAGTTGCCATACGGACACGCCGGAGGTCCCCTGATGCGCTCCTCGACCGGAAGAGTTGACCCGCGCGTGGTTGCTGCGATTCCGTTCGTGGAGCAGCTCGCCCGCCGCGTTGCCGCGACGATGCCTCATTCGATTGACATCGGAGACCTCGTCCAGGACGGAGTGATCGGCCTCATCGACGCGGCGCGCCGGTTCGACGACGCCCGGGGCATCAAGTTCGAGACGTTTGCCGAGCGGCGCGTGCGCGGGGCCATGATCGACGCGCTGCGCAAGGATGCCTGGCCGCGCGGGGTGCGCCGGCAGCGGCGCGAGCTCGAGGCGGCGCGCGAGCAGCTCCGGCGTGAGTTGGGATGCGAGCCGTCGCTGGCGGATCTCGCGGCCCGGGTCGGGTCCGACGAGAAGCGCCTCAGCCGGACCATCGTCCGGATCAACGCCATCGAGTCGACCTCGCCGCTGGCGGGCGGAGATCACCTGAGCGAATCGTCGCTGCCGCCGGCGCTCGTGCCGGCGGAGCCGGAGCAGCCGGATCGCGTCTTCGAGCGGGAGGAGACGAAGGCGCGCGTGCGCGCGGCGATTGCCTCCTTGCCGCCGCGCGAGCAGAAGGTGATCAGCCTCTACTACTACGGTGAGGCGACGATGAAGCAGATTGGCGCCGAGATCGGCGTCAACGAGTCACGCGTGTCGCAGCTGCACGCTCGGGCCATCCGCCGTCTGCGCGACGCGCTCGGCGCGGCGGTGCCTCCCTCCGAAGCGATCCGGATCATGCGCCACGCGATTCTGGCGTTCCAGCACAAGGCGAAGATGGCGAAGGCGACGCTCGCCAGCCGCGGATGGACGACCGGGGGCGGACACACGGCGAGGGGCGCGCAGGGGGTGGTGGTGCCCTACGCGAGCGTGTCGCGAACCGCGCGCAGCAAGTCGGCGAGCCGGAACGGCTTGGCGAGCCAGCGGCAGCCGCTGTCGTCGAGGAAGCGCTCGGCATCGGTGCCCGCGACATCGCCCGTGACGAAGATGACGCGCCGCGCCAGCGCCGGCGTCGTGGCGGCAATCGCCCGGTAGAGCGTCATTCCGTCGACGCGCGGCATCTTCAAGTCGCAGACGATCACGTCGTACGTCTTCTGCCGCACGCAGGCGAGCGCCTCTTCGCCGTCGGCGGCATGTTCGACGACGAGACCGGCTTCCGTCAGGGCGTCGCCCACGACGGAGGCGAGCGCGCGCTCGTCCTCCACCAGCAGCACCGACGCGCCGCGCACGGCCTCCAGCGACGGCGCCGGGGGCCGGATCGGCCGTGCATCGGCGTTGGTGCCGCTGACGGGGAGCGCCACGACGAAAGAGGCGCCGCGGTTGGGTTTCGAGTCGACGCGGATGTGCCCGCCGTGTTCCTGCACGATCGCGTATGCGACCGTCAGACCGAGGCCGGTCCCCTTGCCGACATCCTTGGTCGTGAAGAAGGGATCGAAGATCTTGGTCTGCATCTCGACCGGCACGCCCGGGCCATCGTCGTTGACCTCGATGACGACCGCGTCCTCCTCGCCGTCATGCCAGGTCCGGATGACGAGCGAGCCGCGGCCGTTGGCCGAGAGCATCGCGTGCTCGGCGTTGATCACGAGGTTCAACAGCACCTGCTGAATCTGGTGCGGATCGGCAAACACATGGGGCAGTCCCGAGGAGAGTGCCGCGTCCACGGTGATGTTCATCAGCCGATGCTCGTACGCGCGCAGCGCCAGCGTGTCGGTCACCACCTGGTTCACGTCGACGAGGGTCCGTGTCGACTGGCGCTTCCGCGCGAACGTCAGCAGGTTGCGGACGATGCGGGCCGCCCGGTCGGCCTCGCCCAGGATCGTGTCGACGCCGCGCCGGATGGTCGGGTCGAGCGACTTCTCGGACAGCCGTTCCGCCCAGCTGAGAACCGTCGCGAGCGGGTTGTTGAGCTCGTGCGCGACTCCGGAGATGGTCTGGCCGAGCGCCGCCAGCTTCTCCGCCTGCAGGAGCTGCTGGTACAGATCGCGCGACTGATCGTCGAGCTTCTTCCGCTCGCTCACGTCGCGCATGAGCGCCTCCACGCGCAGGCCGCCGCGGTCGGCTTCGGCGCGCGCCGTCACCTCGACCCACACGGGCGAGCCGTCCACGCGCCGCATGCGCAGGAGGTAGTCGTCGACGGCGCCGTCCGACTGCAGCCGCGTGAGGAACGCCGTGCGCGCGGCCGGATCGGCGAATCGGTCCGGCGCAAACGGCGACACGCCTGCCTCCGGCGCATCCGGAGGATAGCCGAACATCGCCTTGAGGTACGGGTTGGCGGCGACGGTGCCGCCCTCCGCCGTCTCGAGATGTACCGACCCGATGAAGACGCCTTCCCGTACGGCTTCGAACAATCGCGCGAGCGCGCTCGGACGATTGCGAACAACGGCGCCGCGGCGCGGGGCCGGGCGTCTGGCACGTGTACTCACGGAGCGACCGATTATAGGATGTCAGTGTCCTTGACAGCGTCCGGCGGCGGCCCTAGGCTGTCGAGATTCCACGGCAATCCGCCGGCGCGTCGCGGTGGCGAGGCTCGATGCGGTTAATCGGTCGCAATGACCTCTTCCTGCTGGTCGGTCTGACCGCGGCGCTCTTCACCGTTATTTCGCGCCCGCTCGGGCGAGTCGTCGACTACGCGCGGGAGATCGACCACAGTTGGGATCTCCAGCTCGTGCCGGCCCTCGTCATCCTCGCCGTCGTGTTCATCTTTCATCAGGCCCGCAAACGGCACGAGAGCCACGCGCACGCGGTGGCGGCCGCCGCCGAGGCGCGGCAGGCAGATGTCCGCGTCGCCGAAATGGAGCGGCTGGTGAACTTCGGCAAAGCGCTGGGCGAGTCACTCGACCAATCGGCAATCGGGGTCGTCGCCACACAACAGCTCCCGGCGCTCGCGGAGGGACGCGGCGCGTGGACCATGGCGCTCAACGGCACGACGTGGCATCCCCTGGCGGTCGTCGCCGATCGGTCGGTGGCGGAATGCGAGACGGCCGCCCGGAAGGCGCTCGAGGCGGGCGACGCCTCGAGCGTCGGCGTCGCGGACGATATCTGCTTTCCCATGATGGTCGGGCGTCATCCCGTCGGGGTGCTCGGCGTCGCCGCCAACCCACCGCCGACGGATCATCAGCGCGTCGTGCTGACGGCGGCCGCGGCGCTCCTGGCTGGCGCGCTGAAGAACGCGGAGCTGTTCGAAGTGGTCCATGAGAACAGCGTCCGGGATTCGCTGACCGGGTGCTTCAACCGGCAGCATGCGCTCGAAGTCATGGACGGCGAGCTCCGCCGGGCCCGCCGGTCGCGCCTGCCACTCGCCGTGATCATGTTCGACCTGGACCATTTCAAGGAGGTCAACGACCACTACGGGCACTTGTGCGGCGATGCCGTGCTCGCGGCCGTCGGCCAGCGCATGAGGACGGTCCTGCGCGGCAGCGACCTCAAGTGCCGGTGGGGCGGGGAGGAGTTCCTGGCGCTGCTGCCCGAGACGGCGACATCCGGCGCCGAGCGCGTTGCCGACCTGCTCCGGCGCAATCTGGAAGAGCATCCGGTGCGGTGGAACGTCAGCGACATCCAGGTGGACATCCCCGTGACGGCCAGCTTCGGGGTGGCGCCAGCCGCGCCCGGGGAAATCGACGCCACGGCGATCATTGCGCGCGCCGACGCGGCGCTCTACCGCGCCAAGGCCAACGGCCGGAACTGCATCAGCACGGCGGCCCAGCCCGAGGAGGCGGCGAGCCGCTAGATCAGACCGCGCTGTCGGCAATCCTTCCTGCCGACCCCAGATGTGACACGTTGGACCGTCAGGCTCCCTGAGCCTGGACGCTGGCAGAGGCGGAGGGCCCGAGGGCGAACGTCATCGTGCCGCTGACCACGACGCGCCCGTTCACACGCGCGAAACCGGTGAGCTGGCCGACCCGGCCCCGCAGACGCTTCACGCGCGCCTCGATCTCGACGACATCGCCTGGGCACACGGGACCGTAGTACCGAACGCGCTCGATCCCCATGAAGAACGGGAGCTTCTCGCGGTTCTCGGGCTTCGACAGGATGAGGATCGCGCCAACCTGCGCGATCGCCTCGGTAAGGATCGTCGGCGGCATCGTCGGCGCCTCGCCCGGCTGATGCGACAGGTACCGCTCGTTGAGCGAGACGTTCTTGATGCCGACGATGCGCTTGTCCGGTTCGAGCTCGGTGATCCGATCGACGAGCAAGAAGGGATACCGGTGCGGGAGGATCCGCTCGATCGCGGCGTGGTCGAGCGGCAGCGTGAGGGAGGTGGCCACGAAGCCTCCAGTATAATTCGAACGACCCGTCCAGCCATGCACGTGCAACCCCGCCCTCCGAGCGACACCGAACTGCTGTCGACGCTGTTCGAACTCGGGCGCGAAGTCACGGCGGTGCTCGATCTCGAGGAGCTGCTCGCGAAGATTCCGCAGCTCATCGCCAGGCTCACGCGGTTCAACGCCTTTTCGGTCTATCTGCTCGAGGGGGCGCGGCAGGAGCTGCGCATCGCCTATGCCACGGGCTATCCCGACGACGCGATCCTGAAGCAGCGGCTGCGCCTCGGCCAGGGCGTGGTCGGCGCGGCGGTGGAGGAAGGCCGGCCGATTCTCGTCAACGACATCCGCCGCGAACCGCGGTACGCCGGCCCGCTGAGGAACATGCTGTCGCAGCTCGCTGTGCCGATCCGGCGCAAGGGCAAGGTCATTGGCGCGCTCAACCTGCTGGCGGAAACGACCGACGCGTTCTCGCCGCAGGACGAGGCGCTGCTGCGCCAGTTCGCCGCGCACGTGGCCGTGGCGATCGAGAACGCGCGCCTCTTCAAGGCGGAGCGGCAGTACGTCGAGACGCTGGAGACGCTGGCGGAAATCGGCCGCGAGATATCGTCCATCCTCGACCCCGAAGTCCTGCTGACGCGCATCGCAAACCTCACCAAGCGCCTGATCGACTATCGGACGTTCGGCATCCTCCTCCTCAACGAGGCGACCGGCGAGCTCGAGATGAAGTTCGCCGTCAGCTACGGCGAGGATCCGACGTCGAAGCGCGTGAAGCTCGGCAGCGGCCTCGTCGGCTGGGCGGCGCTCCACAAGGAGGCGGTCCTCGTCTCCGACGTGTCGCAGGATCCGCGCTACCTCAATCTGGTCCCCGACGTCCGCTCCGAGCTCGTGGCGCCGATGCTCCTCAAGGAGCGCTGCATCGGCGTGATCGATCTCGAAAGCCCTGAGCTCGACGCCTTCACCAAGGAGCACAAGGAGCTGGTCACGCTGCTGGCGAGCCAGGCGGCGGTGGCGATCGAGAACGCACGCCTCTACGAGGAAGTGCGGCGGAACGAGGAGCGCATCGAGCGCGAGCTTGAGTTCGCCCAGCGCGTGCAGCGGGCGCTGTTACCGACGGGGCCGCCGGCGCGGCTTCGGCACGCCGACGTCGCCGGCCGTTTTGCGGCGGCGCGCGAGCTCGGCGGCGACATCCACGATTTCCTCACACCGGAGCCGAACAGCCTGGTCGTCGCCGTCGGCGACGTCTCCGGAAAGGGAGTCCCGGCGGCGCTGTACGCCGCGTTCGCGGCCGAGCTGGTCCGGTCGCGAACCTTCCGCCGCCGCTACGCGCCGGAGCGGTTCAGCGCGTCCGGCGTGCTGCAGGCGATGAACACCATCCTGCACGAGCGCCAGCTCGAGGCGTACTACTGCACGCTGTGCTACGCCCTGTTCGACCTGAAGCGGCGGACGCTCACCATCTCGAACTCCGGGCTGCCCTACCCGATCCGCAGCACCGGGGAGGAATGCGGCCAGATCGCCCTTCCCGGCGTGCCGCTCGGGTCGTTTCCGGACGTCGTCTACGACGAGGTGACGATGCCGCTCGAAGGCGGCGACGTGTACGTGTTCTGCACGGACGGGATCTACGAAGCGGTGAACGAGCAGGGCGCCGAGTTCGGCTCGAAGCGCGTGTGCGAGATCGTCAGTGCCCACCGGCGCGAGCCCGCCCGGATGATCGTCGACGCCATCTTCGACGCGGTCACCGCTTTTCGCGGCCCCGCACCCCAGTACGATGACATGACCGCGGTCGCGGTCCGGATCACGATGTGATCTGCCGGTTGTCTTCGGGCGAGTCCATCCTGATCGATCGTCCGCCGAAGACGGCACGAGCGTTCATCTGACCCGTCACGTGGCCCCGGGCGCGGCTCGGCGGGACTCACAGCGCTGACAGACGATGGGCGATCAGAAGCGCTGCTGCAGCCCGACGGTCATACGGCCCATGTCGATGTTTCGGCGCCGCCACTGGTGCTCGTAGCCGCCCACAACGGTCGTCAACGTCGGCAGATCCAGCCGGAAGCCGCCGGACACCGTGCTCGCCCGGAAGTCGCCGATCCGGTCGCTCGAGAAGTTGTCGAAATCCTCGACACCGGCCGCATAACCCGTCTGCAACCAGAGCCGCCGGTGGAGCCGGTACGCGGCGCGCACGTGCGCGGTGTGGCCGATCTCGTATGACGTCTGGCGGTTCGAATCAGTGAACGACATGGCGTAGCGGAGTGCCCACGTGGCGCGCGCGGACGCCCGCCACGACACCGCCGGCGAGACGAACGTCGTCCGCGCGCCGGCGAAATCGAAGTAGCGGACCGTAGCCGTCCATGTCGCCTGCCCGAACGTGTAGTCCAGCTCTCCGAGCACGTCGCCCTCGGGCATGACGAGGTTATCGGGCCCCACCAGCACGTGTCCCCGCAGCGAAGTCGCCCTCCGCCAGCGCCATTCGACGCCGCCGCCGCCGCGCTGCTCGGACACCGCGAACTTGCGCTGCACCTGTCCGCGGCCGAGGATCCGGAGCCGCTCGGAGAGGCGAACGTTCACCGTCAGGTCGCCGTTCCGGCTGTCCGGGGCGCTGCCGCTGAACTGCTCGGTGAAGCCGCGGGTCTCGATGCGATGAAGGTACGACAGCCGCGCGTCCTCCAGGCGAAGACGATGCTCCGCGGTCGGCGCGATCGCGACGGCGCGTCGGAAGTACGCGATCGCCCGATCGGTGCGCCCGGCCAGCCGGTGCGCCCGTCCGAGCAGCGCCAGCACCTCCGCGTTCCGGGGCGCCCGTTCTTCGATGGCCTCCAGCAGCTCGATCGTCTCGGCGGCTTCCTCGCGCGCGAGCAGGGTCGAGGCCACGCCGAGCGCCGCGTCGAGGTTGGCCGGATCCTCCAGCAGCACGCTGCGATAGACCGACTCGGCCTCGTCGGGATGCCCCAGACGATCGTGCAGGCGGGCGATCCAGAGCCGCGCCTCGTGATCGTTCGGGTTCGCCGCGGCCAGGCGCTGGAAGGAGGCGAGCGCCTCCGCGCTTCTGCCGTCGTTGGCCAGCTGGATCGCCTCTGCCGACGTCGGGCCGACCTGCGCAAAGGCGGATCCGGCCGCGGGGACGAGGAGCACCACAGCGAGCAGAAGTGGGAAGAGCATGTCGATCTAGATGTCGGCTCGGGATCGCCTGCGCTGTAGGAAGATCGGCGGACGGCAACGCCTACGCCGTCCGGGCCGCAGGTTCCTTCACGCCCGCCGGCGGGACGCTCGCGGCGGGCCACGCGGCCACCGCGGTCGCCAATTGGGCGGCCACCATTGCCGCCACCGCCTGCGCCGCCGGCTCCTGTTCGCGGCCGTGACGAATCTCGAGTGCCAGGACGCCGATGCAGCCGGAGGGGCCGAACATCGGCGCCACCAGCCCTCCCGACGTCGTGCCGTCGCCGGCAACCACGCTGAGCCGCCCCGTCCGCCACGCCGCTGCCGCGGCGTTGTCGGCGATGCAGGCGATCGGACCAAAGCGACCCAGATGCTCCGGCGCGTAGCCGTGACCGAGGACGGCGAAGAGCTGCTCGCCCGCGCTCATCCAGAGCAGCACTCCTGAGGCGTCGAGGACCGACGCCGTCCGTCCCAGGAGCGCCGCCAGCGCCGCCGTATCGGTGACGCGCGAGAGATCCGTGCAGAGCGCGGCGGCGGCGGACAGATCGATCTCGAGGGTGCCTCGGCTGCCTGGAGTGCCTGCAGTGTCGGGTCGCACCTCAGACGCCTTCGGCACCCTGGGCCCGCGAGGCATCTCGGGCACAGCGGCGGAGCCGGGCCTCGCGCGCCAGAAGGCGCCCGCCGCGCCCACCCACGTCAGCGCGAGCAGGGCCAAGGTGGCCCATCGCGCGCGCGCGTCGGTCGCCAGCGCTGCGCTGGATGCGCCGCGCTCGGCGTGCCGCAGGTCGCGCAGTCGTCCGGCCATGCCGTCCAGGAGGTTGCGGCCGTCGCTGAAGATCACATCCGCCGCCATCAGCTCCTGTCCGAGGCTCAGGTTCTGGCGCGTGCGCGCGTCGGCTGCTTCGAGCGCGTCGAGCGACTCGGCAAGGCCCTGCAGCGCGGCGGCCGCCGCCTCCGATCGAAGGCGCGGCTGGACGGCCGCGATCCCGCCGCGCAGTTCGCCGACGAGCGTCGCCGTGCGCTCGAACCACGGCTCGTCGAGCTGCCCCGGCGCGACGTAGCTCTGCTGCGCGGCGCCGATCTCGGCAATCGCGTCGCGCATCCGGTCGAGGTGCGTCGTGACGGCCTCCGCGGCGGCCAACGCGCCCGCGCTGCGCCGGTCGATGGTCCAGAAGAGCAAGGCTGCGGCCAGGAAGGTGGCAAGCAGCAGCGTCAGTACCGTGACTGGACCCGATCGCTTCTGCATGTCGCCACAGAATAACACCGAACCGCGTTATGCTGACGTGTCAACGCACGGTATGGACAGCATCCTGCTCGTCGAAGACGAGCACGCGCTGCGCATGACGCTTGGCGACCGCCTGCGCAAGGAGGGGTACCTCGTCGACTGCGCGGCCGACGGCGAGGAAGGATTCGCCAAGGCGACCCAGCTGCCGTTCGATCTGATCATCCTCGACATCATGCTGCCGCGCCGCGACGGCCTCGATGTGTGCAGCGGCATCCGCGGGTCGGGCGTGATTACGCCGATCCTGATGCTCACCGCGCGCGGCCGGACGCCCGACAAGGTCGCCGGGTTGAAGATCGGCGCCGACGACTATGTGACCAAACCGTTCAAGGTGCCGGAGCTGCTGGCGCGTATCGAAGCGCTGCTCCGCCGCGCGCCGACGCGGCCGTCGGTGCCGCAGGCGGTCTACGAGTTCGGACGGGTCCGAGTTGACGTTCGCGGCACGGAGGTCGTGCGCGACGGCAAGGTCGTCAGCCTGTCGGCGCGCGAGTTCCAGCTCCTGCGTTTCTTTCTCGAGAACCAGGGGACCACGCTCTCGCGAGAGGATCTCCTGACCCGGGTCTGGGGCTACAGCGCCGCCACGTTCACGCGGACCGTCGACGTCCACGTCGCCAGCCTGCGGCAGAAGCTCGAAGAGGACCCGCGGCAGCCGAGATTCTTCCTCACGGTGCAGGGGATCGGGTACAAGTTCAAGGCATAGGCAGGGGTCGATGAAGCTCCTCCGGGAACGGGCCGGGCTGGCGGCGGTCCTCGCTCTCACCGCCGCGGCCATCGTCGGACTGGCAGTACTGCAGTACCGCGGGAATCGCCAGGCGAGCGAGGCGACCGGCGTGCGGCTCGCCGACGCCTTGCAGCTGTCGATGGTCAACTGGCACCTGGATCTGTTCCGCAACCTCTCCGAGGTGTGCCTGACCATCCGCATGGCCGCCGAGTTCTCGCCCGAGAACGACGTCAACCAGTTTGCCGGCCGGTTCGCCGAGTGGCGGTCAATCGCCCGATATCCGGAGCTGGTGGCGAACGTCCACGTGATCGACCGCACGCCCGGCGATGGACGCCTGCAGACGTTCAGGCTTCACGCCGACAGCGGCATCTTTTCGCGGGTGGAATGGCCCGCGTCGCTCGGCACGCTGGCCGTCGACCTCCAGGCGTCGATCCCGGAGGCGCCGGAGTCGGCGCCGCCGGCCGGACGTCAACTCACCGAGAGCTTCTACAACATCGGCGCGGCGCTGCGCGACTGGCGGTTCGAGCCGGCGATTCCGGCGCTCATCCGGCCGCTCGGCCTCGACTCCGCCGCCTCGCGCGCCGCGGCGGGCGGGCGCGCGGTGCAGTGGCTCGTCATCGAGCTCGACGAACAGGTCCTTCGCTCCCGCATCCTGCCCGACCTGGCGCATCGCTACTTCCAGGGCACCGACGGTCTCGACTACGAAGTCGCCGTGGTCGGCGGCTCGCCGCCGCAGCGCGTGATCTACGCGTCGGATGCCGGCTTCGGCGAGACGGAGGTGGTCGACGCCGACGGACGGATGGACGTCTTCGGCCGCGCGGCGGATCAGTCGTCGCCGATCTCGATCTTCCACCGGCCATCGGAGAACAGCGGCCCGACAGCCGCCGTCGGCATCAGCTGGTTTCCGCTGCTGCGCGAGATGCCGACCTCGGACGACTGGCAGCTCGTGGTGCGGCACCGGCGCGGCGGCCCGCTCGGCGCGTTCGTGGCCGACATGCAGCGACGCGGGCTGGCGCTGAGCTTCGGCGCGCTGTTCCTCCTTGTCCTCAGCCTGTCGATGCTGGTGATCACGAGCGTCCGAGCGCAGCGGCTCGCGCGCCTCCAGATGGACTTCGTCACGGCCGTGTCGCACGAGTTGCGCACGCCGCTCACCATCATCGGATCGGCGGCCGACAACATCGCCAACGGGGTTGTCGAGAGCCCGGCGCAGCTGCAGGAGTACGGGTCGGTGATTGGCGAGCAAGCGAACCGGCTCTCCGGTCTCGTCGAACGCGTCCTGCTGTTTGCCGCCACGCGCGACGGCCAGCAGCGGTACGTCGTGCAGGCGCTGCCTCCAGCGGAGATCATCGACACCGCGCTCGCCAGCGCCGAAGGGCTCATTCGCGCCGCGCAGTTCACGATCGATCGCGACGTCCCGCCCGACCTGCCGCCGATCCTCGGCGAACGGATGGCGGTGGCGCAGTGCGTGGAGAATCTCATCACGAACGCGCTCAAGTACAGCCGCGACGAGCGCTGGATCGGCATTCGCGCGCGGAGCATCGACGACCCGAGAGGCGAGACGCAGGTGCAGATCAGCGTCTCGGACCGCGGGATCGGCATCGCCCCGGAAGACCTCCCGCACATCTTCGAGCCGTTCTACCGGAGTCCCTCGGTCCGGCGCTCGCAGATCCATGGGACCGGCCTCGGACTGGCGCTCGCCAGGCAGGTGGCCGAGTCGATGGGCGGCAGCCTGTCCGTGACGAGCGAGCCCGGCCGGGGCAGCACGTTCACCCTCACGCTGCGCTGTGCCGGCGCCCCTCTTTTTACAACCTCCTTACACCCTGCTCGCCCAACCGCGCGCTAACCTCCGGATCAGGGGGGCCTTCGTCTGCGCATCCGGCGTTGCGATCTGGTTGGTGTTCTCTTTCTTGCCTTCTTCGCTGGTGGCCCGGCCGGCGCCCAGACCAACACGGGCGAAATTGGCGGAGTGGTCAGGGACATGTCCGGAGGTGTTCTCCCCGGCGCCGCGGTCACGGCGACGCACGCCGAGAGCGGCGCCGTCGTCGAACGCGTCACCGACAGCGAAGGACGCTTCTTCCTCCCGGCGCTTCGTGTCGGCGCGTGGGACATCACCGTGGGGCTGCCGGGGTTCGCCCCCCGCATACAGAAGGTGACCCTGGAGATCGGTCGCACGCTGGCGCTCGAATTCACGCTCGGCGTCGAGGGTCTTGCCGAGCGGGTGGTCGTGGAAAGCCGGCCGCCGCTGCTCCAGACGGCCACCGCCGAGATCAGCGACGTCATCGAGAACCGCGAAGTCGTCCAGATCCCGCTCAACGGGCGGAACTTCCTTTCCCTGGCGCAATTGAGCGACGCTGTCGTGATCCCGCCAGGCGGCACCCGGGGCGACGCGCTGCAGCAGGCGGGGCCGCTGCCGAACGTCGGCGGGCAGCGCTCAGGCCACAACATCTACCTTCTGGACGGCACCAAGGTCACCGACGAGCTCTTCAACAATCTCGTGATCAATCCGTCGGTCGATTCCATCCAGGAGTTCAAGATCCAGAAATCAATGTACCCGGCAGAATTCGGCGGGAAGGCGTCGGCGCTGATCAATGTGGCCACCAGGGCCGGATCGAACGTCGTGCGCGGCAGCGCGTTCGAATTCCACCGGAACGAGGCGTTCGACTCGCCGAACTACTTCCATCCGCCCGGTGAGCCGATCCGGGCGCTGCGCCAGAATCAGTTCGGCGGCGCGCTCGGCGGGCCGGTGATGCAGAATCGCACGTTCTTCTTCGGCAGCTACGAAGGACAGCGGATGCGGCGTTCCCTGACCCGGACGTTCTCGGTGCCGCCGCCAGAGGTTCGAGCCGGTGATTTCTCCTCCTTCGCGCCCACCTGCGACCCGCTGACCATCCCCTCGACGGGCGCCTGCGCGCCGTTTCCCGGCAATCGCATTCCTGCCAATCGCATCGATCCGATCGCGGCGGCGCTGCTGGCGCGCGTGCCGATGCCGACGTCGGCGGGAGCCGTGCAGAACCTGACGTCCGTGGAGGAGCAGGACCGCGGGGTCGATCAGATCAGCCTCCGCATCGATCACAGGATCGGAAACGCCGGCCAGATCTTCGGCCGGGTCAGCACGTTCGACGCCGAGGAGGTCCAGCCGTTCGGGGCCGGCGCCCTGCAGGAGGCGCTGGTGCCAGGCTTCGGCCGATCGCTGACCACCCGGACGCGCAACATGATGCTCAGCCATACGCACGTGTTCGGCACGGCGCTGCTGAACGAGCTGCGGTTCGGCTGGATGTCGGTCGCGGGTGGGCAGACCAGCGTGAACCGGGGCGTCGATTTCGCCGGCGCGACCGGACTGCTTGGGATCACGCGCGACCCTCGGGACGCGGGCTTCCCGCAGGTCTCGTTCGGAGGCCAGTACAGCACCATCGGAGACCCGACGTCGTTCGTCTATCGTGACAACCGGCATTTCGAGTTGTACGACAACGTAACGCTGGATCGAGGCGCGCACCGCCTCAAGTTCGGCGCCTACTACTTCCACCTCCGACTGCGTCCCGAGCAGCCCGAGTACGCCCGCGGCGCGTTCACCTACACGGGTCAGTTCACCGGCAACGCATTCGCGGACTTCCTGCTCGGGTATCCGACCTCGGCGACAGCGGGCATCGGTCGCGGCGACGAGAACGGGCGCACGAACTGGCTCCACCTCTATGCGCAAGACGATTGGCAGCCGCGGAGCAACCTGACCGTGAACGTCGGGGTCCGCTACGAGTTCAATCAGCACATGTACGATGTGGACGATCGGCTGTCGTCGGTCGACGTGTCTGCGCCGGGCGGACGATTCGTCATCGCCGGTCACGCCGTCCATCCGGGCGCACAGCCGCTGCTGCCGCTGCTGCCGATTCCGTATGTCACGGCGGAAGAAATCGGGTGGGGGCGCGGGTTGCTCGACCCAAGCGCCGTGCGGCTGGCGCCGCGGGCCGGATTCGCGCTGACGCTGGACGATTCGCGCGCCGTGATCCGCGGCGGCTACGGGATCTTCCTGAATCAGTGGGCCTACAGCGTCCAGACCGCCTTCGCCCGCAACCTGCCGTTCTTCTTCACCAGACAGGTGGACGTGCCCGTCGATGCGCGGGTGCCGACGGACACCACGCGCGACATCCTCACCAGTCCCGCCATGGGGACCGTGGGCGCCGGCATTATGGATTACGAATACAACGTCGAGTACAGCCAGACGTGGAGCGGCGGCCTGCAGTACGAGATCCTGCCGGGCACGATGATCGAGACGTCCTACATGGGCACGTGGACGGTCGGCGCCGACAACGCGACGCTTCGCAATATCCCGGAACCGGGCCCGGGCCCGATCCAGCTCCGCCGGCCGATCCCCGCGTTGAGCCGCATCAACGCCATCAGGTTCGATGGCAAGTCGATCTATCACGCGCTCACGTTGAAGGCGGAGCGCCGGTTCCGCCAGGATTTCGCGTACACGGCCAGCTATACGCTCTCCGATTCCACCGACGACGCGTCCAGCCCGGGCCCGACGGAGTCGGAAGCCAACGTGCCCCAGGACGTCCGCAACATCTTCGATGAAACCGGCGAGTGGGCGACATCGAGCTTCAACCATCGCCATCAGTTCGTTGCCAGCGGCGTGTATCAGCTCCCGTTCTTCGCCGGTGCGGGAGGGCTGGTCGAGAGCGTGCTCGGGCGATGGCGTGTCAACGGCGTCTTCATTGCGCAATCGGGCGCACCGTTCACCGTAAACCTCGGCGTCGATCACGCGAATATCGGCGCCGGCCCGGCGCAGCGGCCCGACCAGCTCCGCAGCCCGAACCTGCCACGAGGTCAACGGACTCCCGACCGCTGGTTCGACACCGGTGCGTTCGCGCTGCCGGCGCCGTTCGGATTCGGCAGCGCCCGCCGGAACAGCGTGATCGGGCCGGGCCATGCCACCATGGACATCGCGCTGGCGAAGACCTGGGCGGTCCGTGGAGCGTCGGAGCTCGAGTTCCGCTGGGAGGTGTTCAACCTCTTCAACCGTGCGAACTTCGATCTGCCGAACCGCATCTTCGGCACGCCGAACTTCGGGCGCATCTTCAGCGCCAGGAATCCCCGGGAGATGCAGTTCGGCCTGCGGCTGACGTTCTGATCAGGGAAGTTTTTACAGGATCCTTACAACTCCGCAGGCCCGGCGGGAGTAGGCTTCCGAACGTGCCGTTGGCAATTGCTGTCCGGGCCGCCGAGCCATTGCCCATGCCGAGGGACGATCGGGATCTCTATTCCGGCCTCATTCGCCTGCATATCCTCCACCATGCCGAGAAAGGGACGATTTTTGGCCTCGGCATGATCGAAGAACTGTCGCGGCACGGCTATCGCCCGAGCGCAGGCACCCTCTACCCCATCCTCCACGGACTCGAGGCCAAGGGGTATCTCCGGGCCACCGAGCAACGGAACGGCCGCCACACGCGCCGCCTCTACCGGCTGACCCCGGCCGGCCGGCGCGCCCTGATCGCCGCCAAGGCCAAGGTCCGGGAACTCTTCGGCGAATTGTTCGAGGTCGAGTAGCCCCCGCTTCTTCGTTCCGCCAAAGCTCTTGACCGTTTGCTGGCGCCGCAGTAGAGTGCGCGAGTGTATCGAAGTTCGATATCGTCACGCGGTGGCGATATTCGATTCTCGCCACGGCTCGCTCTGGCGCCCGTCGCCCGCTCCTTCGCGCTCTGCCTCGCGCTGGTCCTTGCCGGGGCGCTCTCGCGCGTCCACGCGCAGGCGCCGCCGTCCCCGCTGACCCTGCAGCAGGCGGTTCAGTACGCCATCGAGCGCTATCCGGCGATTCAGGCGTCGCTGGCCCGGGTCTCGGCGCAGCAGGCGGGTGTGGACCTGGCGCGCACGACGTATCTGCCGCGCCTCGACTATGGAATCCAGATCAACCGGGCGACCCGGAACAACGTCGTCGGGTTGCTGCTCCCGGGAACGCCCGTTCCTTCGATCTCGGGCCCGGTGTCCGACTCGGTGTCGTCGTCCAGTATCTGGGGCAGTGCCACCGGCCTGCTGCTCTCATGGGAAGCCTTCGATTTCGGGTTGCGCGGCGCCACGGTCGGACTCGCGCACTCGGAGGTCACACGCGCCCGCGCGGGCGCCGCCGCGACGCGGCTGGAGGTGGGGGTCAGGACGGCGGACGCCTTCCTCCGGCTCGCGGTCGCTCAGGAGACGGTCCGCGCCGCGGGCGCGAACGTGGAACGGCAGCAGGTGTTCGCCGGCGCTGTGACCGTGCTCGTCAGGAACGAGCTGCGTCCCGGCGCCGACGATTCTCGAGCCCAGGCGGAGCTGGCGTTGGCCCGGATCCAGCTGATCCAGGCCGAACAGGCCGAGCAGATCGCCCGGGCGAATCTGGCGCAGTGGCTCGGCGTCGCTCCATCCGGAGTCCAGATCGCGGCAGCGCCTCTGCTGGAAACGGCGCCGTCGCCGCCCATCGCCCCGCCCGTCGTGGCGGCGCATCCGCTGGCCGAGACGCAGATGGCGGCGGTCGCGTCGAGCCGTGCCCTGCAGAGCGTGCTCGGCCGGTCGTCTGTGCCACGCATCCATTTCCAGACGGCCTACTCGGTGCGCGGCAGCGGTGCCCTGGCCAACGGAGCCACACTCGGAGGTGGACGCGGGCTTGATTTCGACACGCCGAACTGGGCCGCCGGCCTGACGGCGACGGTTCCTCTCTTCGACTGGTTTGCGGTGCGCGAGCGGACGCGCATGGAGGCGCAGAACGAGCGCGCCGAGCTCGCCAGCTACGACCGCCTCGTCCAGGAATTGTCGTCCCAGTCGGAGCAGGCCCGCGCCGAGATGGACGGGGCGCGCCGCGTTGCCCAGAACACGCCGATTCAGTTGACGGCGGCGCGGGTGCTGGAACAGCAGTCGCGCGCCAGATACGAGGCGGGCCTGACGACGATCATCGAAGTGGCGGATGCCCAGCGGCTGCTGTTGCAGTCGGAAGTCGGGGATGCCGTGGCACGGCTCGGGGTGTGGCGTGCGCTCGCCGCCGTCGCCGCCGCCCGCGGCGATATTTCCGAGTTGTTGAAATAGGACCAATGCCGCCTGAAGCCCGAAGCCCAAAGCCAGAAGCCGGAGGGATCATCCCATGTGGTTGATCCGCGCGGCACTGCGACGACCCGTCACGATCCTCATCGCCATCATCGGCGTCGCCCTGATGTCGTTGCTGGCCGTGCAGCGGATGAAGATCGACATCTTCCCGGATCTCGGGACGCCGGTGATCTACGTCGCCCAGCCGTACGGTGGAATGGATCCGGCGCAGATGGAAGGCTACATCGCCTTCTACTACGAGTACCACTTCCTGTACGTCACCGGCATCGAGCATGTCGAGTCGAAATCGATTCAGGGGGCGACGCTCCTCAAGCTCTTCTTCCACGAAGACGTCGACATGAGCCAGGCGATGGCCGAGACGGTCGGCTACGTCAATCGGGCCCGGGCCTTCATGCCGCCGGGCACCGTGCCGCCGTTCGTCATGCGCTTCGACGGGGGGAGCGTCCCGGTGGGCTATCTCGTCTTTTCGAGCGAGACGCGGGCGCTGGGGGAGATTCAGGATCTCGCCCTCAACCGCATCCGCCCGATGTTCGGCACGCTGCCCGGCGTGTCGGCCCCGCCGCCGTTCGGGGGCAATCAACGCACCATCGTGGTGCGTGTCGATCCGGATCGGCTGCGCGCCTATCGCATGTCGGGCGACGAAGTCGTCCAATCGCTGACGCGGGGCAACCTCGTGACGCCCTCCGGCAACGTGCGCATCGGCGACTTCACGCGGATGGTGCCGGTCAACTCGGTCGTCCCGAACGTGCAGGAGCTAATGGAGATCCCGGTCCGCGTCGGCGCCGGCCCGACCGTGTTCCTGCGCGACGTCGGGTACGTCGAAGACGCCTCCGACATCCTGACCAGCTACGCGCTCATCAACGGCAAGCGCAGCGTCTACATTCCCGTGACGAAGCGGGCCGACGCATCCACGCTGGCCGTCGTCCAGGCCGTGACCGCGGACCTGCCGCGCATGCGTGCGGCGATTCCCGACGACATCGACGTGAACCTCGCGTTCGATCAGTCCGGGTACGTGACCGGCGCCATTCGCTCGCTCGTCACCGAGGGCGCGCTGGGGGCGTTGCTCACGGGTCTGATGGTGCTGCTGTTCCTGGGGCACGTCAGGAGCGCCGTCATCGTGGTGCTCACGATTCCACTCGCGCTGCTGGCGGCGGTCGTCGCGCTCTGGGGCGCGGGGCAGACGATCAACATCATGACGCTCGGGGGGCTGACGCTGGCCATCGGGATTCTGGTCGATGAATCGACGGTGGCCATCGAGAACATCCACACCCACCTGGCGTGCGGCAAGCCGCGGGCGCGGGCCGTCTTCGATGCGGTCGGGGAAGTGGCCGTCCCGATGATGCTCGCGATGCTCTGCGTGCTGGCGGTGTTTGCGCCGTCGTTCTTCATGGTGGGGGTCGGGCGGGCGCTCTTCGTCCCGCTGGCGCTGTCGGTCGGCTTTGCCATGGCCGCCTCGTACTTCCTGGCGCTCACGTTCGTGCCCATTCTCTACACGTGGATCGGCGGCGAGCATCATGGATCCACGGCTGGCGGCCTGTTCGAGCGGTTTCGAGACCTGTATGGCCGGGTCGTGAGCGCCGGCGTGCGCCTGCGCTGGGCGGTCCTGGCGGTGTACCTCGTTGTGTCAGCGGCCGTGGTGTACTTCGTCGGTGGCGCGCTGGGGACGGAAATCTTCCCGAGCGCCGACTCGGCGCAGATCCAGCTCCGCCTCCGGGCGCCCACCGGCACGCGCGTCGAGCGAACGGAAGGAATGGCCCTCGACGTGCTCGACGCGATCGCCGGGGAGGTGGGCCCCGAGAACGTGCAGGCCAGCCTCGGCTTCGTCGGCTCGCAGCCGTCGAGCTATCCGGTAAACCTCATTCATCTTTGGACCAGCGGTCCACACGAAGCCGTGCTCCTGATGTCGTTGAGACCCGATCGGAACGTCTCCATCGAAGCCCTCCAGGAGCGGCTGCGGACCCGGATCGACGAGATCGCCCCGGGCGCGGTCGTGTCGTTCGAGGCGGCCGATCTGGTCAACCAGGTCATGAGCTTCGGGTCGCCTACCCCGATCGAGGTGGCGGTGACCGGTGCGGATCTCACCGCCAGCCGCGCCTACGCGGATACGCTCAGGGTCGAGATGGCGAAGATTCCGGCCCTGCGGGATCTCCAGTTCGGGCAGGCGCTCGATTATCCGGTGCTCCAGGTCCAGATCGACCGGGAACGAGCGGGCCAGTTGGGCGTCACCGTCGAGGACGTTGGCCGCTCGCTCGTGGCCGCCACCTCGTCGAGCCGGTTCGTGACCCCCAACTACTGGGCCGATCCCAGTACGGGCATCGCCTATCAGGTGCAGGTGGAAGTCCCGCAGCACGTGATGTCATCGGTCGAAGACGTCATCAACGTGCCCGTCATGCAGAACGGCGCCCCGCGGCCCTTGCTCGGCGACGTGGCGACGGTGTCGCAGGGCACGGCCGTCGGCGAATACACCCGCTACAACCAGCAGCGCATGATCACGCTGACCGCCAACGTGCACCGCGCGGATCTCGGCACCGCGTCGAACGAGGTGCTGGCCGCGGTGTCCCGGGCCGGCGATCCGCCCGCCGGCGTCACCGTCAGCGTGCGCGGCCAGGTGGCGCCGATGCAGCAGACGCTCGACGGCCTCCGAGTCGGACTGGCGCTGGCGATTGTGGCGATCTTCCTGCTGCTGGCAGCCTACTTCCAGTCTCTCAAGATCGCACTCATTGTCATCGGCACGATCCCGGCGGTGATGGCCGGCGTCGCGCTCGGCCTGCTCCTGACGGGAAGCACGCTGAACGTGCAGTCCTTCATGGGGGCGATCATGGCGATCGGCGTGGCGGTCGCCAACGCGATCCTGCTCGCGACCTTCGCCGAGCAGTACCGGCAGGAGGGCGCGGCGGCGGACGCGGCGGCGGACGCGGCGGCGGTCCGCGGCGCCACGAGCCGCCTGCGGCCCATCCTCATGACGACGTTCGCGATGATCGCGGGAATGATTCCGGTCGCCATGGGCGCCGAGCAACTGGCGCCGCTCGGCCGCGCGGTGATCGGAGGACTGGCGGCATCGACAATTACCACGCTGCTGGTCCTGCCCGCGCTGTTCGCGCTCGTGCAGCGCCGCGCCGGCGTGGTGTCTCCTTCGCTCGACCCGGACGACCTCATGAGCCGCCACTACTCAGGAGAGCGGGCATGAAGGGCGTCCGCGCGGTCATCGTCCCGGTTGCCGTCGTGATGTGCGTGGGCGGCGCGGCCGTTGCAGGTCAGAGCGCGAGCCCAGGCGCGCGGTCGGGTTCGGGGGAGGTTCTCGAGACGACGAAGGTCGTCGCGCAGCGGCTTGACAAGGCGGTGACGCTGCCCGGCGACCTGACGCCGTATCAGGCCGTCGACATTCGCGCCAGGGTCGAGGGGTTCGTCGAGTCGATCGCGGTCGACCGGGGCACGTGGGTCAAGCAGGGACAGATCCTGGCGCGGCTGTCCGCGCCGGAACTGCGGGCGCAGCGCGCAGAGGCCGAAGCGAAGCTGCAGGCCGTTCACGCCCAGCAGGCCGAGGCGCAGGCCCGGATGGTCTCGGCCCAGAGCACGTTCGATCGCCTGAAGGCCGCGAGCTCCACGCCCGGGGTGGTGGCCGGCAACGATCTCGACATCGCCGCGCGCACGTTCGAGGCGGCACAGGCGCAGGTCGACTCGCTGATGAAGAGCGGGATGGCCGCAGAAGCCGGCGCTAAAGCCGTCTCGGAGCTGGAAGCCTATCTGGAGATCGTGGCGCCGTTCGACGGGGTGATCACGGAGCGGAGCGTGCATCCGGGCAGCCTCGTCGGGCCCTCTGCGGGGTCGATGGTCCGAATCGAGCAGGTGTCACGGCTCCGCCTCACGGTGCCCGTCCCCGAAGCGTACGTCGGCGCCATCATGCGCGGGACGAAAGCGGACTTCCGCGTGTCGGCGTTTCCCGATCGGACGTTCCAGGGCGCCATCGCGCGCCCGGCGTATTCGCTCGACGTGAAGACCCGCAGCATGCTGGTGGAGCTGGAGGTGGCCAATCCCAGGCTCACGCTCGCCCCGGGGATGTACGCCGAGGTGCGATGGCCCATCGCGCGCGCCCAGACGAGCCTTTTCGTGCCGGCGACGGCCGTCGTCCGCACCTCCGAGCGCCAGTTCGTCGTCCGGGTGCGCAACGGGATTGCGGAGTGGGTGGATGTCAGGCGCGGCGAGGTGAACGGCGACACGGTCGAGGTGTTCGGCAATCTTCGCGAGGGCGACATCGTTGTGCGGCGAGGGAGCGACGAGATTCGGCCGGGCACACCGGTGACGACCAAGGGCTGAGCCGACGTGGCGCCGGCGAGTGCGGCGGTCACCGGCTTCGGGATCGGCAGTCTCCTGACGCCGCTGTTGGCGCTGCAGGTCGACACACGGCTCGCCGTGGCCGCCGTCTCGATCCCGCACGTTGTCGGTACAGAGTTGCGGTTTCGGGGCTGGGTGGCGTGGGTGGCCGGCGCCGCGTCAGGGCTGCTGGGCGGCCTCGTGGGCAATCAGGGCGGGATCCGATCGGCCGCGCGAGCTGTGACCTACATCCTGGACACGAACGCGATCTCGGCGCTGATGAAGGGCGACGCGGTGGTCGTCGAGCGACTGGCGGCAACTGAACCGCCTGAGGTGTCCGTCCCGCATCCGGTGCTGGCGGAGATCGCGTTCGGCATCGAGCGGCTGCCGCGCTCGAAGCGACGGACGGCACTCCAGGCGCGCTTCGATCTCCTCTGTACCGAGCTCCCCCGCGCCGAGTGGACCGATGTCGTCAGCCAGATGTACGGCCGTATCAAGGCGATGCTGGAGCGGCGGGGAACTCGCATCGAGGACGTCGACGCCGCTATCGCGGCGCACGCTCTTGCTCTGGACGCGACCCTGGTGACGGCGAATGTCGATCACATGGCGCGCGGCCCCGGGCTTCGCCTCGAAGACTGGAGCCGCTGATCAGGGCCAGCCGATGCGGAGCCCCGTGATCCACGAGACGCCCGAGTACGCGCCGCCGTCGTTCGCGCGGTCCTGCATCTCCGCCATCTGCACGCCGCTCTGCAGTTTCAGCTTGTGGCCGTAGAAGAAGTAGTTGGCGCCAAGATACACCTCGTGGTACTCGTCGCCGCGGCCGCCGACGAGGCGGTTTTCGTACGTCGAGAGGCGGATGCCGTTCGGGCCGGCACTGCCCAGGAACGTGTAGCGGCCGATGAGCTGCAGCTTGTCGGTCGCCTTGTAATACGGCATGGCGGTGAGCGCCCACAGGTCGCTCTGCCCGAAATACCCCGTTGCGCCTGATACATCGGTGCGCATCCCCCACCGACCCGCTTCCAGCCTGAGATTGATCGACAGGACGTGCTCGAGCTGCCGCGTGAAGGTGTTGTCGGTATCCGGGTTCTGGTAGACGTAGTTGGCCGAGAGGAGCGCGTCCTTCACTGCGAGCACGCTCGCGAAGTCGTAGCCGAGCACGACAAGCGTCGCGACGCTGCCGTCGAACCCGCCGAACTCCTTGTTCGCCTCGCCCGCGGAGTACACGCCGACGCGGTAGGTCCACGGCGCCACGCGTCCCGACAGGCTCGCGCCCGGCAGATACTCCTGCGGGAACCAGATGTTGTTCGCCAGGTTGCTGCGATCGATCGTCAGGAGCTCCTTGGACGAGGTCGCGCCGTCCATCGTGAACGGCATCCCCTGCTTGCCGACCGTGACCGCCAGCCGTGCGCTCCGGCTCCACTGCACGTAGACGTCGGTCAATCGCAGGTACAGCGGATCCATCTCCTGAGGGTTGAGTTCCGCTTCAGCCGAGACCGTGAACGTGCGGAACAGCGTGACCCGGGGTCCGATTCGGAACCGGCGCGTGTTCCACTCGTCGTGGTCGCCCTGATCCGCGTCGAGCGTGGCGAACTCGTGCTGAAACCGGCCGCTCAGCTGGATGCGCTGCACCACGCTGTTCGAGCGGTCGTCGTAGATGGTGCTGAACTGGCGCCAGATGCGGTCGTAGGTCGATTCCGGCGCGGGCGCCGTCTGCGCGCCGGCCGGCGAGGCGCACGCCAGCAGCAGGCCGGCGGCCTGAAGGAATCGATTCATGCCGTCAGTTGTACGACGTGCGGATTTCCGGCGAATGTCCCGAAGGTTAACTCTGGGTAACGGCAGCCTAATACACCGGCAGATACGGCGTGAGCCATTGCGCGATGACCGTGAACCGGTTCGTGAAGATCAGCGCCCCGATGACGACGAGCAGCGCGCCAGAGGCGACTTCGACCTTGTGATAGTGCCGGCGGATATGCGCGAAGGCGGCGAAGAACCGGTCGATGGCGAGCGCCGTCGCCAGGAACGGCACGCCGAGGCCGAGCGAATAGGCCGACAGCAGCCGCACGCCGTCGCCGACCGTGTCCTGGGCCGCGGCGATGGCGAGGATTCCCGCGAGGATCGGCCCGATGCACGGCGTCCACCCGAACGCGAACGCAATTCCGACTAGGAGCGCGCCGACGGGCCCGGCCGGCTGGCGCGTCGTCTGCACGCGTTTCTCCTGGTACAGCCACTCGATGCGAAACACGCCCATCGTGTGCAGCCCGAAGACGATGATGATGGCGCCCGCCACCTTGCTGAGGATCGTCAGACGCGACAGCAGCAGGCGGCCGATCGCGCTCGCCGACGCGCCCAGCGACACGAAGACGATCGAGAATCCGAGGATGAAGGCGAGCGACGCGAAGACGACCCGGCGCCGGGCCACGGGCCCCGCGAGGGCCACCGCCGCGGCGGCACTGCCCCCCGGCGTCGTCAGCGGTCCGGTGCCGCCGCGCATCTCGTCGACGGTCACGCCGGACACGTAGGAGAGGTAGCCGGGAATCAGCGGAAGGACACACGGCGAGATGAATGACAGGAGTCCCGCCCCGAACGCCGCGAGCAGCGTGACGTTCTCTGCCATCCCCCTTCAATACTACCCGACCGGCTTCAGCGGAATCACGGCGCCACGGAGCGGCACGCCCTCCATCTGCACGGAATGCCCCTTGACCGGCGGCAGATCCTGGTAGAGGAAGTCCCACTTCCAGCGTTCCGACGGATTCGACGCCTGGAGCCAGTTGCGCGCCGGAACCGGCTGGGTGAACGGCAGCCGTTCCGCCTCGGCGTACGGCGTGCCAGGCATCGCCGCGCCGAGCGCCCGCCGCACGTCGCCGGCCGACTCGTAGCTCATCGTCAGGCCGAGCGCCCGCGCGAGATCGACCAGGATCTGCCAGTCCTCGAGCGCCTCGCCGGGTGGGGCGATTGCCCGCGAGGCCGCCTGCACGTGCCCCTGGTCGTTGGTATAGATGGCATCCTTCTCCATGGAGGTGGCGCCGGGCAGCACGAAGTCCGCCACCGCGGTGAGCTCGCTCTCGACGACGGCTTGGACAACGAGCAGCGGGAGCGTGCCGCTCTGGCGGGCGGCGGACAGCCAGCCGACGTCGCCGAGGGCGCCGGCGGGCCCAGAATCGATCACATAGACAGCCGTTATCCGGCCTGCTTCCACCGCGCGGCGCAGCTCGCCGAGATCCGCCGGCCCGTCGGTGCCCTGCCCGACGTCGTAGCCGAGATCGCGCGCGCCGTTGACATTCGGCGCATTCGTGGCCGCTACACGGACCGTGGTGCGTTCCGGCTGCGCCTTCTCGCTGCGCGTCCACGCCACCGTCACGGCCTGCAGCGCGTCGGCGCCGACCAGGCCCTGCAGCATCTCCCTGAGGACGAAGAGCTCTTCGGTCGACGCGTGGGCGGACACGAGGAAGCGCACGCCGCCGCCGGCCGCCGCTTCCTGCAGGCGGTCGCGCAGGCGCGGCTGCACGTCGTGCCAGGCCGCTGGTTCGAGCGTCGTGCCGCGGCGCAGCAGGGGACGGCGCAACCGCGCGTCCCCTTCGATCCAGTGGTAGTTGAAGCGGCCGATGTCGCACATCCAGTAGCCGTTGACCTCGGGGTTGAAGCGGGGCGTCATCCGGATGAGGCGCGATCCGCGCGCCCACTCCGGCTTTCCCTTCAACCACGCGCTCGTATTACAGCCCTTGGAGCAGAGCGTGCAGAGGGTGTCGACCACCCCGGGGTTGTCCCAGGGCCGGCTCTTGAACCGGTAGTCCTTCGTCAGGATCGCCCCGACCGGGCAGATGTCCATCAGGTTGCCCGAGAGCAGCGAGTGCACGCCGCGTTCCTCGAAGGTGGCAATCTCGCTCCCGTAGCCGCGATCGACGATTCCGATCTGCGCGTCGCCATCGATCTCCCGCATGAAGCGGACGCAGCGTGTGCAGAGGATGCACCGCTGGCGGTTGAGCATGAGCGTCGGCCCGAAGTCGACGTCCCCCTTGACGCCTGCGCCGTCGAAGACGCGCCGCGGAAAGTCCATGCGGCTCTCGGAGGGACCGAACGTGTACGAGAAATCCTGGAGCGGGCACTCGCCGCCCTTGTCGCAGACGGGGCAGTCGAGCGGATGGTTGATCAGCAGGAACTCGAAGACGCCCGCCCGTGCGTCCACTACTTCGGGATCCCGGGTCGAAACCACCATCCCGTCGGTGCAGGCGGTCGAGCACGACGTCTGCAGCTTCGGCATCTTCTCGATCTTCACGACGCAGACGCGGCACGAGCCGTCGACGCTGATGCCCGGGTGGTAGCAGTAGTACGGGATGGAGATGCCGGCTTCGATCGCGGCCTGGAGGACCGTCCTTCCCTTGGCCACCGTGACCGTGCGCCCGTCTATGGTCAGCGTCACCGTTTCCATATCCGGCCGATCATATCAACTACGGCGAACGCTCGAAAATCGCCACGGCCGCGTAGTCGCGATTGACCTGCACCTGCTTGACCGGACCGTCGGCCGCGATCGTCCGCTCGACTCGCCGGTCGGTGACCGGCACGACCTCCTCGTGCCTCCGACCGTCGGTGTACACGATCGTGACGGTGACCGGCACGTCGAACAGCGCGCCCCCGATCTGCTCGAACCGAACGGTCACCGTGCCGGCGCCGAGGGCGGAGCTGTAGCGGAGGCGGGGCACCTCGGCGCTGTAGATCCACTGGTCGAAGAACCGTTCGAGCGGTCGCCCCGACACCTCTTCGAATGCGGCGCGCAGGTCGTCGGTCCCAGCCTTGCGGAATTTCTGCGCCGCATAGAACTGCCGGAGCCCGCGGAAGAACTGCTCGTCGCCGACCAGGCGCCGCAGCATGTGCAGCACGGCGGCCGCCTTGTTGTAGACGAGCGCGCGGAAGACGCGCGGCTGGCTGCGGAGGTGGCCGAGCCGCGAGCCGAGCGAAATGGGGCCCTCGTCCGACTCCGCCACCGCCCACCGCCGGAACTGCCGCAGCATGTCGACGAACGTCCGCTCGCCGCGGGCGCGCTGCGCGTAAAGCGCCGCGAAGTACTGCGCGAACCCCTCGCTCAGCCACTGCTCGTGGTAGTTGCGCCACCCGACCGCCTGACCCCACCACTGGTGCGCCAGCTCGTGGGCCAGGAAGAACTCGGGGAAGCCCGAGAACGAGGCGGGATCGTTCCGCCACGTCAGCCGCGAGCCGGGCAGCGGGTTGTTCAGCACGGCGACATAGCCGGGACTGTGGCCGCCCGGCAGCTCGTTCTCGACGAGCGCCACGGTCAGCGACGAGTACGGCACCTCGCCGAGCAGCCCCGCGTAGAACCGCATGATCGCCTCGACGTCGCCGATGAGCGTCTTGCCGCGCCCCTGCTGGCGCGGGTTCGCCTCGACCGCGACGCTCACCCCGGCGCCGCCGGTCGGATCGCCCAGCCCCGGGTCGAGCGTGATCGTCGACTCGGCCGCGCGGACGAACCTGCTCACGATCACGGCGAAGTACCGCAGCGGATCGCGCGCCGTGAACACGTGCGCGGACCCCTCGGCGAGCGTCAGCAAGTCGCGCAGCGTGACCTCGGGGCCGGTTCGCGGCTGGCCGCTCGCCACGCAGGCGTACCCTTCGGGCACGGTCACGCGCAGCGTGGCGGTGGCGTAATCCCCAATCGGATTCTGCGGATACCAGTACGACCGGTTGCTCAGCAGGAAGCTCGGCTCGGCCGGGATGACGACCGGTTCTTCCTGCACCCGGTCTTCGCCTGCCTGGACGGCCTCGTCTTCGATGTCCTGCCACGTGATGCGCCCGGCGTACGAGACGACCAGCGTCACGTCGGTTCCCGCCGACAGTGCCGCCGGAAAGTTCACGATGACGGTGTCCTGATCGCGGACGCGGAGGTGCAGCAGACGCCCGTACTCGGCGCTCACGATCCCCCGCACGGCCAGATCATCGGCCAGCCGGAGCGTCAGCGAAGTGGCGCCGGTCGACCGCATCCGCAGGCGCAGCCGCGCGCGCCCTTCGAGGAAATCGGTCTGCGGCTGGATGGTTGCCTCGATGTCGTAGTCGAGCACGTCGTAGTCGCGCTGCTCGTCCTCGTTGAACGAGAGGCCCTGCGCCGCTCGCCGCTCGGCCGACGGGTAGAGCGCGATCGTGCGCCGCCGTTCGCGGTCGATCAACGTGATGTCCTCCACCTGCATGGCGGCGCGCGAGTAGGTGAGCGTTCCGTGCCGCCGCGTGCGCACCTCCGCGAGGAAGTCGCCCGGCGGGGGCAGCAGGTACCAGGTGTCGCCGCTCAGCTCCGGCAGATCGAGGCTGAACGATTTCGGTCCCGCCCGGACGAGCAGTTCCTGCGCGCGCTTCAGTTCGCGTGGATTGAGGGTCGCGGGTGTGAGGCTCGCGCCGCTGACGCGCTCCTCGTACTCGACCGGGTTCAGCCGGACGAAGGCCGTATCGAAGGGCGCGGTCAGGACGTCGGCGCCCGCGAAGATCCGCATCTGCCCCTGTTCGGTCTCAGGACCGGGGGCGAACCGCATCACGCCGTTGCCGAACAGGATCAGGCCGGTGACGCCCGGCTCGCTCTCGACGAGGAACACGGATCCATCGGCGAGTGTCAGCCGCAGGTCCTCCGCGGTGATCGTCAGGTTCCGCGCGGAGAACTGCCGCGAGGCGTTCACGCGCAGACGGAAGAGGCCGTCGACGGAGGTGGCGGCCTGCGCCGCGCTGATGCGCCAGCTGTCCGGGGCGCCGCCCGTGGGGCGCCGCACGTCGAGCAGCGTGGTGACGATGCGCGCGCGGTCCGCCGTCTCGAGGAACAGCTCCGCGATGACCCGGTAGCCGTTCCCGGGGAGCACGCCGTCGAGCGGCACGCGGTCACGTTCGACGACGACGGCGCGGCGCGTGTCGGGCGCGAAGAGGCCGCTCGTGAACTCGTCAATCTGCTCGGTCGGATTCGACGAGGCGACGAGCGACGGGAAGTCGGAGGCGCGCCCGGCCTGGAGCAGCGCTTCGAATCGATCCAGCAGCAGCTCGACACCGTCTGGCGCCGGGGTCTGGGCAGAGGCGGAGCCGTGGCAGGCAATGGCGCACGCGAGCAAGACAGCCAGGCGGCGACCCATTCGAGGCTCTACGCATTGATGCTATCCTAGAATCCCGAGCTCGGTCCCCACCGCCGTGAAGGCGTCGAGCGCGAACTCGAGCTCCTCGCGGGTGTGCGTGGCGGTCACGATCGTCCGCACCCGCGCCGTGCCGCGCGGCACCGTCGGAAAGCCGATTCCCTGGGCGAACACGCCCTTGTCGAAGAGGCGATCCGACAGCCGCATCGCGAGCGCGGCGTCGCCGACGATGACGGGCGTAATCGGGCTCTCGCTGGCGCCCGTGTCGAAGCCCAGCCTGACCAGGCCGGCCTTGAAGAACCGCGTGTTCTCCCACAGACGCGCGATGAGCTCCGGCTCCGATTCCAGCACGTCGAGCGCCGCCAGGCAGGCGGCGGCCACCGCCGGCGGATGCGATGTCGAGAAGAGGAACGGCCGCGCGCGGTGGCAGAGGAACTCGATGAGCCCACGCGAGCCGGCGACGTACCCGCCAAGCACCCCAACCGCCTTCGACAGCGTGCCGACCTGCACGTCGACGCGGCCGTGCAGACCGAAGTGGTCGACCGTGCCACGGCCGTGTTCTCCGAACACGCCGCTGGCGTGCGCGTCATCGACCATCATGATGCAGCCGAACTCCTCGGCCAGGTCCGAGAGCGCGGGCAGCGCGCCCAGGTCGCCGTCCATGCTGAAGACGCCGTCGGTGATGAGGAGTGTCCGCTGACCCGGCGGCAGCCCCTCGACAATCCGCCGCGCCGCGGCGACGTCCCGGTGCGGAAACACCTTGATGGCGGCGCGGCTCAGGCGCGCGCCGTCGATGATACTGGCGTGATTGAGCTCGTCCGAGACGATGACGTCGTCACGGCCGAGAATCGAGGCGACGGTCCCCGCGTTCGCCGTGAAGCCGCTCTGAAAGACGACCGCCGCCTCGGTCCGCTTGAACGCCGCCAGCCGCCGCTCGAGCTCCACGTGGATCGCCATCGTGCCGGCGATCGTGCGGACCGATCCCGAGCCGACGCCGAGCCGCCGGATGGCGTCGAGCGCGCGTTCCCGGAGCTTCGGGTGCGTCGTGAGGCCGAGATAATTGTTCGACGACAAATTGACGACGACGCGGTGATCGATCGACGTGCGCGGCTTCTGCTCGTCGTCGAGGACGCGCAGTCGGCGGTAGAGGCCCTGATCGCGCAGCGCCTGCAGATCCGTGGAGAGATAGCCGAGCGGATCGCGGCGCATGGCGGAAGTATAGTCGTTCACACTTCTCGGTTCTCGGTTCTCGGTTCGTGTTCATGTTCATGTTCATGTTCGGTTCGGGGTTCGAGCGTTCGGCGTTCCCGGCTTCACGGCTGTGACTCCGTAGAATCCGGACACCTCGAACGTGAAGTCGGCACCGAACGTGAACACGAACCGAGAACCGAGAAGCAAGAAGCGCGAACGACAAGATCTCCACGGCGCGAGTCGGCGCCTCCTATCTCCTGTCTCCTGTCTCCAGTCGGTACAAGACATCCGCGCCGTCGCGGAAGATCTCGACCGCTCCCGCTTGACGGAGCACCGCGGCCGTGTCGGCTCCCTCGTTGCCGCGGTACGCACCTTCGTGCAGGATGACGTGCGTGGCGCCGCTCGCGCCGAGCGCCTGCACCGACACATCGGGGTGGCGCGGAATCTGTGACAGGGCCGCGGTCAGACGCCCGTAGTGTGGCGGCACGAAGCCGCTGTAGCCGTTGAGCATGGGGCGTCGGTGTACGGTCGAGTAGTACATCGCGCGCAGGTCGAAATCCGGCTGCCCGAGCGGGAGCTCGACCACGACTCCGCCCGCCGGCTGCCGCGCCATCGCGTGATAGACCGCCGGCGCGCGATCAGGCGGATGGAGGCGCGCCTCGGGAGTGTTGTACTCACGCACCGGAGTCATCCCGTTGACGATGAAGGGCACGTGCGTCGCTTCGAGCAGGAAGATCGCGCCGAGCACGACGAGCGCCCGTCGGCCGGCGCGCGCGCGCGCGAGAATCGCCGCGCCGTGGCCCGCGACGACCGACAGCATGAAGACGACCACCATGGCCATTCGCGCCGGGACGCGAAGGCCGTCGAAGCCGGGCAGGTGGTCGAAGAGCAGCCGGTATGGGGCGGTCACCTCGAGGGGTCTGCCGAGCGACTGAGGTACGGGGCCGAGCGAGAGCCACGCGGCTGTCAGTAGACCCACCACGAAGAAACCGCGATCCCGCATGAACGCGGCGACTCGTCTCCGTGCCGTCGGCGAGACGAGGAGCAGGAGCCCGAATGTCACGGCCGCGCGCACGAGCAGCCGATCGATATTGCTCATGCGCAGCACGAACAGCCCCATGTCCAGATTGACCCGTCGCAGCAGCAGCGCCAGCGCCGCCGCCGCCAGGTGACCGGCCGTCCCCGCGGCGAGCAGCCAGGTCAACCAGCGAGGACCAACACGCCCAGGTCCGGGATCCGGGGTCCGGAATCCCGGGTCAGGGATTCGAGATCCGACAACCCCGGCGACGATGCCAATCGTGGCGAGGATGATTGGCACGAGTCCTGGGAACAACTCACCCTCGGGCTTCGGCATCACCTGCAGGAGCGATCCCCAGATCCGCTGCTCGGGGAATGCGGTCAGGTACGAGTACACGTCGGCGGAGAAGCGCGACGTTTCCGTCAGCGACCGCACGCCGAAGCCCTCCGCGCGGAGCGCCGCGTACGGCAGCAGGAAGGGAAGCGTCACCGCGGCGACCACCGCGGCTGCGCCCGCGGTTGCGAGCCAGACACTCCACTGCCGCCACAGCCGGCGCTGCGCGATTTCCCACAGGACGAACGCGGCGGCGAACGGCGTGAAATACAGCAGGTAGTAGCCCGACGAGAGCCCCTGGAGCGCCAGCGCCCCCGCGGCGCCGGCAAGCGCGGACAGATCCGCCGAACGGAAGTACCGCACGAACCCGTAGAACGCGAACGGCATCCACTGCGCCGAGAGCACCTGCACGTGCGACGCCTGGGCCAGCCGGTATGGGGCGAACGCGAAGACGAGACCGGCCACGAGCCCCGCGGCGGGCTGACCGGTCAGCTCGCGGACCAGGAGGTACATACCGAGGCCGGAGAGGACGAACGTCGACAGGAACAGGAGGTTGTAGGCAAGGATCGGGTTGTCACTGACGAGCAGCACCGGCAGGATCTGAAGCGCCTGCGGAAGGAGGTGCTCCGAGTAGGCGAGTGTGAGCGGCGCCGGGTAGAAGATGTTGGCGTCGAAGAAGTTCCAGGTGCGCCCCCACTCGCCGACGAGCACTCCGCGGATCTGCTCGGCGTCCCAGGCCAGGATCCACATGTTGAGGATCGAGTCGCCGAGATCCCAGGCGACGTCGCGAGCGAGCCCGCCGGCGAGCGGCCAGGTGGCGACCAGCGTGATGGCGAGGTACGCCGCGAGGGCGTGCCGGGCGCGCGTCATTCGCCGCGCGACGCCTCGGGCACGAGTTCGGTGAAGACGACCTGCAGGATGGCGGCCGTCGGCACCGCGAGGATGGCGCCGACGACCCCGAGCAGCGTTCCGCCGATGAGCAGCGCCACGATGACCGACGCGGCGCTCACGCCCATCTGGCGCTCCATCACCTTGGGCACGAGGACGTGGTTCTCGAACTGCTGCTGGAGAAAGAAGAACACCGCCACGCCGATCGCGAGCGCCGGAGACACCGTGAAGCCGACCGCCACGGCCGGCACCGCCGCGACGAGCGGCCCGACGATCGGAACGAGCTCGCCGATGCCCGCAATCAGCGCCAGTACGTAGAAATACGGCACGCCCATGAGGACGAGCCCGAGCGCGGCGGTCCCGCCGATGATGGCGGCCAGCAGGAGCTGGCCGCCGAGCCAGGCGCTCACCTTGCCGGACACGCGGCGGCAGGCGTTCTCCACGCGCGGGCGTTCCTCGCGCGGGAAGAGCCGCACGAACACCCGTACGAGGTTGTCCGCGTCGAGCAGCAGGTAGAACGCCAGAATCACGATCGCCACCATGCCGAAGAGGCCTCCCACGACGCCCCAGATCGCGGTCACGAGCGCGCCAACCGCATCGCTCCCGCCGACCGGCGCCTGCTCGAGGGCTTCGAGCATCGATACGTCACGCGAGAGCAGCCCGCGTTCGACGAGCCACTGCTGCGCCTGCTGCACCATCTCCGGGAGCGCCGCCCACAGCCCACGGGCCTGCGACACGAGCGGCGGGATGACGAGAATGCCGAGTCCGACCAGGATGGCAAGGAAGCACAGGTAGATGATCAGGATGGCCGTCCAGCGTGGCATACGGCGGCTGCCGTGGAGCGACAGCCGCTCGATCGCCGCCACGAGCGGCGCCAGCCCAATCGCCACGAGCGCACTGATATAGACCAGCAGCAGTGCGCTGCGGGCCAGGTACAGGATCCAGGCGACGGCGACCGTGAAGACCAGCCCGAGAAGGGCGTACCGGATCAGCGCACGTGGATTGTCGCGAGTCACGGCTGCAAGCCGCGAAGCCCCGGAGACACGGGGCGCGATCCCAACGCAAGATCTCCGCGCCTCCGTGGCCCCGTGGCCCGTTTCATCCGGCCCGCTCTAGGTAGTTCCGCGTGAAGGCGGCGATGTCGGCGTAGACCGCGCGCAGTTCGTCCGGGTCGGCGAGGAAGACGATCCGGAAGGTGCCCTCCTCGGGGCGCATGCCGAACCCGGAGCCGTAGACGCAGAGGATCCCCGTGGCGCCAAGCAGCGCGAGCACGTAGTCCTCGTCGGTGCACCCGGGCGGCAGCGACACGGCGGGCATGGCGTAGAACGCCGCACGTGGAGGGACGCATCGGATACCGGGGATGGCGTTCAGCGAGTCCGCGGTGATCCGCGCCCGCTCGGCCAGCGCGCGCCGGAATCGCGCCTGATGCGAGCGGTCGCCCGTCAGCGCCGCCACGACGGCGTGCTGCATCGGCGCCGGGCTGCACAGGCGGCCGTCGGCCAGCTTCTTCACGGCTGCGACCACGTTGTCGAGCCGCGGGGTGGCGCCGAGCACCATCCACCCGGTGCGCCATCCCGGCGCGAGATACGCCTTCGACAGGCTCGACAGCGAGATGATCGGCGCGTCGCGATCGAGCGTGGCGAGCAGCGGCGTCGGCCCGTCGAACGCCGTGTCCGCGTAGACCTCGTCGGCCAGGATCGTCAGGCCGTGCCGTTCGGCGAACTCGATGAGCCCGCGCCGAACCGCCGGCGGGTACACGGCGCCGGTCGGGTTGTTGGGATCGATCACCACCAGCACGCGTGTGCGCGGCGTGACCAGGCTCCGGAGGTGATCGAGATCGGGGAGCCAGTCGTGGTTCGGATCGGTCCGGTAATAGCGCGGACGCGCGTTGATGGTTGCCAGCACGGCCGTGTAGAGTGGATACGTCGGCGACGGCACCAGCACCTCGTCACCCTCGTCGGCCAGCGCGTTGAGGGCGAGATCGATCCCTTCGGACGTGCCGGTCGTCATAACGACGCGATCGGGCGACACGCCGACGCCCCGGGCGGCGCAGTCGGCGGCCACCGCTTCACGCGCCTCGACAATGCCGGCCGACGGCAGATAGCCGTTATGTCCCTCGCGCATCGCGCGCACGACCGCCTCGACGAGGTGCGGTGGCGTCTGGAAACCGAAGGCCACCGGGTCACCGATGTTGAGGTACCGGACGCGGGTGCCTCGCGCCTCGAGCGCCTGAGCCGCCACGACGATGTTGCGGATGGCATAGGAGAATCGGTCGACGCGCGCGGCGACAGGGATCGGTTGCGCCAGTCTTGAGGTGGGCATTCGTACCACACATCTTACATGCCGCGTTCCCGCGTCCCCGGGATCCCCGTTTCTGCACGGCTCTGCCGCACGCTGTGTCACAATTACGTGACACGTTCGCGATTTTTGGGGAGTGGCAGGGGCGTGCATTCCCCGTAAACCTTTGAATCGTCGAGGATAGTTTTTCTGGCAAGAGGCTTGAACTTCAGTGCCGCCGTGCGGTGGCCGATCACCTCGCTCATGCTGACCGCGCTCGTTGTTTCTTCTTTGGCCGGCGTCTTGGACGCCGAACCGGCCACCCCGCCGGGCGTCGAGCAGCAGCCGGCCGCCCGGTTCCGGACGGGCGTCGAGGCGGTGTCGGTCACCGCGGCTGTGCGGGATCGCCGAGGCCGGGTGGTGCGGGGTCTCAGGAAGGGCGATTTCCAGGTGATCGACGGCGGCAGGCTCCGCGAGGTCCGCGACTTCTACGCCGGCGAGGCCGCCATCAGCCTCGCGATCCTGCTCGACATCAGCGGCAGCATGGCCGTGGGCGGCAACATGGACCGGGCGCGTCACGCGGTCCACGTGGTGACGGGCCTGCTTGGCAGCTCCGCCGACGAGGCGGCGCTCTTCACCTTCGACGCGCGGCTGCAGGAAGTCGTCTCGTTCACGGGGGACTTGGAGCGCCTCCGGCGCGTGAGCCTGGAAGGACGACCGTGGGGGCTGACATCGCTCTACGACGCGGTGGCGCAGGCGGCGAGCGCGGTGGCCGACCGCGCGAATCGCCACCGGGCGCTGCTCGTGATCACCGACGGGATCGACACGGGCAGCCGCCTGACGGCGCCCGAGGTGTCCGGCATTGCCGCGTCGATCGACGTTCCGATCTACTTGCTCGTGGTGGTCGCGCCGGTGGACCATCCCGGCGAACGTCTGGCGGTCGTTTCCGCCGATGGCGCGTCCACCGGCACGGCGACACTGGCGGATCTCGCGCGGTGGACCGGCGGCGACATGCGCATCGCCAGCGCGCCCGCGCACACCCTGGCGGCCGCCCGCGACCTGTTGGGCGAGCTCCGCTATCAGTACTTGCTCACGTTCGAGCCGGATCCACGTCCGGGTTGGCACCCGCTCGAGATTCGCACTCGACAAGACGATTTGACCGTCCACGCGCGTGGCGGGTACCTGTCTGGCCCGGCACGATCGGAATACTAGTACAGACGAGCACGACGCGCCGGCACATGCCGGCGCGCAACGGGGAGGAGAGAAACACCATGCGGAAGACGTTGTTGGCAGGATTGATCATCGCGCTCGTCGCGGTGGTCGCTCCTGCATGCGCCACGAAGGGATTCGTCCGTGAGGAAGTTGGCGCGGTGAACACGAAGGTCGACACGTTGGGCGGCACCGTCGAGCAGGCGCAGCAGCGGATCGGCCAGAACGAGCAGCGTATCGGCGCCGTTGACCAGAAGGCCGAGGCGGCCGGCAAGGCGGCGACGGAGGCGCGCTCGGCAGCCAGCGACGCGCGGAGCGCGGCCGACAAGGCGCAGGCGACGGCCACCGCGGTGGGCGGCCGCGTCGACACGGTGGCCGCGGAGGTTGCCGCGGTGCGGCGGCTGATCTACGAAGTGACCCTCAGCGAGGACCAGGGGAACTTCCAGTTCGGCTCCGCCGATCTGCCCGACGAGGCCAAACAGCGTCTCGATGCGGTGGTCAATCAGCTCAAGTCGAAGCAGCAGAACCTCTTCATCGAGATCGAAGGACACACCGACAACGTGGGGTCGGTCGATCTCAACGAGCGGCTCGGTCTCGAGCGGGCCGAGGCTGTCAAGCGGTACCTCTACCAACAGCATCAGATCCCGCTGCACCGGATGAACGTCATCAGCTTCTGCGAGGAGAAGCCGGTGGCGCCGAACAACACGCGGGAGGGTCGGGCTCAGAATCGCCGCGTCGTCGTGAAAGTCTTGTCGTAGCGGGCGCCGGCGTTTCGACGGAGCACCGAGGCGCCGAGACTCATTGCGAGAGGTCTCGGCGCCCCGGTGGTCCATTGCGGCGACTTATCGGAGTCTCCCGAGATCGATCCGGGCTCGCGCCAGTTCCTTCCCGGCTTCCTCGATCACCACGTCGTACGCGCCGCGCGGATCCAGCCGCGCGCCCTCGAAGGCGGCGATGACGGTACCCCCGAGCATCGGCTGATTCCCGCCCGCCGTCACGGGAGCGCGCGGGTAGGGCAGCGCCGTCCCCGCGACGCGGGCGCCGAAGCGCGGCACCCGCTGCACGTCCACAGGGCTGACGCGATCCGCCGATTCGACCTCTGCCAGGGCCACCCCGTAGGACGGGACACCGACGTACGCATTCTGCGGGTGGAAGGTGAGCTCGACCAACAGCGTCAGGCGCCCACCCTGCTCGGCGAGGGCCTCGAGCGCCTCGCGCTGGCTGAAGCGGCGCTCGCCAATCCGTGCGCGCTCCTCCACCGCGAGCTCCACGCGCCGGAACGGCGTCACCAGTTCGATGTAGTCGACGGGAGGACGACCGATGTCGATGCGATACGGCCGGTGGTAGTCGGCGCGAACACGCTCGGTCGCCGACTGGCCGATCCGAATCGCCCCGGCGATGTCTGACGAGTCGAGCGTCGGATCGTACGCCGCCGTGGCGGCGGAAACCGTGAGCAGCGCCGCCGCGAACGGGTGAAGGGCCGTGTGCGCCACGAGCTCATCGTAGCGCACACGTGCAAACCCCCAACTCCCAAGCCCCCAACTCCCAACGTGGCGTTTGGGAATTGGAGGTTGGGAGTTGGAAGTTGCTGCTAGCGATCGGGACGACAGACGTTGATCAGGTAGAACTGATTGGCGTAGCGGGTGTCCTCGCCCTGGGGACAGAGGTTGATGCGAACCTCGCCGCTGGCATTGGCCGCCGTGTGGAAGTTCAGATAGCAGTTGCCGCTGGCGCACGATTCGAACACGTCGGCCATCTTCAGCACGCCCTGGGCCGCCCGCAGCGTCAGATCGCTTTCCCTCCAGGTCCACGAGTGCACGAAATCGTCCGAGCTGCCGAGCGGCAGGCCGTTGATGCCCAGGACCACAGGTCCCGCCGTGCCGGGACCGCCCACGTGCAGGTGGCCGGCCGTCAGATTGACGATGTTGTGCACGCGCGTCGTGCAGGAAATTTCGACCGTCGCGCGGTTGAGCGTGCAGGTGGCCGTCGCGACGCCGGCGCTGGCGAGCGGCGGGGTCTCGAATGCGCCGGAGCCGCTGCCGAACAGAGTAAGGGTATTGCTCTGGGCGGACCCCGCCGGCGACAGTACCGCCCACAGCGCGGCAACAGCGAACACGCTGAATCCAGTCTTCCCCATGCGCATCTCCTTCGGAATATGGAACCGGATCCGGCAGCAGGATCGAGGCCATCGCCCACGTCCTTTCGAATCAACGGGATACGGCGTCCACCACGGGCGAGCGGCTTACGGCGCACGAAAGCGCTTTCTCTCCTTGCGATCTCCGGGGGTCACAGAGGCACGGGAACAGACGTGCACGTGGAATGCTCCGTGCCGTTGCGCCTCCGCGGCTCGCGAAAGCGTTGAGGATAGACTGGGACCGCGATGGATCTAGCCGATCGTGTGGCGCTCATCACCGGCGGCCGTCGCATCGGCGCCGTCGTGGCGGTCGAACTGGCGCGCCGCGGCGCCGACGTGGCGCTCGTCTGCCGCACGTCGGAGGCCGAAGCCGAGGAGACAGCGGTCGCGGTCCGCGACGCCGGCCGGCGTGCCGTCGTGCTGCGCGCGGATCTCACGATGGCGGACGCCTGCGAGCGCGTCATCGCCGACACCGTGGCCGAGCTCGGGCGACTGGATGTGCTCGTCAATATGGCGTCGCGCTACGAGCAGAAGGCGTTCGACGATGTGACCGTTGCCGACTGGGACGAGCAGCTCGCCGTCGACCTGCGGGCGGCGTGGCTCTGCTCCCGGGCGGCGGTGCCGCACATGCGCCGGGTGCGGGGCGGACGAATCATCAATTGTGCCGACTGGACCTCCGCCAGCGGCCGGCCCCGCTATCTGGGGTACCTCCCGTATTTCGTGGCCAAGGCGGGTGTCGTCGCGCTGACCGAGGCGCTGGCGCTCGAGCTCGCCTCGGATCAGATCCTGGTCAACGTCGTCGCGCCCGGACCGATCGTTGCCCCCGAAGGCACGACGGATGAGGAGTTCGTGAAGGTGGAGCGCGCCACGCCGCTCGGGCGGTGGGGCGGCGAGCTGGAGGTGGCCAAGACGGTGGTGGCGCTCGTCGAGACCGACTTCATCACGGGCGAAACCATCCGCGTCGACGGGGGCAGGCACTTAAAATAGGTCTCTGTATGACATTACGCATCCTGTTCGCGTTCGCGCTGCTGGCCGTGGCCGTCTTTCCGCTGCGCACGGGCGATGTCCTGCGTGCGCAGTCGGCGGCCGCGGTCCCGCCGATGCACGTGCATCACGTGCACCTGAACTCGGTCAACCCGAAGGCCGCCTCCGAGTACTACCCGACACCGTTCCCGGCCTCGGCCCAGGCGACGACGTTCAACGGCCTCGACGCGGTCCGCACCGGCGACCTGTACCTGCTGTTCACGAAGGTCAACGTCGCGCCGCGAAACGAGCTGACCGGACCGCAGACCTCGGTGTGGCACTTCGGGTGGAACACACCCGACTCGCGGAAGTACAACGAGCGGTTCCGCGCCATAGGCCTCGAGATCGCGCAGATGTGGGACGCCTCCGATGGCAGGCTCGTCGATCTGTCGAGCGACGCGTTGCCGGGCTTTCCCACGCAGGAACAGATCGTGGAGCTGCGAGCGAAAGGGGTGAAGCCGACGCGACAGGGCGGCTTCGGCTACCTGCGCGGACCCGACGGCGCACTCATCGAGAATGCGCAGGCGGGGCAGGTCGAGCGCTTCAATCACATCCACATGTACCACGAGCATCCGCTCTGCGCGATGCAGTGGTATCTACGGCACCTCGGCGCGCGCCTGCCGCCCAATGCGGCGGCGATCACCGGCGACTGCAAGCGGCCCTACTCGCCGCCGACGTGGCCGTCGTTCTTCAAGTTCCCCGGGTTCGTCCGCGATCCGTCTGGCGCGGTGTTCTTCGACGACATTTCGATCTCGATCCGGCCGTGGCCCGGAGGCGGTCTCGTCAGCACCCGCGGCCACATCGTCGATCACTGGGCGCTCAGCGTGTTCGATCTGATGGCGGAGGTCGCGCGTCTGAAGGCGGAAGGCGTCACGGTTCTCGAAGACATTCATCCATGGGGCAACATGCGCGCGGCGATGATCGAGGGGCCCGATCGGGTCGCCATCGAGCTCGTCGAAGTGAGGTGAGGGAGGCAATCATGCGAAGGCAGAGCCTGCAGATCCTGGTGTTCGCACTCCTGGTGGGACCGTCGGTCGGTCTGGCGCAGGCGCCGAAGGACGCCGTGACCATCACCGCCGAGGACATCCAGGCGGTGCTGAAGTACGCCGCCGAGACGAAGCGGACGATTCCCGACAATCAGCTTCGTGTGATCGACATGGGCGCCTATCACCTGGCGGTCGGCGTGGTGCACCGTGGCGCGCTGGGCGGGTCCGCCCAGGCGGGTAGGGCCGGCGGAGGGGTCCAGCCGGCCCCGGCGTCGCAGCCGGCGTGCGGCGAGGCACGTCCCGGCGCCAAGGGCCCGAACGGCATCTTCCACGACGCCACGGCGGAAACCTACATAGTCATTTCGGGGCGCGGCACGCTCATCACCGGCGGCACCATCGTCAACGGGCGGCGGTCGGCGGGCGACAGCGAGGTGACGACGATCCTGAACGGTCCGTCGTGCAGCGGCACGATGGTGGGCTACACGAGCCGCGAGGTCAAGGAAGGCGACATCATCGTCATTGCCGAGAACGTGCCGCACGGGTTCTCGGCGATTCCGGACCACATCACGTATCTGAGCGTGCGGCCAGACGTGAAGAAGGTGCTGCAGCGCGGCTACGTGAACCCGGGGCTCGAGCGGTAGCTGCGGCCGTCAGGCCTCCCGACCGACCCGGGGATTCACGCGTGCCGAGGAGCGTGTCGTTCACGCTTCTGTCTTCTGGGCTTCTCGGTTCGTGTTCACGTTCGGTGCTCTGTTCCGGGTTCCTGGTTCGGTGTTCGCTGGCCCGGCCCAGGCATCAGCCGGACCCGAACCCCGAACCCCGAACCGAACGTGAACACGAACCGAGAACCGAGAAGCGAGAAGTGTGAACGCCTAGGCAAGGGCTCCGACGCGATCGAGGATCGCGGTGAGCGTGGCCGACGCGCGCGCGAGCGGCAGGTTGCTGACGTAGAAGTTGCGGAGGCCGAGGTCCATCATCGCGCGCAGCGTCCGCGCGCAGACGTCGATCGGAGAGGCGCCGGCGGCGAACTCCGCCGTCAGCGCATCGACCGGCACGGGCAGGAAGCGGCCCAGCATCTGGAGCGTGTGCAGGTTCGCGCTCCGATAGAAGAAGACGCCAAAGACGCCAGGGATGTGGCCGAGGCCGCGACGCCGCATCTGCTCGACGAACCGCGCCACCGGGGCGACATCGAGGTGGCTGACGATCTGCGTGAGATAGAACTCGGCGATGAACCGATCGTCGGCGATGTAGTCGGCCTGCCGCGCGCTGTCCGCGTACGGGTTGGCCCAGCCGCCGAGGGCCAGCCGCGGCGCGCGCCGGCGGATCTCGCGGCGAAGGTCCGAGGCGTGCGCGACGCATCGGGCGCGCCCCACGGCCTTGTCGCCGCCGAGCACGACGAGCGCGGGAAACCCGTGCTGCCACGCCTGCTCGGCATAGCTCAGACAGAAGTCGAGCGAATGCTTGCTCGTGAGGAATGGAACAACCCGGTCGCGGGGAACGTCGCGCCCGAGATTCGTGACGAGGTGCCGGAGGTTGTTCTCTTCCTGCGTGCCGACGGCGCTGTCGGTGAGGAACACCGCCGCGTCCTGCCGCGTCAGCGTCCGCACCGCGTGGTACGTGTCGATCCAGGCGTCCATCCCGGCCGCCGAGTCGAGCTCCGCCCGAGGAGGGCGCAGCTCCGCGGCGATGACACCGGCGCCGGATCGAAGCCTATCGAGGAACGCCGCGGCCATCAGCGTGAGACGGGATCCGAGGGCCGGGATCCGGGATCCGGGGTCCGGGAACCGGGGGCGCCGACCACCCGAAGGATGAAATCGAGCATCGTCTGGCGGAAGTGCCTGTTCAGGCGCGGATCGGTGATGCCGTGCCGCGTCTTCGGATAGACCATCAGCTCGAACGATTTCCCGGCGCGCTGCAGCTCGTAGGCGAACTGCTCCGAGTTCTGCTGGTGGACGTTGTCGTCGATGCTGCCGTGGACGAGCAGCATCGTCCCGTGCAGCTTCGAGGCGGCGAAGCGGGGCGCCGTCTGCCGGTAGCCGTCCGGGTTGTTCTGCGGCGTCTTCATGTACCGCTCGGTGTAGACCGTGTCGTAGTTCCGCCAGTCGGTCACCGGCGCGCCGACGATCCCGCCGGCCCAGCTCGTGCTGTGCGTGAGCGCGTAGGCGGTCATGAACCCACCGTAGCTCCAGCCGTGCAGCACGATCCGCGACGGGTCGACGTAGGGCTGCTGCCGGAGCCACGCGATGCCGTCCTCGAGGTCCTGCAGCTCCAGCTCGCCCAGGCGGCCGTAGACCGGCCACTGCGACTCCGCCCCTTTGCCGGCGCTGCGGTTGTCGAGCATCCACACGACGATCCCCTGCTGCGCCAGCAGCTGATGGAACATGTACGCCGTCCCGCCCCAGGCGTTGCGGACCGACGCCGTCCCCGGCCCCGCGTAGGTCAGTTGAAAGACCGGATACCGCCGCGACGGCTCGAAATCCGGCGGCTTGATGATCATGGCGTCCATGACGAACCCGTCGCGCGTGGGAACCTCGAGGAACTCCGGCTTCGACAGCCGGTACTCCGAGAGCGCACGAACCGGATTCGCGTCGATGACGCGGACCTCGGTGCCGTCGGCGCCGTGCAGCCGCACCTGCGTGGGCGTGGCGACGTCGCTCCAGACGTCCACGTACTGCGTGAACGCGGGGTTGAAGATCGCCCGGTGCGACCCGTCCGTGCGCGACAGGCGCGTGAGAGGCGCCCCGTCGAGGCCGACCCGATAGATGTCGGTGTCGATGTTCCGGCGGGCGCCGGCCGAAAAATAGACGAGGCTGCGCGCGGCGTCGACGCCGTACAGCGTGCGGACGTCCCATCGGCCGCCGGTGACCTGGCCGACGAGCGTCCCGTCGATCCGGTAGCGATAGAGCTGCTTGAAGCCGCTGCGCTCGCTGAGCCAGAGAAACGTGCCGTCGGCCAGCCAGGTTGGGCTGCCGTTGGCGTTCACCCACGCGGGCGTCGTTTCGCGAAGCACGCGCGCCGTGCGGCCGGACGAGACGTCCGCGAGGTCGAGATCGAGCCACGTCTGCTCCCGATCCTGCACCTGGAACGACAGCCGGCGCGCGTCCGGCGCCCAGTCGACGTCCACGATCAGGATCTCCGTCGTGTACCGATCGAGCGCCACCCATTGCGGCGGCCCTCCGCCGGTCTCGACGACGGCCAGCTTGACGAGCGGGTTGGGGTCGCCTGCCTTCGGGTAGTCGGTGACCTCGACGACGGGGCGGTACGACAGGTCGTCCACGACCGTGTACTCGGGCACGGGATGCTCGTCGAGCTGCAGGTAGGCAAGCCGGCGTGAATCCGGGCTCCACCAGTAGCCGCGGAAGCGCCCGCGGCCGTAGATTTCTTCCTGGTACAGCCAGTCGAGCTTCCCGTTCAGAAGCTGAGGGCCGCCATCGGCGGTGAGCGCCACTTCCTTCTGCGTGGCGACGTCGACCACGTGCAGGTTGTGGCCGCGCACGAACGCCACACGCGTCCCGTCCGGACTGAAGGTCGCCTCCTCCTCGGTGCCGCGTGCGGTCGTCAGGCGGACGGCCGCAGCTCTCGCGAAGTCGTAGAAGTAGAGGTCGTCCTCGATCGTGGCCAGGGCGCCGGTGTAGCCCGGCGTGAACTGCAACCCGCTCGACCGCGCGGCCGCCGCCGCGTCATCGCCCGACACGCCGGCGGCGGTGAGCGCGGCCTCCATCCGGGCCGGATCGAAGAGCGGCGACGTCCGGCCGGACGCCGCATCGACCCTCAGCCATTCCACTCCCGCCGCCGGTTGCCCAGAGCCCGATCGAGGAGGCCGTTGCGCGTGCAGCACGGTCTCGTCGTCGATCCACCGCAGGTTCGTCGGGGGCGATCCGCTGAAGTCGGCACGCCGCTCCGGGTCGTAAATCGCGTCGATCGTGAGCGCTCGGAGCGATGACTGGGCCCTGACGGACGGGATCGCCGCCGCGACCGCCAGTCCCAGCACCAGCATGCGCCGGAAAGCAGCACGCATACGGGACAGAATAGCAGGCCCAGAGGCTCAGGCCTGGGCCCTGAGGCCCAAGGCCTGATATGTTCGCAGACCGCGTGACTGAACTGACGTTCCTGGGCGCTGCCCGGACGGTGACGGGGTCCAAGTATCTGCTGGAGCACGGCGGCAGCCGCGTGCTCGTCGACTGCGGGCTCTTTCAGGGACTCAAGGAGCTGCGGCTCCGCAACTGGGACGGGCTGCCGGGGAGTCCCGATTCGCTCGACGCCGTGGTCCTGACGCACGCACATCTGGATCACGTCGGCTACCTGCCCCGGCTCGTGGCGCACGGCTATCGCGGCCGGATCTTCTGCACCGGCGGGACCGCCGATCTCTGCCGTCTCGTCCTGCCCGATGCCGCGCGCATTCAGGAGGAGGACGCGCGGCAGGCGAACAAGCACGGCTACACGAAACACCACCCCGCGCTGCCGTTGTACACGGAGGCCGACGCCTATCGCGCGATATCGCAGCTGCAGCCGGTGGGCTACGACCGGCCGCTCGAGATTGCACCGGGTGTAACCGTCCGCTTCACGCCGGCCGGCCACCTGCTGGGATCGGCCTACGTGCTCGCCGAGCTGACTGGAGGGCCGACGATTCTGTTCGGCGGCGACTTGGGACGATACGGACGCCCGGTCCTGCAGGATCCCGCGGTCGCGGCGGAGGCCGACGTCGTGCTCGTCGAATCGACCTACGGCGACAAGGACCATCCGCCCGAGGACAACGGCGAACCACTGGCAGAGGTGATTCGCGACACCGCCGGGCGCGGGGGCAAGCTGATCATTCCGGCCTTTGCCGTCGGCCGCGTCGGGGAGCTGCTGTACTGGGTCCGGCGCCTCGAAGGCGAGCGGCGCATTCCGGTGCTGCCGGTGTTCGTCGACAGTCCGATGGCAACCGAGGCGCTGCGGTTCTATACCGCCCGGGCGGCCGAGCTCGACCCGGACATGCGGCCGGCGGAGAAAGGGGTGTCGGCCTTCGCATCCACCCGCTTCCAGACGGTCGCGTCGGTCCAGCAGTCGAAGCGGCTGACAGCCTCGCAGCAGAGCGCCATCGTCATCTCGTCGAGCGGCATGGCGACGGGAGGCCGTGTGCTGCACCACCTGGCGGCAGCGCTGCCCGATCCGAGGCACACGGTGCTCTTCGTCGGATATCAGGCCGCCGGCACGCGCGGGCGGCAGCTCGTCGACGGGGCGACCCAGGTGAAGATCCACGGGCGGCTGGTTCCGGTGGCGGCGCGCGTCCAGAAGATCGACTCGATGTCCGCGCACGCCGATCGCGGCGAGCTGCTGCGCTGGCTCGGGACGCTGCCGCGGCGGCCCGGAAAGCTGTGTCTGGTGCACGGCGAGCCCGCGCCGATGGAGGCGTTCGCGGCGCTCGTGGGCGCGCGGCTCGGCTGGGACGCGCACACGCCCGCCCACGGCGAGCGCATCTCTCTCTGACGATGTTCTCCCGACGCATTCCGCCCCAGCTCGAGCCGAACGCGCTGTCGCGCGCGGTGGCCGCGCTGCGGACGAGGGGAGCGGCCATCGCCGACCTCACCGACTCGAACCCCACTCGTGCCGGTATCCCGTACGCGGACGACCTGCTCGCGCCGCTCGCCGACGCGGCGGCGCTGCGGTACGAGCCGCATCCGTTCGGACTGCCCGCCGCCCGCGCGGCCGTGGCGGCCGACCATGCCCGTCGCGGGGCCCTGGTCGATCCGGCTCACGTGGTGCTCACCGCGAGCACGAGCGAGGCGTACGGCTGGCTGTTCAAGCTGCTATGCGACGCCGGCGACAGCGTGCTCGTGCCGCGTCCGAGCTACCCGCTGTTCGAGCACCTCACGGCGCTCGAAGGCGTGCGCGCGCGACCATACGACCTGGTATGGGACGGCCGCTGGACCGTTGACGTGGCCTCGATGATGGCGGCGCCCGCCGGCACGCGCGCGGTGCTGGTCGTCTCGCCGAACAATCCAACCGGATCGTACCTGTCGGCCGAGGATCTCGCGGCGACGGTCGAGCTCTGTCGTGAACGCGGGTGGGCGCTCGTTGTCGACGAGGTGTTCGCCGACTATCCGCTCGAGACGCGCGACCCGCTCACCGATATCGCCGCCCGCGCCGACGTCCTGGCGTTCTCGCTCGCCGGGCTGTCGAAGACGGCCGGCCTGCCGCAGCTCAAGCTCGCGTGGATGGTTGTCGGCGGTCCTGCCGGCGCGCGCGACCGGGCGCTTGCGGCGCTCGAGTTGATTGCCGACAGTTACTTGTCGGTGGCGACGCCGGTGCAGGTCGCCGCAGCGCATCTGCTGCGCGCAGGCGGAGCCGTCCGCGGGGCCATCCAGCAGCGGATCCGGCACAACCTCGACGCGCTCCGCGCGGCGGCGCGCGGGTTCCCGGCGTGCGAGGTGCTGCGTACCGAAGGCGGGTGGTCGGCCGTGGTCCGCGTGCCGGCGACGCGGCGCGAGGAGCAGCTCGTCCTCGATCTGCTCGCGCGCGAGGCCGTCCTGGCGCACCCGGGCTATTTCTTCGACTTTCCGCGGGAAGCATACCTCGTCGTCAGCCTGCTCCCGCCACCGGCGCTCTTTGCCGACGCCTGCGCGCGCCTCCTGCGCTTCGTGAGCGGCTGATGGCGACCCATCCCGCCCGGCGCGCCGGCGTGCTCGTGCCGCTCTTCTCCCTGCCTTCTTCCCGAAGCTGGGGCATTGGCGAGATTGGCGACATCCCCAGGATGGCGTCATGGCTGGACGCGGCCGGACTTCGCGTGCTGCAACTGCTCCCGACGAGCGAGATCGCGCCCGGAGACACCTCGCCGTACTCGGCGCTCAGCGCCATGGCCATCGATCCGCAGTTCATCAGCCTCGACTGGCTCGAGGACTTCGCGGCCTTCGGCGGGGAAGCGGGGCTCGAGCCGCGCCTGCGCGCCCGGCTCGAGGCGGCCCGCAACGCGCCCCTCATCGACTACACGGCAGTGCGGGAGCTGAAGCGGATCGCGCTCAGGCGATCGTTCGCCCGCTTCCGCAACACCGAGTGGACGGGCGGCACGCGGCGGGCGGCGGCGCTCCGCGCCTACATTCGGGACCAGACGTGGTGGCTCGACGAGTACGCGCTCTTCCGCGCGATCCACGCGCGGCACGGCGAACGCCACTGGACAGCGTGGCCGCCGCCGCTGCGGACGCGCGACGCCGACGCGCTCGCGGCCGCCCGGCGCGACCTGGCCGAGGACATCCTGTATCGCCAGTACCTGCAGTGGATTGCCGACGACCAGTGGGCCGACGCGCGCCGGGAGGCGGGCGAGGTGGCGCTCTTCGGCGATCTGCCATTCATGGTGGGCGGCGACAGCGCCGACGTGTGGGCGCGGCAGGACGAGTTCCGGCTCGACGCCTCGGTCGGCGTCCCGCCCGACGCCTTCAGCCCCACGGGCCAGGACTGGGGTGTGCCGGTGTACCTGTGGGACGTGGTCGCCGAGCGCGACTTCCAGTGGCTCCGCGATCGCGCCAGCCGCAACGCGGCGCTCTTCGACGGCTATCGCGTCGATCACCTCGTCGGCTTCTACCGGACCTACTTCCGCCCGCACGACGGGAGTGCGCCCGCCTTCACCCCGGACGACCAGGAGTCGCAGACCCACCTGGGCGAGCGGGTGCTGGCGGCGCTGCGGGAGGCCGGGACCGAGATCGTGGCCGAGGACCTCGGCACCGTCCCTGACTTCGTGCGGGAGTCGCTGTCGCGTCTCGGGATCCCCGGGTACAAGGTGCTGCGCTGGGAGCGGTACTGGAGCCTGGAGGGGCAGCCGTTCATGGACCCGCTCGACTACCCGCCCGTCGCGGTCGCGACCTCCGGCACCCACGACACCGAGCCAATGGTCGTCTGGTGGGAGAGGGCGCCGCGAGCGGAGCGGGAAGCGGTCCTGGCGATCCCGTCCGTCTGCGCGCGGTTGCCGCCGGAGGATCGCGCCCGTGCGCTCGACGACCCGGGTCTGGCCGATACGGTGCGGGAGGCGCTCCTCGACGTGCTGTTCGCGTCGGGTGCCGGACTCCTCATCGTGCCGATCCAGGATCTCTTCGGCTGGCGCGATCGCATCAATCAACCCGCCACGGTCAGCGCGGCCAACTGGACGTGGCGGCTGCCGTGGCCGTCGGATCGCCTGCTGACGGAGCCAGTCGCGATGGCCCAGGCGGCGCAGATTCGCAGGTGGGGGAAGGCGAGCGGAAGAAGTGGAAAAAGTGGAAAAAATGGAAGAAGTGGAAAAGTGGAAAAGTAAGTTCGAAATGCGCCCGCCGCCCGATGTACTTCAAGTCTACTTTTCCACTTTTCCACTTTTCCACTTTTCCACTTTTCCACTTTTCTACTTTTCTACTTTCTCCCCCTGCCTTCCGGCGATCTTCGCCCACGTGTCCTTGAGTGTCACCGTCCGGTTGAACACGGGAGCGCCCGGGCGTGAGTCGGGATCGACGCAGAAATAGCCGAGCCGCTCGAACTGGAAGCGCGTGCCGGCGGGCGCGTCCGCCAGTCCTGGCTCGATCTTGCAGCCCGTCAGGCGCTCGAGCGACCGCGGGTTGATGTCTGTGATCGGATCGCGGTCGCCCTCGCCTGGATCCGGCGACTGGAACAGCCGGTCGTAGAGCCGGACCTCCGCGTCACGCGCGTGCCGCGCCGAGACCCAGTGAATCGTCCCCTTCACACGGCGTGCCGCCGTCTGGCCCGAGAGCGACTCGGGATCGTAGGTGCATCTCAGCTCGGTAATCGCGCCTGAGCCGTCCTTGATGACTCGCTCGCATTTCAGGATGTAGCCATACCGGAGCCGGACCTCGGCGCCGGGCGCGAGCCGGAAGAACTTCTTCGGCGGCTGCTCCATGAAGTCGTCGCGTTCGATGACGAGCTCGCGCGAAAACGGCAGCCGGCGCGTGCCTGCCGCCGCATCCTCCGGGTTGTTGGTCGCCTCGACGTGTTCCTCGCGCCCCTCGGGATAGTTCTCGATGACGACCTTGAGCGGCCGGAGCACGGCCAGCGCGCGCAGCGCGCGACGGTTGAGGTCCTCCCGCACCGTGTGCTCGAGGAGCGCCACGTCGACGACGTTCTCCTTCTTGGCCATGCCGATCCGCGTGCAGAAGTCGCGAACCGCTTCCGGCGTGAACCCGCGGCGGCGGATGCCGGCGAGCGTCGGCATCCGCGGGTCGTCCCAGCCGCTGACGAGCCGCTGCTCGACCAGTTGCAGGAGCTTCCGCTTGCTCATCACGGTGTAGTTGAGGTTGAGCCGGGCGAACTCGATCTGCCGCGGCCGATAGGGCGGGTGCGTGTGCTCGATCACCCAGTCGTACAGCGGGCGGTGATCCTCGAACTCGAGCGTGCAGAGCGAGTGCGTGATCCCCTCGAGCGCGTCCGAGATCGGATGCGCGTAATCGTAGGTCGGATAGATGCACCAGGCGTCGCCCGTGCGGTGGTGCGCCGCGTGCCGGATCCGGTAGAGCGTCGGGTCCCGCATGTTGATGTTGGGCGACGCCATGTCGATCTTCGCCCGCAGCACGTAGGTGCCGTCGGGAAACTCGCCCGCGCGCATCCGCCGAAACAGATCGAGGCTCTCCTCCACCGGACGGTCGCGGTAGGGGCTGTTCCGCCCCGGCTCGGTCAGCGTGCCGCGGTAGGTGCGGATCTGGTCGGCCGAGAGGTCGTCGACGTACGCCTTGCCGTCGCGCACGAGCTGCTCGGCGTACTGGTAGAGCCGCTCGAAATAGTCGGACGCGTAGAACTTCCGGTCGCCCCAGTCGAAGCCGAGCCACCGCACGTCCTCTTCGATCGACTCGACGTACTCCACGTCCTCCTTGGTGGGGTTCGTGTCGTCGTACCGGAGGTTGCAGAGGCCGGCGAACTCGGCGGCGACGCCGAAGTTGAGGCAAATCGATTTCGCGTGGCCCACATGGAGGTAGCCGTTCGGCTCGGGCGGAAAACGCGTGTGCACCCGACCGTTGTGCTTGCCGGTCCGCAGATCCTCTGTGATGATCTCGCGGATGAAGTCGGCGGCAGAAGGCGCCGCCGGAGCATCGGCGGGGTGATCCATCCCCACATTATTCCAAATTCAGGTGGCCTCCGGCTCCCGGGTTGCCTCCTCCGGCAGGCCGAGCAGGTTCGTCTGCTTCATCACCCGCGGCACCGTGTCGATCGGCTCGGCGGGCGGCAGCTCCTCGTCGGTCGTGACCTTCAGCTCCTTGAGGCGCCGCGCGCTCACCAGCACGCGCGACTCGAACGACCCGGCCGCCTGGTTGTACGCCTGGACCGCCCCGTCCAGCTTCTTCCGCACCTCGTCCAGGTGAGCGGCGAAGGTGGCGAGCCGCTCGTAGAATTCTCGCCCGAGCCGCGCCACTTCGCGGGAGTTCTCGGCCAGCGCCTCCTGCCGCCACGTATGGGCCACCGTGGTCAGGAGCGCAATGAGCGTGATCGGGCTCGCCAGCAGCACGCGCTGGCGCAGGCCGTGCTCGATGAGCGTGAGGTCGTGCTGCAGCGCGGCGCTGAAGAGCGTCTCGCCGGGGAGGAAGAGGACCACCATTTCCGGCGAGTCGCCGAGCGCCTCCCAGTAGGCCTTGCTTCCCAGCTTGTCCATGTGGTCGCGCACCTGGCGCGCGTGCGCCTGCAGCCGCGCGGCGCGCTCCTCATCGGTGGCGGCCTCCTGCGCGTCGAGGAACGCGTCGAGCGGCGTCTTGGCGTCGACGACGATCCGCTTGCCGCCGGGCAAGTGGACGACCAGGTCGGGCCGGAGCCGGGTCCCGTCGCTCTCGAGCGCCGGCTGCTCGTCGAAGTCGCATCGCTGCAGCATGCCCGCAATCTCGACGACGCGCCGGAGCTGCATTTCGCCCCAGCGGCCGCGAGCCGACGGGGTGCGCAGCGCGCGCGACAGGGTCGTCGTCGTCGAGTCGAGCGCCGCCACCTGCTCGCTGAGGCGGCTGTACGCGGCAATCCGCTCGCGCTCCACTTCGGCCAGCCGGGAGTCCACTTTCTTCAGCGTGTCGGCAATCGGCTGCTGGAAGCCGGCAAACGACGTCTTCGCCAGATCGAGGAACGCCGCGCGGTTGTCCTTCAGGGCGTCGGCGGCGAGCGACTGGAACGCGTCCCGCAACTTCCGCTCCGCCGTGTCCAGCAACTGCTCGGCCACCTGCGCGCGCGCCTCTGCGAGCTCGCGCCGCGCTCGTGCCCGCATCAGCAGCACCGTCACGATGACGGCGACGAGCGCCGACGCGGCGACCAGGGCGACTTCCATGGTCCTTTGATATCACGTGCGTCAATCCCGCGATCCATAATGGAAGTTCCTCATGGCCACACTCGTTCCCTTCCGTGCGCTCCGGCCCACCCCTGACGCTGCACCGCGAGTCGCGGCGGTTCCCTACGACGTGGTCAACACCGAAGAGGCGCGATCGCTTGCCGCGGGCAACGCGCTCAGCTTCCTCCACGTCTCGAGGGCGGAAATCGATTTGCCTCCGGCGATCGATCCGTATTCGGACGCGGTGTATCGCAAGGCGGCAGAGAACTTCTGCGCGCTGAAGCAGGCCGCGCCGCTCGTGTTGGAGGAGGCGCCCAGTACATACGTATACCGGCTGCGGATGGGCGACCACGTGCAGACCGGCGTGGCCGCCTGTTATAGCGTGGCGGAGTACGAGAGCGGCGTCATCAAGAAGCACGAGCACACGCGGCGCGACAAGGAAGACGACCGGACCCGTCACATCATCGAGCTGCGCGCCCAGACCGGCCCGGTGTTCCTGGTCCACAGAGCGTCGGCTGCAATCGACGAGGTCGTCGCACGAACGACCGGGCACGCGCCGCTCTTCGACGTCGTGGCGCCCGACGGCGTGCAGCACCTGATCTGGCGGGTCGATCCGCGCGACCAGGACCATCTCGTGCGGGCGTTCGCGGCGGTGCCGGCGCTCTATATCGCCGACGGCCATCATCGCGCGGCCAGCGCGGCCCGGGCCCGCCGGCAGCTCGGCGGCGCCGCCGGGGCGGCCGGCGAATGGGACCGCTTCCTGGCCGTCGCCTTTCCCGACGACCAGATGCAGGTGCTCCCCTACAACCGCGTCGTCCGGGATCTCGGCGGTTATTCGCCCGAATCGCTGCTCGACGCGCTCGGTGCGCGCGTCACCGTGAAAGCAGGGCCGGCGCGCCCTGCCAGGAAGGGCGAGGTGGCGATGCTCCTCGACGGAGGGTGGCACACGATCGAGCTCGGACCGCCGCAGCCGGGACTGTCCCCGGCCGACCGGCTCGACGTGAGCCGGCTGCAGGACCTGGTCTTGACGCCGCTCCTCGGCATCGGCGACGTGCGTACGGACAAGCGGATCGACTTCGTCGGGGGGGCGCGCGGCGTCGCGGAGCTCGAACGGCTGGTCGCCTCCGGCCGCGCGGCCGTGGCCTTCTCGATGTATCCGGTGAAGGTTGACGACCTGATGGCCGTCTGCGACGCGGGCGGAATCATGCCGCCGAAATCCACCTGGTTCGAGCCGAAGCTGCGCGACGGGCTCCTGTCGCACGTGATCTGACGTAGGGCGGGTCCTGTCGGACCCGCCGCGCCTATGAAAGTTCTCGTTGCCGACGCGTTCGAGAAGTCCGGGCTCGACGGCCTGAGGGCCGCCGGCTGCGACGTGCTCTACCAGCCGGAGCTCGCGGGCGACGCGCTCGTCGGCGCGCTCACCTCGTCTGCGGCCGAAGTGCTGGTGGTCCGCTCGACCCGCGTGACCGCGGCGATGCTCGATACGGGCGAGCTGTCGCTGGTGGTGCGGGCGGGCGCCGGCATCAACACGATCGACGTCGCCGCCGCCGCGCGTCGCGGCATCTACGTCTCGAACTGTCCCGGGCGCAACGCCATCGCCGTCGCCGAGCTCGCCCTCGGGCTGCTCATCGCACTCGATCGGCGCATCCCGGACAACGTGGCCGACCTGCGCGCCGGACGCTGGAACAAGAAGGAGTACGCCAGGGCGCGCGGGCTGTACGGCCGCACGCTCGGCCTGCTCGGATTCGGCAGCATCGGGCAGGAGGTGGCGCGCCGCGCCCGGGCGCTCGGCATGGATGTCGTCGTGTGGAGCCCGCGCTTCCTGCGCGAGGGGGCCGCCGCGTTGGCGGCGCTGCCGCACGATCTCGATGTCATCGTCGTCGATTCACCCGAGGACGTCGCCGGCCGGTCCGACGCGCTGAGCGTGCACCTGGCGCTCACGCCCGAGACGGAGAACTTCGTTGGCGCGGGGATTCTCAGCCGGCTGAAGCCGGGCGCGCTCTTCGTGAACACGGCACGGGCGGAGCTGGTGGACGAGGAAGCGCTCCGCCAGGCGATAGACACGCGCGGCGTCCGCGCGGCCGCCGACGTGTTCCGGGGAGAGCCGGCCGAGGCGCCCGCGGAATTTTTCCCGCCGCTCGCCGCGAGTCCGCACGTCTACGGTACGCACCACATCGGCGCCTCCACCGAGCAGGCGCAGGAAGCCATCGCCGCCGAAGTCGTCCGCATCGTCGGGACCTACAAGGACACCGGCAAGGTGCCGAACGTGGTCAATCTGGCGCGGCGCACCCCCGCCACGCACACGCTCGTCGTGCGCCACCGCGACCGTCCCGGCGTGCTGGCGCACGTGTTCGCCGAGCTTCGCGCGCGCGATCTCAACGCGCAGGAAACCGAGAACGTGATCTTCGAGGGGGCCGAAGCGGCCGTTGCGCGCATCAATCTCGACGGCGAGCCGGCGCCCGATCTGCTGCGGGCGATCCAGGCGGGAAATCAGGACATCCTGAGCCTCCATGTTGTGAAAATATAGGGACATGCCAACCACCACGCGCATCTACAATTTTTCCGCCGGTCCTGCCGTGCTCCCGCTGCCGGTGCTCGAGGAAGCGCAGCGCGACCTCGTGTCGCTGCCGGGCGTCGGCATGTCGGTGATGGAGATCAGCCACCGCTCGAAGACGTTCGAGGATCTGCTGAACACGGCGATTGCGGACATCCGTGCCCTGGCCGACGTTCCCGCCGATTACCGGATCCTGATGCTGCAGGGAGGCGCCACGCTGCAGTTCTCGATGGTGCCGATGAACCTGCTGACGCCGGGCGCCACCGCCGACTACATCGACACCGGGTCGTGGGCGGACAAGGCGGCGAAGGAGGCGAAGAAGGTCGGCACGGTGAACATCGCGGCCACGACCAAGGCCGACCTCTACACGCGCATCCCGCGGCAGGAGGAGCTGCGGTTGACGCCGGGCGCCGCCTACGTGCACATCACGACGAACAACACGATCGAGGGGACCGCGTGGAAGACGCCGCCGGAGACGGGCGGGGCGCCGCTCGCCGCCGACACGTCGTCGGATATGTTCAGCGCTCCGATCGACGTCAGCCGCTTCGGCGTGATCTACGCGGGCGCCCAGAAGAACCTCGGGCCGTCGGGCGTGACGCTCGTCATCCTCCGCGAGGACCTGCTCTCGCGGTCGGTCGATTCGCTCCCGGTCATGCTGAACTACCGCGTCCACGCGGAGAACAACTCGCTGTACAACACGCCGAACACATTCGGAGTCTACATCCTCGGGCTGACCGTGAAGTGGCTGCGCTCGCTCGGCGGGCTGCCGGCGATTGCCCGGATCAATCAGCGCAAGGCGGCGAAGCTCTATGCGGAGGTCGATCGAACCGGGTTCTACCGCGGAACCGCGCAGAAGGAGAGCCGGTCGCTCATGAACGCGACGTTCCGGCTGCCAAGCGAGGAGCTCGAGAAGCTCTTTGTGAAAGAGTCGACCGCCGCCGGGCTCGACGGCCTGAAGGGGCACCGCTCCGTCGGCGGCATGCGCGCGTCAATCTACAACGCGTTCCCGGAAGAGGGCGTCGACGCGCTGGTCGGGTTCATGCGGGAGTTCGAGCGGAAGCACGGCTGAGACTCCGCTCCACACGGAACACCGAGACACCGAGACACTGAGAATCCTTACTTTTCTTCTGTGTCTCGGTGTCTGGGTGTGTCGTGGGCAATGAACGGACGCCGCCGTCGCCCCCTGCGTCGCCGGCGCCGTTTCCGGGGCTCGGCGACCTCCGCTTCCTCCTTCGCCTCGAACGTCCCCGCCGCCTCGATGAAGCCGCGCCAGTGCTCCACCACCTCCGGCGCGTGTCCGTGGACGTCGAGCCAGGTGAGCGTCTCCTGAAACGGCCCGCGGTGCGTCAGCGCCCGGCGGGCTCGCGGCGACAGGCCCATGTCGAGCATCCGCCGCTCGAGGCCGAGGATCTGTCGCAGGCGATCGACGTCGCGGCGCGCCAGCGGCAGCATACCAATCGAGGGCGCCGGCTCGCGGTCGCCGGCGGCCACGCGATGCGGCGCGAGCACGCCGCCGGCGCCGCCGAGCGGCACGAGGAGCGAGCCGAGCAGGACCGGATTGGTCAGTGTGTCGGGGGCCGCCGCGAAGCGCCGCCGGTAGGCGTCGAGCGCGGCGAGCGAGCGCCAGAGCGCCTCGCTGCCGCCCCTCTGCAGCGGCGCCGCGACCTGTTCGAGGAGCCGCCGCTCGGCCAGCATGCGGAATGCGCGCTCGGAGGCGCCCGACCGCAGGAGCTTGTACAGCTCCTCGATCAGGCGGGCCGGCGCGCTCTTGGCAATCTCGGCGCGGTAGGTCGCGATGGCCGCCTCGATCGGCGGATCGATCGCGAACTCGAGCCGCGCCGCCATGGCGACGGCGCGCAGCATCCGCACCGGGTCCTCGACGAACCGTTCGCCGGGATCGCCGATCGACCGGATGAGGCGATTGCGCAGGTCGTCGAGCCCGCCCGTGTAGTCGATGATCGACAGGGAGCCGATGTCGTAGAAGAGCGCGTTGATTGTGAAATCACGCCGGAAGGCGTCTTCTTCCGGCGTCCCGAACGTGTTGTCGCGGTGGAGCAGCCGCACGTGTCCATGGTCTGCCGCGCCTCCGATCGGGATCCCGTGCGGCGGCTGGGCATCGACCCCCGCCAGCTCCTGCGGCGTCAGCTGTCGCCTGAAGGTCGCCACCTCGACGGTCTTCGACCCGAAGCGGACGTGGGCCAGGCGGAAGCGCCGGCCGATGATCCAGCAGTTCCGGAACAGACGCTTCACCTGGTAGGGGTGCGCGGAGGTGCCGATGTCGAAATCCTTCGGCCGGAGCCCAAGGAGCAGATCGCGAACGCTGCCGCCGACGAGGTAGGCGACGTACTGGTGCTCGTGCAGCCGGTAGAGGACGCGGAGCGCGTCGGGGTCGATCTGCTTGCGCGAAATCGTGTGCCCCGCCCGGGGCACGACGAGCGGCGTGCGCATCCAGAGGGAATTGTAATGCGGCCCATCGGCCGAATGCGAGGACGCGGTCCGCTCCCCGCGCCCGGAGTGATCGCATGGCAGCGAAGCTTCGCATCCGGGATAGAGGTGAAGGAGAGCTGGAAGCAGGAGGCCCGAGGCCTGGCCTGCAGGGTTACGGCTTGGCGTCCCGCCAGTTCTCCGCAATCCCCACGTCGACCGTGAGCGGGACTTTGAGTGCCACCACGCCCTCCATCTGCGCGCGGACGGTTTCGGCGGTGCGGGCGGCTTCCTCCTTCGGCGCCTCGAAGAGCAGCTCGTCGTGGACGGTGAGGATCATCCGCGCGCGAAGACCGCAGCGGGGCAGTTCGGCGTGCACCGCGATCATCGCCTTCTTGAGGATGTCGGCCGCCGTCCCCTGAATCGGCATGTTGACGGCGGCGCGCTCGGCGGCCGCGCGGATCTGTCCGTTGCGGCTGTTCAGCTCCGGCACCAGCCGCCGCCGCCCGAACATCGTCTTGACGACGCCGGTGTCCCGCGCCCGCAGGAGGAGCTCGTCGATGAAGCCGCGCACCTTCGGATAGCCGGCGAAATAGGCGTCGATGAACGCCTGCGCGGCTTCCTTTGTGACGCCAATGTCCCTGGCGAGCGTGAAGGCGGTCTTTCCGTACAGGAGCGCGTAGTTGACGATCTTCGCCCGGCGGCGGAGCTCGTGGCGGTCGAGGCCGCTCGTCGGGCCGAAGACCTTCAGGGCCGTGCGGTCGTGGATGTCCTCGCCCGCGCGGAACGCCTCGATGAGCGCGTCCTCGTCGGCCAGGTGCGCGAGCACCCGCAGCTCGATCTGGGAATAGTCGGCCGAGACGAGCACGTGCCCGGGCGCGGCGACGAACGCCCGTCGGATCTGCCGCCCGAGCTCGGTGCGAATAGGAATGTTCTGCAGGTTCGGATCGGAGCTGCTCAGCCGGCCCGTGGCCGCGACCGCCTGGTTGAACGAGGTGTGCACCCGGCCGGTCACCGGGTGAACGAGCTGCGGCAGCGCGTCGATGTACGTGCTCTTCAGCTTGTGCAGCGCCCGCCACTCGAGAATCAGCCGCGGCAGCTCGTGGACGAGCGCGAGCTCCTCCAGCACGTCAACCGCGGTCGAGGCCGAGCGCGTCTTGCCGGTCTTCTTGAGCGAGGGGAGCTGCAGTTTCTCGAACAGGATCTCGCCCAGCTGCTTCGGCGAGTTGATGTTGAACTGCCCGCCGGCGAGCTCGTAGATCCGCGCGGTGCCGCGCGCCAGCTCTCCCTCGATGTGCTGCGACTGCGCCGCGAGCGCAGGCCCGTCGATGAGGATGCCGGCGCGCTCGATGTCGGCCAGCACCGGGACGAGGGGCATCTCCAAATCGCGGAACACGCCGTCGAGCCGGTCGCTCGCGAGGAGCGGGCCGAGGCGGTGCACGAGCTGCCGCGCCAGGTCGGCGCGCTCGCCCGCGAAGGTGAGCGCCGCTTCCGGCGCGAGCGAGGCGAGCCGCACCGCCTTCGCCCCGCGGCCGCACACGTCCTCCTCGGTCAGGGCCTTGTAGCCGAGGTGCTCGAGCGCGGTCTCCTCGAGCGGGTGCCCCGGCCGTGTCGCGTCGAGCAGGTAGCTCGCCAGCATCGAGTCGAACGCCGCGCCGCGCAGCTCGATGCCGTGGTTTCGCAGCACGACCGTGTCGAACTTGAGGTCGTGTCCGACCTTGCGGATCGCCCGGTCCTCGAAGAGCGGCTTCAGCTGTTCGAGCCAGGCCCTCCCCTCGGCCTGTGGCGGACCCATCGCCGCCGACAGGAGATCGTGTCCGCCGCCGCCCGCGTGCCCGAGCGGCAGGTACCGCGCCTGTCGATCGGAGGTTGAAAAGGCGATGCCCACGATAGCCGCGCGCATGGCGAACGGGTCGTCGGGAATCACCCGCAGCGCGAACTCCCCGGCCTCGCGGAGGGCCGCGACGAGCCGCCCGAGCTCCGCCATCGACCTCACCAGGGCGTAGTCTCTCTGGATCGTGTCGGCGGTCGGGGCGTACTCGTTGACGAGCGAGCGGAACGCCATCCGCGAGAACAGCTCGTAGCAGCGCTCCCGCGCCGCCCCGCGGTATCGCAGCGACTCGAAGTCGATCTCGAGCGGCACGTCGCACCGGATCGTCACGAGCTCGCGGCTTCGGAGCGCGTCCTCCCGGCCCGCCAGCAGCGCCTCGCGGTACTTGCGCTGGGGCAGCTCCCCGGCCCGATCGAGCAGCGCGTCGAGGCTGCCGAAGGCGCCGATCAGATCGATGGCGCCTTTCTTGCCGACGCCGGGGACGCCGGCGACGTTGTCGCTCGCGTCGCCCACGAGCGCCAGCACGTCGACGACGTGCGTCGGGGCGACGCCGAACTTCTCCTGCACGGCGGCCTCGTCGTACCACGCGCCGTCCTCGCGCGGGTCGTACACGCGTATGGCACCCGGCGGCGCAGGCGTGCCAGGCGGGGGCTCCGCCCGTTCGTCTTGCACCAACTGGAAGAAATCCTTGTCGATCGACACGATCGCGACGTCGAAGCCCGCCGCCGTCGCTCGCGTCGCCATCGTGCCGATGACGTCGTCGGCTTCGTAGCCGGGTGCGGTGACGATCGGCACGCCGAGCGCTTCGCACGCTTCGTGGACCCACTTGATCTGCTCGGCGAGGTCGTCAGGCATGGCGGCGCGCGTCGCCTTGTAGTCCGCCACGAGCGCGTCGCGAAAGGTCGGCCCGGCGAGATCGAACGAGGCGGCGATGAACTGCGGGGCGTGCTCCTTGACCAGCTTCCGCAGCATCGTCACGAACACGTAGACGGCGTGCGTGCTGTGCCCTTCCTGATCCGACAGTCCCCGCCCGCGAAATGCATGGTAGGCGCGATACATCTGGGAGCTGCCGTCGATCAGGTACAGCGTGGGACGTGACATGCGTCAGGCGTTCGGTTCCGGACTGTGGGCTGGACCGGCTATGAACTCGCCTCTGCCTGAAGCCCACAGCCCACGGCCCAGAGCCGTCAACATCCAGAGGATATCATTGGGACTTGTGAGGGTTCTGCTGCTGGCGATCGTCTGCGCGGCCGCGATCGGCTGCGGCGGCGTCTTCAAGCCCGAGTACGAGTACGAGGAAGAGTTGTATCTCGCGCTCGACCGCTCGGCCACGCTCAACGTCTACGCCTCGGTGGCGTCGCTCGTCGCGCTCCGCGGCGCGACGCTCGATCCCGACCGGCGCGCGCGCATCGATCCCGACGGCGTGCGCCGGTTCTTCGGCGCTCCAGCGGTGCCGGTATCGGTCAGCCTCTCGCGCCGCGACGGGCGGCGCTTCGTGAACGTGAGCGTCCAGGTGGACGACGTGCGGCAGTTGGCGCGGATCGCGCCGTTTGCGTGGTCGTCATACCGGTTCGATCGCCGCGGTGACGTGCTGGAGTTCCGGCAGACGGTGGGGCCGCCGGCGGAAGCCGCCGCGGACGGGGACTGGACCGGCAGCGAGCTCGTCGCGTTCCGAGTCCACCTGCCGAGCGAGGTCGTGTTTCACAACGCGCCGTCCGGAGAGGTCGAGCGGGGGAACATCCTGGCGTGGGAACAGTCGCTCGCGGATCGACTGGCCGGGAGGCCGGTCGAGATCCAGGTCCATCTCGAACCGACCTCCATTCTCGTCAGAACGCTGCTGCTGTTCGGGGCGACGGCCGTGGCCGCGTTGGCGACGCTCGCGGCGGCGATCTGGTGGATCAGCCGCCGGGGCCGCCAGCGCCCTACAGCCGCTCCAGCTCCGCGCTGATCTCGGCGTCGGTCTTCAGATTGTTCGTCACCGAGAACGCGCCGAACGAGCTCGCGATCGAGCGGGCGATCATCCGGTCCACGTTGCTGTTCACCACTCCTTCCAGCGTGACGCGGCCGTTCTCCACGACGATGTGGATCGGCGGGTTCGCCATCGCTCCGTAGGTCCAGAAGCTGGAGTTGCCGTAGATCGCCCGGGCGATCCGGAATCGCAGCTCGTCGTCCCATGACGACACCGGCAGCACGGCGATCTCGTTACGGACCTCGGCGACGCCGCTGACCCGGGCCGCGCGCGCCGCCAGATCCGCGCGCTTGTAGGGCATCGTGACCTTTCCGCCGAGCGTCACGACGCCGTCCTCCACCCGGGCGTGGATGCTGTCGAAGATGGTGAAATGCGGATACCGCAGAACCTGCCGCGAAACGTCCTGAAAGATCTGCAGATCTTCCCGATCCGCCGCCCAGGCTGGCGCGCTCACCGCGACGATGACGATGACCGTGGCCACAACCCTGGCACCCATGAGTCTCTCCTCCTGGCTGATTGGGGGTCGTCCCCCTCGTCAACGAGCGAGGCAAAGACTTTGCCAGGCTGGGGCGTGCTCGAAACACGCCGATCTTCGAAGAATCCCCGGGTGTCCTCCCGGGAGCACGCTCACAGCGCGAGGATCGTGGCCACCCCCGCCGCAATCAGCAGGATCTGGCGCATGGAGCCGGCATCGGTGCGCCCGCGGTGAAGGCCGGGAATCAGGTCCGCCATCGCGACGTAGAGGAAGCTGGCTGCGGCCAGCGCGAGGACGTAGGGGAGGACGCGCGGCAGCGTCTCGACGGCGGCAAATGCCGCGATCGCGCCGGCGGCGCTGGCCGTGCCCGACAGCACGTTCAGCAGCAGCGCCTTCCCGCGCGAGTACCCGGCGTGGAGCAGGAGCGCGAAGTCACCGAGCTCCTGTGGAATCTCGTGGGCGGCCACGGCAAAGGCCGTGCTGACGCCAAGCGGCACCGACGTGAGCACCGCAGCCGCGATGACCGCGCCGTCGACGAAGTTGTGGAACGCGTCGCCAACGAGCACCAGCACGATGCTGCTCTCGTGGACCTCGCAGTCGTGCATGTGACAGTGGCGCCACAGCACGAGCTTCTCGAGGACGAAGAACAAGAGGATGCCCCAGAGCAGCGTCGTGAAGACGCGCTCGGACGGCAGCTGCTCGAGCGTCTCGGGGAGCAGCGCCAGCATCGACACGCCCAGCAGGGCGCCCACCGCGTAGCTGACGAGCCACGGAACGAGCTTCGATCGCGCGGTGTCGCTGATGAGAAGGACGCCCGAGGCGAGCAGCAACCCGCCCAGGCCCCCGACGAGGCTCAATCCGATGGCGATGAGAAGCGACGACACGTACGGGCATCATAGCCCGGGGCGTGTCAGGAGGCGATGTACCCGCGGCGCGCGCGGACGGCCAGACGGCGGTCTCTGACGTCCACCCGGATCGTGTGCCAGCGGCCGTCCTTCTTCCCGGCGGCGGCGTACCCAAGGTAGTACTGCTTGCTCAGTTCATCGGCCAAACGGGCGGTCGCGCCGTTGAGGTCGCCGAAGCCGCGGACGATCTCCGTGCGCCCGCCGGTGTCGTCGGTGATCTGGCGCAGCGCGTCCGCGTTGACGCGCTCGCTGGTGCGCGCGCGGGTGCCGCCGCCGATCGGCGGCAGTCGGCGCCGGGGGCCGCCGGGGATCGGAAAGGGAAGCGGTACGGGGATCTGGATGGTGGGCGGGCGGCGGGCCGCGACGGCGGTCCCGTCCACCCCGAGCGCGTAGACGAGCACTTCGCTGTCGCGAATGAGGTACCGCAGCTCGCCGACGCTGATCCGGCTGTTCGTGTCGTTGCCGTCGGAAACGACGAGGAGCGCCTTCTTCGAGTGCCGCCCGATACCGGCCACGGGCAGCGCGTCGGCAATCGCGTCGTACATCGACGTACCGCCCGAGGGCGCCACGCGCGCCACGGCACGACTGATCGCGCGCCGATCCGTCGTCCACTCCTGGACGAGATCCGGCCGGTTCGCAAATTCCATGAAGAACAGTTCGTCGTCGGCGCCGAGCAGGTCGTAGATGAAGCGATCGATCGCCGATCGCGCCGACGACATCTTGTCCGGCGTCATGCTGCCGCTGGCGTCGAGCACGATCCCGAGGCTCACGGGCACGCGCTCGTTGCTGAAGTGCGAGATGACCTGCGGCTCACCGTCCTCGTACACGGAGAAATCCTCCTTCCGGAGGCCGGAGACGAAGCGCCCTTCGTTGTCGGTGACCGTGGCGGTGACGTTGATGAGTTCGACGCCGCTGCGGAAGCTGAAGCCCTCCTGCCCCCGCGCCCCGAGTGGCGCGACGGCGGCCGCGACGATGAGCGCCGCGCGGAGGGGTGTGAGCATCATCGCGCTGTCACGAGCTGGGGCGGCGCCCGGCGATCGACCGGGCCGGACGAGGCCCGTCTCCGTCCGGAAGCTTACCCGAGAGCGGCCGACCTCCGCGAGTTCGGTCAGGGTGACGACGAAGGGCGGCTGGTTGCCCGTCAGCCAACTCCAAACGCCCAACTCCCAACTCCCGGGGCGTGGTGCGACCTCGTCAGCCGCGAATACTTCTCGGAGAGCCGGTCGAGACACGAAGGGCCGCCGCAAGCGGAGCAAAAGGCTTGCCTGTCTCCACGGGCTGAAGTTGCGCCTGTTCTCGTAGGAGCGGGTGGGGCTGTCCTGATTACTTGACAGCCTCGAAGAATCGATCGCCCTCGCGTTCGGCCAGCAGCCTGGCGGCTCTGAAGCCGGCGGTTGCGAGCATCCCGAGCGTACCGGACACGTCGGGACGGTGGGCCGGCCGCACGCGGTCGAGGAGGCCGTGCGCGCCGCTCTCGATGATGACGATGCGGCCGTGCGCGCGGAGGACGCGGAGCACGTCGCACAGCATTGGCACGCTCGCCGGGTCGTCGAGAGGGTGCGACACCCCTCGCGCGTGGAGCACCACGACGTCGAACGTGTCGCGTTCGAACGGCAGCGACTCGAGCGCGGCAATGTGCACGTCGATGAACGCGCCAGCGGCGGCGGCGGCGGCCCGCGCGCGGCCGGCCTGCCGCTCATCGGTGACGGCGATGGCCGCGTGGCCGCTCAACCCGACCTTGGCCGCGATCGCCCCGATGAGCGACGCATCATCGACGCCGATCTGCAGCGCACGCTCGCCCATCTTCACCCCGCTCATTGCCACAGGCAACCGTTCGAGCGTCGACTTGCGCAGAAAGAACATCGAATTTGCCCATGATATAGTGGCCGCCTGTGACTGCACCACTTGAAATCGCGCCCGCGCACGGCAAGCTTGGCGTGCTGCTGGTCGGCCTCGGCGCCGTCAGCACGACGACGATCGCGGGCGTGTGTGCGATTCGCAAGGGGCTGGCGCCGCCCATCGGCTCGCTCACGCAGATGGGGACGATCCGCCTCGGCCGGCGCTCGGAAGGTCGCGTGCCGCGCATCAGGGACTTCGTGCCACTCGCCGATCTCAACGACATCGTCTTCGGCGGGTGGGACATCTTCGAGGAAGACTGCTACGCCGCCGCGCGCACGGCGGGCGTGCTCGAGGCGAGGCAGCTCGAGCAGGTACGGGCGGAGCTCGAGGCGGTCCGCCCGATGCCCGCGGTCTTCGATCGCCGCTACGTCCGGCGGCTCGACGGTCCGAACGTCAAGAAGGGCAAGAACAAGCGCGATCTGGCGGAGCAGGTCGTCGCCGACATCCGTGGGTTCAAGGAGAAGCACGGCTGCGATCGGCTGGTGATGGTGTGGTGCGGCAGCACCGAGGTCTACATGAAGCCGGCCGACGTGCACGCCACGATCGCCTCGTTCGAGAAGGGGCTGGACGCGAGCGACGAGGCCATCCCCTCGAGCATGATCTACGCGTATGCGGCCATCCGCGAAGGGATTCCGTTCGCCAACGCCGCGCCGAACCTGACCGCCGACATTCCCGCGCTCCTGCAGCTGGCCGCGCGCACCCGGGCGCCCCTCGCCGGCAACGACATGAAGACCGGGCAGACGCTGATGAAGACGATCATCGCGCCTGGACTCAAGGCGCGGCTGCTCGGCGTGCGCGGCTGGTACTCCACGAACATCCTCGGCAATCGCGACGGCGAGGTGCTCGACGATCCGGAGTCGTTCAAGACGAAGGAGGAGAGCAAGAAGTCGGCGCTCGACTACATCTTCCAGCCGCAACTCTATCCCGAGCTGTACAAGGATCTGTGCCACGTCGTCCGCATCAACTACTACCCTCCCCGGGGCGACAACAAGGAAGGGTGGGACAACATCGATCTGGTCGGCTGGCTCGGGTACCCGATGCAGCTGAAGATCAACTTCCTGTGCCGCGACAGCATTCTGGCGGCGCCGATCGTCCTCGACTCCGCGCTGTTCCTCGACCTGGCCAGGCGCGCCGGCATGTCGGGCATTCAGGAGTGGCTGTCGTTCTACTTCAAGGCGCCGATGCACGCGCCCGAGGTCTACCCGGAGCACGATCTGTTCATCCAGCTGATGAAGCTGAAGAACACGCTCCGCTACATGCGCGGCGAGCAGCTCATCACGCATCTCGGACGCGAGTACTACGATTAGCCAGCCAGCGCTCCTTGGCGGCCTCTTCATCGGGATCCTGTCGGCGCTGCCGATCGTCAACCTCGCCAACTGCTGCTGCCTGTGGATTGCGGGCGGCGGCGTCGTTGCCGGCTACCTGGCGCAGCACGATCGGCAAGGGCCGCTCTCGGCCGGACGTGGCGCCGCCGCCGGCCTGCTCGCCGGCGTCGTCGGCGCGTTCGTGTGGCTCGCGGCGACGATGGTGATCGATGCGGTGATCGGGCCCCTGCAGGAGCGAATGGTCGAGGAGATGATCCGGAACGCCACCGACATGCCGCCCGAAGTCCGCCAGTGGCTGGAGCTGACGGGCGATCGCGCGTCCGCCCCGATCCGCCTCGCCGCCGGATTCCTCTTTCAGTTGGTGGCGGGGGTCGCGTTCGCCCCGGTCGGTGGCCTGCTCGCGGTCGTCTTCTTCGGCCGCCGCGCCTAGGCCGTCAGTTCGCTGCGCTCCACACGATTGCCGCCCGCCTGCTTGGCCCTGACGATGGCGCGCTGCGCCGCCTCGATGAGCTGCTCGGTCTTGAGGGTGCGCTCGACCGAGTCGCCGGCGAAGACAGCGACCGAAATCGTCACCGGAGAGCTCTGGTCCGAGCGGTGGTCGTGCACGCCGAGCCGTTCCTGGACCGTGAGACGGATGCGCTCGGCCAGCCGCTCGGCGTCGCGCCCCGCAATGGCCGGGAGCAGCACCGCGAACACGTCCTCGCCGAGCCGCGCCACCCAGTCGGTGTCCCGAAAGTAGTTCCGGACGACGATCCCGACGCGCTCCAGCACGCGATCGCCGGCACCGTAGCCGTAGCGCGTATTGATATCGGCCAGGCGGTCCACGTCGATCACCATCAGCGCGAACGGCTCGCCGAGGCGTTCCGAGCGTTGGATTTCCTTGTCGAGCGCGGCGAGGAATACCGCCCGCGTGTTGAGCGTTGTCAGCGCATCGACAACGCCGCCGTCGACGGCGCCGCCTCTCAGGTGCTCGGCGAGCGCCGCGCAGAGGTCGAAGGAGGCCCGCCGGATCGTCTGCGCCAGCGCCGGCCACGGCGCGGAGGAGGCGCCGAAGGAATCGTCGAGCGCGAGCGCGTCGAGGGCGGCCCGTTCCACCAGGTAGACGATGGTGAAGAGCGGACGGGCGCCCATCTTCTTCTGCTCGGCCAGCGCGGCCAACTCCGACACCCGGACATGGCCGGTGTCGAGCGCCCCGTCGCGGATCGCGGCGATGATGAGTTGGAGCGCCCGCTCGGCGAATGGCGCGCGGTCCTCCGCCCCCACCGTCTCCAGCCCGGCAAACGGGTAGAGCGCGACCGCGTCGCTCACAATGGCATCTGCGCCTGCGTGCAGGGAGCGCGCGACATGGGCACGAGGCTCGCCGACTTCCTGCATATGATCGGTATCGGTCCCTGCGTCACCCGTCACCATGAGCGCGGGCACCAGCGCGCTGTGGAGGACAAGTCCGGCAATCATCGGGATCTTCGCACGGTCACTGGCCGCTTACAAATTTGAGATCCCTACCGGACAGACGAAGAATGACCGACATCCAGAAACGGATGTGTGTTAACAGATCCGAGGGGGGGCAGACGTGCGCACGATGATCGGTGAGTGTCTCCGCCAGTCGGGGATCCTGACCGAAGAGGATCTGCAGACAGCGCTCATCGAACACAAGCGATCCGGCGAACGCCTCGGGGCCGTGCTCATCCGCATGGGCCTCGCGACCGAGCGCCAGATCGCCAAGGCGCTCGCCTCCCAGCTCGGCTTCGAGTACGTCGATCTCGTCGAGCGTCCTCCCGACCCGTCCGCGGTCGTCCTGATCCCGAAAGAGGTGGCGCTCAAGCGGAACTGCATCGCGGTTGCGGTGCGGAAGAACGCGCTGACGGTCGCCATGTCCGACCCGCTCCTCTTCACGCTGGTTCAGGACCTCGAGTTCCAGACCGGCTACCGGATCAAGCAGGTGGTGGCGACGCGCGCCGAGATCATCGAGGCGATCCAGGCATGGTATCCGGACAAGGCGCTGACGCGCGTGACGCCGCAAGATCGCCACGGCCGCGACGAGACGGCGCCGGGCGGCATGCTCGCCCCGCGGACGGGCGCCACCAGCCTGTCCGGGGTGCGCGAAGAGGACGTGTTCGAGCAGTCAGCCGCCGCCCCGGCCGGGCCAGCGGAGACGGCGCCGATCATCGACATGGTCGACCTCCTCATCAGGAGCGCGCTGAACAGCCGCGCCAGCGACATTCACATCGAGCCGACCGAAGGGGACGTCGTCGTCCGACAACGTCTGGACGGCCTCCTCAAGCAGACGATGGAGATGCCGAAGTGGGTGCACGACGGCGTTGTCGCGCGGGTCAAGATCATGGCGGGAATGGACATCGCGGAGAAGCGGCTGCCGCAGGACGGCCGCATCCGCGCGACGAGCGAAGAGGGGCAGGAGGTCGACCTCCGCGTGTCGACGCTGCGGACGATCTTCGGCGAGAAGATCGTGCTGCGCGTGCTCGATCATCGCAAGGGCGTGCCGCCGCTCGAGGAGCTGGGCCTCTCGGCGGCGTCGATGGAGCAGATCCGCTACTTCCTGCACCATCAGCACGGGATGATCCTCGTGGTCGGCCCGACCGGATCGGGCAAGACCACGACGCTCAGTTCCGCGCTGGCGTCTATTCGATCGGAGCGGACCAATATCATCACCATCGAGGATCCCGTCGAGTACCAGATTCCCGGTGTCAACCAGACGCAGATCAACGCGAAGATCAACCTCACGTTCGCCGGCGCGCTGCGGTCGATCCTGCGGCAGGACCCCGATGTGGTGCTCGTCGGCGAGATCCGCGATCAGGAGACGGCGCGAATCGCCATGCAGGCGGCGCAGACCGGCCACCTGGTGCTCTCGACGCTGCACACCGACGACGCGCCGTCGTGCGTCACGCGTCTGACCGACATCGGGATCGAGCCGTACGTGACCGCGTCAGCCCTCATCGGCGTCATCGCGCAGCGGCTCGTGCGGCGCCTCTGCATGGACTGCCGGCGTCCGTACACCCCGGAGCCCGAGACCCTCCGGGCGATGCGCGTGTCGGACGCCGAGGCGGCGACCCTCACGTTCTACCGCGCCGACGGCTGCGAGAAGTGCAATCAGACCGGCTACCGCGGCCGGGTCGGCATCTACGAGATCATGGCCGTCACCGACGACCTGCGGCGGCTCATCGCACAGCGCGGCGCCGAGGCGCAGCTGCGCGAGGCGGCGCTCGCCTCGGGGATGCTGTCGCTCGGCGAGGATGGCCTGCTGAAGGTCAAGGCCGGCGTGACCACGCCGCAGGAGCTGCTGCGCGTCGTGACCGAGGTGCGCGAGACGCGCGCGCTCTGTCCCGAGTGCGGCACTCGCGTGGCGCCAGACTTCTCCGCCTGCCCGGGGTGCGGCCACCGCGTCGGCGGCGGCTGCCCCTACTGCCGCCGCCCGATCCAGGCAGAGTGGAAGTTCTGCCCCTACTGCGCCAAGAGCACGAGCGCGCCGGGAGCCCGGAAGAGCCCGTCGCGCAGCATCGCGTCGCGCCGCACCGTCGCCGAGCTGCCGCCCGCCCGCAACGTCGCGGAGTTCAAGAAGTAGGCCCCGAGCGCCAGGCCTCACCTCTCGGCCCGGCGTGCCCTGAGCCCCGTCAAGGCCGTTCGAGGCCGCAGTCACCAGGCCACGGGCATCAGGCCTTAAGATCGAAGACCGTTCATGTCAAGGAGCTACTACGAACTGCTGGGCGTGGCGTCGAGCGCGCCGGTCGAGGAGATCAAGCGCGCCTTCCGCCGCGAGATCGCCAAGTACCATCCTGACAAGGTTCAGCATCTCGGCCGAGAGTTCCAGGAGATTGCCGCCGTCAAGGCGGCGGAGCTGACCCAGGCCTACAAGACGCTCTGCGACGAGTCGCTGCGCACCGAGTACGACGCCGGCCTGGCGGCCGAGGGCCGAGCGCCTGGAGCCAGGGGCCGGGACGGGGAAACTGCGGCGCCAGCCGCCGGGGGCGAGCGCTGGCCCGCGTCCGCCGCCAAGGAAGCACCGCAACGCGGGAACGTCCAAGCGGCGCCCGCGGCCAGGCCGCGGCCGAGCGGCGGCTCCGCGTTTGCGACCGACCGCGCGGGCGTGAGCGACCTGCTGGGCAAGGCGGCGCTGGCGCGGTTCCGGCAGGCGCTCGACGAGGAGTTCGGACGCTGCGAGGAGGCGTCGGTCCAGGGGTTCGACGTGGCGTGCGCGCCGCCGAAGGGACGATTCTGGAGCAAGCTGCCGCCCCGCATCCTGGCGCGCGTGGTGGCGCATGTCGATGCCGCCGCCGTGGCCGACAGCTGGGCGATGGCCACACGCCTGCGGCACGACGACCAGCGGGAGGTGTGCATCTTCCTGATGGGTCCCTCCGTGGCCCCGGCAGGCGAACTCGCCCGGGCGATTGCCGAAGAGCGCCGGAAGCCGGCGCCGGGCAGGTTCACCCTCGTGCCGCTCAACACGCGCAACTGGGGCGCGCACATCCCGAACGACGCGCCGCCCGTGGTCAAGTCGCTCGTCGGCAGGCTCAGGTCCTAACCCGCATTATTCGTGAAAGGGCCGATTTCGGTCTCCACACGTGGGTGAATCGTAGCGCAAGCT
>Ga0156279_120_pt1 | contig 147731 bp, 142 predicted proteins | sample RifCSPlowO2_12_FD_107928 | JGI IMG/M metagenome (GOLD analysis project Ga0156279, IMG submission 107928) | Acidobacteria bacterium RIFCSPLOWO2_12_FULL_68_19 | reverse complement strand
GCCTGCGCCTCCTGCGATCCGCCGCCGCAGGCGGCGGCGAGACTTCCGAGCAGCACTGCCAGACCAAGAACCGTCGCATGTCGCCTCATTCGCCCTCTCTCCGACCGTCCATTATCCCACGCCCCCGCCTCCGCCGGCGGCACGGCCGGAGGCGCCGGTTTCCGCGATCTTCCGGAGTACGCGGTCCTGCATCCACTTTGGATCCCACCATTCGACCGGACTGACCGGATGGCCGCCCACGAGCATCGTGAAGTGCAGGTGATCGCCGGCGGCGAGGCCGGTCATCCCGCTGCGCCCGATCGGGCGCCCCTTCTCCACGCGGTCGCCGGTCTTCACCCCGATCGAGGACAGGTGCGCGTAGAGCGACTGCACGCCGAGCCCGTGGTCGACGACGACGGTGTTGCCGTAGATCCCGAGGTCGCCGGCGTGCACGACGACGCCGTTGTGCGCCGCGAGCACCGGGATGCGCTCGGTCACCGCCAGGTCGAAGCCGAGGTGGACCTGGCGGTCGATCTCCTTGCCCTGGTGGAAGTAGGTCCGGTTGTCGGCGAACCGCGCCTCGACGGCGGCGTTGGCCAACGGCTGGAACGCATCCGTCCAGAGCATCTGGGGCGCCGTCTTTCGCGCCAGTTCCGCCACCATCCGGCCGTTGCGCATGCGGAGCTCGCCGTTGATCCGGAGAAACGACATCAGCAGATCGTCTGGCGCCGTCGAGAGTCCCATGTCCGGCGTCGTGGCCGCGATCGCCGGGACCACCTGGCGCAGGAACCGATCGTCGATTTCGATGCGGCTGCGGGCGAACGGCTTGGGAAACGCCCGGTGCTCGAGCGGCGCGGCCGCCTCGTTGCCCGCCGCGTCCCGGGCATAGAGCGAGATTGGCGTGTCGAGATCCTGATCGTGCAGCAGCGCGAAGAACGCCACCTTCGTCGACGCGTCGGCGGCCATGCCGGCGCCCGACGCCGGGACGCCCGGGTACGTCCGGTCGCCCACGCGCACGCCCGATTCGACGTCGGCCGGCGTCGCGCGGTAGACGACGAACTCGGCGCCGCCGTGATTGACGTAGTGGAGCGTGGAGAGCACGGCCACGCGGGGCGGCTCGAGCCGGACCTCCAGCTCGCGCGTCACAGACGACTCGGCCTGGCGCAGGCCGAAGAGCAGCGGACGCGCCGCGCGCACGACGAGGCGGGCGGGCCCCGGCCGCAGCTCCGGGATCTCGCGGCTGCCGACCTTCCGCATGATGAAGAGGCGTTCGGCGCTCTCCTGGCGCACCTCGCCCTGCGCCGGCTGGGCGAGCGTGAAGATCGGGAAGCTGCGATCCCCCTGCTCGAGCGTGACGTCGACGCGGGCGAACCGGCCGCCCGGCGCCTCGACCCTGAGGTCGAGCGGCGTCGCCTGGCCGATGAACCGGTCGGGCTGGCGGAGGTCGATGCGGGGTCCTTCCGCCCGGGACGACCAGAGCCAGGCGGCCGCGCCGCCGGCGAGCGCGAGGACGAGGAGGACGAGGAAGAACTTCAGCGGCCCGCGCATCACCACATCATACTGAAGGCGGGGCGGCCGGGCCTTTACCTGCTCCCGGCCATTCGGTAACATGAGGACGTTCGTTCCCGCTGCGGTCGCACGTAGTCGCACGTAGGGCGGGTCCTTCCGGACCCGCCGGCCTGCACCATCTCCAGGGCCGGTATCGTCTAGGGGTCAGGACACGTGGTTCTCAGCCACGGGACCGGGGTTCGAATCCCCGTACCGGTACCAACATTCCCAGTCGGCACGGCACGACCCCACGGCGGCGCTGCTTTCGACCCGCTGCGGACCGATGCCTTGACGGTTGGATGTCGAGGCAAGGTGCAGCATCAGAAATGTTCGCAGGTCGATCGCTCCGCACTTGGCCCTTGCGTCGCCGCTTATGTACGTCGGCCGATATCCTTCAGGACTCCTTTGATCCACGCTTCAATCAATTCCGATAGTTCTGCCGTCACTCTCTGGTGCTTCGGAAGTTGTCGGAGCCTGAGAAGCAGCTCGTTCGGCTTGATGAGGTGTTCGAGAATCAGTACCCTGACGAAGCTCTTATCCTTGTCGCGAAAAGCCACGAGTTTGCTTACCGCGAGGTCGTGGGCCTCGACACACCATCCTGTGCTGTTGCGAGTGTTGTCGTTGCGAACTGCGATCGCCCTTTTCTGCCACCCCTCAGGCAGAACAGCGGCGCCAATTGATACACCGTGGACGTAGAATCCAAATGCAGCGTGGAAAGGCGATAGCTCTCCGAGTTGAGCATCAATCACATCCACCATATCGACGGCTGTGACCGGCGCGATGTCGGCCTCGGCGGACTGTCGCAGCGTCTCGGGAGCATCAGGATACTGTCCGAGAATCGCTTGCGAGCCAAACACGTAGACTTGGTCATCGCCCGCGACGTCACATGCGGCGCGTATGGCATGTTCTAACTCCGCCCTGGTCATCGCCGCGTCACGGCCGCTATCACATCTAGGTCCGTGTGGCTCCGGATGACTGCGTCTCTTTCCGCGGGCGAGAGAAGAATCAACGCCGGGAGTGATTGACGGAGTCTGATTGCCCGCTCGCTGTCTTCGAGGAGAAACCTTCGAAGTCGCGCAGGTGACATTGTCGAAAGGACACGCATCCACTCCGCCAACTCGCGTCTTTCGCCAGGGCTGGCTTTGCGGGCCCGACGCTTGATGCGATCCTCCGCGAGGTCGATCAGTCCCGGGTCTCTCTTGATCTTCGTCGCGATCGCGAGGGCCAATCTGCGGGAGCGCGCATCGTGTTCATTGTGTGACGTGAGGGTTGGCGTGGTCGCGTCCCGCCGCGATGGTTCCAACAATGCAACGGGCGGGACTCCATCGAGCAACGTCACCTCGCTGAGCGTGTTCCCCTGTCGGCCGTATAACGCCTGAAGTTCGCTTCGCGTGAGTCCGTTGACCACAACATGGATGTCGTATGCGTGTTCAACCTTTGCAAGACGCGCGTTGAGATAGTCCGTCAACTGTTCCAGTTCTTCCGGTCGCGCAACGAAGCACAGGCTGAGTGTGTCTTCGCTCTGAGCATCCTGTCCTCTCTTGTCGGCCCAGGCTGACATTGGACGGAACGGCAGTTCAGCAAGCAACTCGCGCAAAGCGGCGATGAGTTCCTCGAATCGGCGCGCCTCGGCTCGGAACAGTTCCTTCAGTACTCGTGCTAACGGATGCCGCTCACGCAGTTGCACCTGACGTTGCGATCCGGCGCCGATGAACTCGATCACTCCGGCGCGCTCGAGCTCGCGGAGGGCTGGATAGATCGACGTGCGGCCGAGCTGGGCCCGGTGTGCGAGCTCACCGGATGTCAGCGAAACCGCAGAAAGCGCCAAGGCTCGCAGGAGGCGGACATTGGCCTGGGTCCCGAGAATCTGGTTCAGCGGCCGCAAGAGCTCGTTCTGAGGATGTTTGGGGTAGCGCACATGTCTGCTCTTAGGAACAGATGTCTTATATATAATACACATGTATGATATTACATACAACACCCGGATCAACCATTCTTCGGCTGCGTCCATCTCATCCAAGCAACGGAGGGGCAGCCGAGCACCTTGACGAGCGTCATGGGGCAATTCCGGAGAATTTCAGCGTGCAACCTTTCGCAAATCCCCACGGCCAGCTCGTGGCGACCTACGCCAGCGATCTTCTGCAATCAGACGAATTCGAGCGCTTCTCTACGCGCACTCGCGCAACGATTGAGTCGGTCGCCAAGGAGTTCGGGCGCTATACTGGACGCAAATGAACAAGGTGGTGGACGTCCGGCCGTTGGAGAACTATCGAGTCTGGCTGCGTTTCGCCGACGGCACGCAGGGGGAGATCGACCTGAGCGACCTGGCGGGCAAGGGAGTCTTCACTGCGTGGGCCGACTCCGACCTGTTCAATTCCGTGCATCTCGAGGAGGGCGGCGGAATCGAGTGGCCCGGCGGCCTCGACATCTGCCCGGACACATTGTTCATGCGGTTGACCGGCAAGGCGGTCGAGGACGTCTTCCCAAGTCTGAAGCCCACTCCGGTGGATGCCTGAGCGCAGCCGGTTTTATGGAATCGTGATCAAGATGTACTTCGGCGATCACGACCCACCCCACTTCCACGCCGAGTATGCCGAGGATCGAGCCGTCATCAACATCGACACGCTCGCGGTCCTTGGCGGAAGGCTCCCACCGCGTGCGCTCGGGTTAGTGGCCGAGTGGGCAGCGCTGCATCAGGAAGAGTTGCGGCAGGCATGGCAGAAAGCGAAGAAGCTCGAACCAGCAGGCAAGATCGCTCCGTTGCCTTGAGGCCCTGATTCCGACCTGCGCGTCTGGAAACGACCGATAGATAATCCAGGCCTATACTGGCTGTCGGTCATGTCCGACGAACCGCGAGTCGTACACAGCGATCCCGAGATTCTCGGCGGCACCACGGTCTTCGTGGGCACATGAGTGCCCGTTAACCAGGCTCACGCCTTCCACGGATCGACCACCGGCAGGTCGAGCCCCGCGAAATACCTTGTGTTGCGAGTCGCGATCGTCGCCCGCCGTGCCAATGCGATGCCAGCGATGAGCGTGTCGCGCAGGTCGGCGATGCGGCCGCTTCGCTGGCGTTCGGCAGCGACCTGCGCCGCCGCCGCGGCTGCGGCCTGGTCGAAGTCGAGGACGCGGTTCGAGAGGTCCTCCTCCAGGACCCGGTCGAAGGCTCGTTCGAGCGAGGTGCGGCGGCGCCCCTTCGGCAGGAGCCCCAGACCGAAGCGGGCTTCGAACACGGTGAGGCTGGTCAGCCAGATCGAGTCGGCAGGCTGCCGATCCAGCCAGGTGACGACCGCTGCGTCGGGCGCCGTGCGCATGAGCGCCGACAGCACGTTCGTGTCGAGAATGATCACCGCTCGAACTCGGCCGCACGAACCGGCGCGCCGCGCAGTTCCGGCAGTTCCTCGGTCAACCCGGACCGCTCGAAGCGCCGGGAGATGCGGGTTCCCAACTTGTGGCTGCCGGATGCAGGTTCCTGTACCGCGGCTCGGAGAATGTGCCGGACCTCGGCCTCCGTGCTCCTCGCGTGCCGCCTGGCCCGCTTCTTCAGCTTCTCTGCAATGTCATCCTCGAGGTTCCGCACGACGAACTGCGCCATAGCGCCCTCCTCCCTCGACGCGATATCATGATATCACTCTGGCGAGGGCCGATCCTCCGAGCCGGTCGGCGCCAAGGGCCATCCCGACACCGACCAACGAGCCGACGTTCGGCGTGAAATATAGAGAAGTGCCCCGTCCCCCTTACTTTGCAACGGGACTCGGTCGCACCTGGAACTTCACCACCTTCGGCCGTGTGCCCTTGCCGCCTTCCTGGTGCCAGGGCGTGTACATCGAGTAGCTCGACCAGATCCCGCGGCCCTTCCAGCCGGCTCCCGGGTCGTCGATCCGCCCGGCGGCGTGACGAGCGGAGAATCCCAACGGGTACGGCACGCGCAAGGTCAGTGTCTGCATCCGACCGTTCTGCGGCATCACGACGAAGAACGAATCCGCGTTGAAGTCGCCGGCCAGCAGGACGTCCCTTCCGAGGCCGAGCGCGTCGTGGTGATCGATGTTGGTCAGATACAGCATGTCCGTGCTGAGCCCGGGCGCTCCCTTGAAGGTGGGACCGGGCTTGGTGTACACGGTCCATCCCTCCGGACACTGCTGACCGGTGGCCGTCGGTCCGTTCAGCACCTTGCACTTGCGGCGGTCGAAGCTCAGGATCTCGTGCACGCCCCGCCAGTTCTGCCAGACGACGCCGTGGCTGTCGATGGCCACCCCTCCCGAATAGGGCAGCGGGACCGTGGACGGCGGCGGTTGATAGACCTCGGCCTTGCACGACAGCGGCGGGTTGGCGCCTCGTTCGATGCGGACGAGCGTCGTGTCCTCGTGTTCGATGCCCGAGCACCAGATGCTCCCATCGGTCGGGCTGATGCCGATCGAGTAGCAGCCGAATTCGATCCGGTGGTCCTTCCCCGGATCGATCGGCTGATGGGGCTCGGTCCAGCCGGTGGAGATTCGGCCGTCGCCGCTCGTGTCCACGACGCCCGGGCACCATGCCTGCGCGGCGGCGCCGTCATGGGTCTTGTCGAACGCCACCGTGTCGATCCAGCCGACGGCGTTCTCCTGGCCGAAGACGAGCGCATCGTGCTCGTCGAACTGGTTGTGGTCCGCGGCGAAACAACTGTCGATCGCCGTGAACTGCTTCGTCTTCGGGTCGTACATCTGGATCTGCCGCGTGCCCGGGCCCGTCATCGGGAAGTACTTGGCGAACCTGTTCGCCGCTCCGTCCGTGCAGAAGGCCGGCTGCTGCTGTGGAGCGCGAGTCCGTGCCGCGACCCACACGCGTCCCTTGCCGTCCATCGCCACGCTGCGGGGGTCGGCCTGCCGTTGCCAGATCTTCTCGTCCCCCCACGTCGGCGAGCGCGGCGTGGCGGCGTCGAGCACGGGCCCGTTCGACGGAATCCTGATCTCGGTCGACGAGTTCGTCCGCGGATCGAGCACGGCCAGGATGTCCGACGTCTGGATGGCCCCATAGACGAGCCCGTTGGCGTTCAGCGTGGGAGCGCGCTCGTCGGTGCCGGCCGCATCGCTCCGCCGGCTGGTCGGCCGGGCCCAGTCCCACATCGAGATCACGAGGTTGCGCTCGACCCCGGTGGGGCGAGGCGGCGCTTCGGGATAGGCGCCGGCGGCGATCCGGTCGGCCCAGTCGGCAAACGCCTTGCGCTGCGCGCCGAGGCGCTTGAAGGCGGCGCCCATGTTGGCGCCGTTCGGGCCCATCGCCATGTGGCGATCCCAGGCCTCGAGCGTCGAGGCGAACGAGCCGACGCCCTTCGACAATTCACGGGTCGCCCGGGTGCCCACCTGATGGCACGAGAAGCACGCCTTGGTTTCGAGGGCGAACTCCTTGGCGGAATGTTCGCCTGGAGGGATCTCCAGCAGACTCAGCCAGTAGTTGGCCGGGTACACCTGCGCGGCGGCGCGTCCGTCCGGCGCCACGACCGCCGTGAGGTCGAGGCGCTGTCCAAGCCCCGCGCGGACCCGCGCCGAATCCACCAACCCGTACCCCCGCACGAACACTTCGTAACTGGCGCGGGGCAGATCCGGCAGGACGTAGCGCCCCAGATCGTCGGTGACGACGATCTTCGCGAACTTCGTCGGCAGGTCTGTTGTCTCGGCGATCACCCAGACGCCCGCCTCGGGACCGTTCGCGCTGGTGACGAGGCCGCCGATGTCATCGGGATCGAGCGCTGGCGCGGCGCCGCTGCGCTGCTGGGCGTTGACCCACGTGAACGAGGCTGTCAGTACGCCCGCCAGGACCAGCGACAGGACTCTCGGATTCACACGCCGTTCCATGTGCTCCTCCCATCCAGGATCTTCAGCGCGCCCACGAATGCGAGCCCGGGTGTGCGGAGGCCTCCACTGAGACGACCCCTGCCCACGCCCGGCCGGAACGGTAAGTCCGCCAGGAATGAATGTCAATCACCGGAGCAGCCGTTCGGCCGGCTGAACGAGACCGCGCCTGGGCGCGCCGGCGTGTGCCGGTTCTGGGCTATACTCCGCACCCATCAGGGCGGCCTGACAAGGAGATGACGATATGACGCGTCGTGCGCTCGTGCTGGGACTCGTTCTCGGGGCCGGTGCGCTCGCGGTCGCCGTGGCGCAGCAGCCTCCGCTCGGGAAGATCGAGAAGATGGCGGACGGCCTCTACCGGATCCCCGGCCAGGGAGGCGCGACGGCGGTCTACCTCGCCGGCAACGGAGTCGTCCTCGTCGACACCAAGCTCGCCAATAACGGACAGGGCATTCTCGACCAGGTCCGGACCGTCACCGACAGGCCGGTGACGATGATCATCAATACGCATACGCACGGCGACCACACCGGCAGCAACATGTTCTTCCCCGCCAGCGTCGAGATCGTGACGCACGAGAACACCAAGGCGAACATGGAGAAGATGCCGGTCTACCAGGACGCCGCCAACAAGAACGGGATGCCCGACCGCGCGTACAAGGATCGCCTGACGCTGCTCGGCGGCAACGACGCCATCGACCTGTATTACTTCGGAGCAGCCCACACCAACGGCGACACATTCGTCGTGTTCCGCAACCGGCGCGTCATGCACGCGGGAGACGTGTTTGCCAACACCGCGCAGCCGTTCATCGACGCGAGCAACGGCGGTAGCGGCCTCGCGTACGGTGAGACCATCGGCAAGGCGGCCTCCGCCATCAAGAACGTCGACACGGTGATCACCGGGCACACCGACGTGAAGACATGGCAGGACTTCGTCGACTACGGCGAGTTCAACCGGCTCTTCCTGCAGCACGCCCGGGCGTCGCTCAAGGCCGGCCGGACGCCGGAGCAGGCGATGGCCACGCTCCAGTTGCCCGACAAGTTCAAGGGCTACACGCTCACCGGCGGCCGGGGCGGTCCGGGCGGCAACTTCAACCTCATCTACGGGGAGCTGAAGTAAGGGCCAGTAACGAAGAGCCGCTCGGCGGGCGGGCCTCATGGTGTGGGAGTGACACCTGCCGCCGGCGGCGTCCCGGCACGATTCGAGTGACTTCCTCGCGCGGATCTCCTACCATGCACTTTTCGCCCGCTGCAGGAGGAATTCGTATGTTCAGCCGTTCAATCACGGTGGCGGTGGTCGCCGCCGCGTTCCTGGTCGGCTATCTCGCCGCCAACCGCGAGACGCCGGTCGAAGCACAGGGAGGCGCCGCCGGCGCCTTCGCCGCGGTGCCGAGCGCGGTCGGCTCGCTCGACGTCACCGGTCCCTACGACGTGGTGGCCGACTGGCCCAAGGACATCAGCACGCTCCCGGGCAACGAGAAGTGGACGTGGGGCGCCGGGCAGGGCGTCTTCGCCGAGAGCCCGGACCGCGTCCTCTTCATCCAGCGCGGCCAGTTGCCGGTGCTGGGGGAGCTGCGGCCGGCGGCGCTCCCGCAGGTCGGCCCGAACCTCCAGTTCCCGGTCATGGGGCTGCTGCGCAACGCGACGCAGGCGAGCCCGCCGGGCGCGCTCGAGATCAACGGCAAGGTCGGAGACGACTCCGACGCGGGCCAGGCAGGCGTCGACTTCCTCTGGGCCAACTGCATCGTCGTCATCGGCCGCGACGGCACGATCAAGGAGACCTGGACGCAGTGGGACAAGATGCTGCGGCGGCCGCACTCGATCTACATCAGCCCCTACGACCCGGAGAAGAACATCTACCTGGTGGACGACTACCGCCACGCCATCTTCAAGTTCACCAACGACGGCAAGAAGCTGCTGCAGACGATCGGCGAGCCGAACGTGCACGCCTCGGACGACAAGCACTTCTACCGCCCGACGTTCATGGCGTTCCAGACCGACGGCAGCTTCTATGTGGCCGACGGGTACCTCAACACCCGGGTCGTGAAGTTCGACAAGAACGGCAAGTACCTGACCACGTGGGGCGAGCGCGGGAACGGCGGCAAGGAAACCCGCCCGAACTACTTCAACAACGTCCACGGCGTGGCGGTGGATCCGGCGACCCGCGAGGTGTACGTCAACGACCGCAACAACCGGCGGATTCAGATCTTCGACGAGAACGGCAAGTTCCTGCGGATGTGGACCCTCTCATGGGACCGGGCGAACCTGCACTTCGTGCACATCGACGCCGACCGCAAGATCTGGGTCTACGACCAGGTCGCGCAGAAGCTGGCGCGCTTCGATCGGGACGGCCGCCTGATCTATGCGTGGGGCGGCCTGGGGAACTTCCCCGGCGCGCTCTGGGGCGTGCACGGCATCAGCGTCGACCAGGAACAGAACCTGTACCTGGCGGCGGTCGGACGCGGCGGCGTGCAGAAGTTCCGTCCGCGGCCAGGCGCCAATCCGGCCTACCTGGTCGGCAAGCACGTGTATTCCGCCTGGAAGTAGCGCGGAGACCTGCCTTTCGCTCCCGGTGCCCGGCCTGGCGACAACGCCGGGCCGGGCGCAGGGGAGCCTGTCCAACGCCCAACGCCCAACGCCCAACGCCTGGATCTACCGCGTGCCGTCGCGGTAGCCGTCCTCGTATCCCTGGCGAAATCCTGTGCGGTAATTCGTGCGGTACGCCTCGCGCGGGCCGTAGCCATTGGCGTAGCCGCGATCGCCGTTCCGGTAGTCGCGGCTCTCCACCGGGTCGTAGCGCGCGCCGCGGCGGCCGTCCGCCAGCCCGCGTCCGTACCCATCGTCGTAGCCGCGCGCGAAGACGGGCTCACGGTAGCCGCGCGGCATGTCTCGGGCGACAGCGCCCGGACGCGAGGACGTCCCGTCCTGACGCCCTCGTCCGCCGCCGCGCAGCTGGGCGGCGGCGGCATCGGAGAGCGGCGCCGCCACGAGCAGCGCCGACACGACGCCAGTGAGCAGCAGCGACTTCCAGCCGGTCACGTGCGGGGTGAGCACGTGAGGGCAAGAGTGCAAGGGTCGAGCCCACGGAGCCGGCAGTTCTTCGAGCTGTTTCGGCTGTGACCAGCCAACGGATGTCCGCAAATCCGGGCACCCGGGGAGGTCACCCCGGATGGCGGTCCAGGAAGTCGAGCGTCAGTCGTTCCAGGAGCGCCGGCAGCGCCTCGCCTTCGAGCGCAAATGCCGACGCTTCGGCATTCCAGGCGAGCCGGTACGTGCGTCCGAGCGCTGAAATCCAGATCTGGCGGGCGGGGCCGTGCGGGCTGGCGACGAATTTGGCCGGCGCCGGCGAGTCGAAGACGAGCTGCAACACGCCGTCCTGCAGATCGAGGTCGAAGCCGCGACGCTCGGCGAGCGGCACCAGGGCGCGCAGCGCTTCGCCGAGCGCGCGGCCGGCTTCGAGCCGGAACTGCTGCTCCGTCAATCGATGGGCGCGAGGCGGTCGGGCGACGCGATGTAGGACCGCCGCGACCGGGCCGTCATGCCGGGCTGCTTCATCCGGACGGCGAGCTTGTGCTCCTTGCCGTCGAGCGCCGCGGGAGAGAAGCCGAGCGTGTACTGGCTGTGGAGCTCCTGGGCGACGCGCGTGAAGGTCGGCGCGAGCTCGTCGGTCTTCTTCAACTCGAAGTAGCCGCCGCCGGTCTCGTCGGCCAGGCGCCTCAGCCCGCGATCCGGCCGCGTGCGCACCTTGCGCTGGCCGTTGAAGTACTCGGACTCGAGCCCGATCGCGTAGATCATCGCCTCGTCGTTCTTGGCGCGATCGAGCACGTCGCCCATGTCCATCCGGCTCGCCGTGTCGTCGCCGTCGGTGAAGACGAGCACGACCTTGCGTCCCACGACGTCCTTGAGCATGGCGATGCTCTCGTAGGTGGCGTCGTAGAGCCGCGTCGGATTTCCGAACTGCAGATCCTTGAGGGCGAAGACCAGATCGTCGCGGTCGCTCGTGAAGGTTCCGCTGAACTGAATCTTGTCGCTGAAGGAACCCACCTGCCCCTTGTCCGCGGGCAGCATCCGCAGGATGAACTGCTCGGCGGCCGCCTGCAGCCGATCCAGGTTGGCCGTCATGCTGGCGCTGTAATCGAGCATGACGACAACGGTGAAGGGCTGCACGTCGTTCTGGAAGAAGGTGACCTCCTGCGGTTTGCCGTTGTCGAGAATCGTGAACTCGTCCCGGTCGAGGCCGGGGACCAGACGCCCCTGGGCGTCGACCACCGTGGCCACCACCGGGACGATGCGCGTGCTCGATCGGAAGACCGGCTCCTGTCCTTCGACTGCGCTCAGGGCAAACCCTTCGGCTGTGCTCGGGGCACGTGCCTGGGCGGCGGCAGCCAGCGCGGCGATCGCGAGCGCAGGAATCACGAAAGACCGCATAGAACGGAGCTTAGCAACGTTTGTTCCGACGGGCAAACCGGATCTCTTCCTCCAGCGCAGAGAAAGGGTTGTGGCGGCCCCGGGTTGTCGTAAGATTTCCGCAATGCGCACAGCCATTCTCGTCGCTCTCTCGTGTCTGGCCGCCGTGGGCGTCGAGGCCGCCCAGGTGGGAGGGATTGTCGTCGATGCGTCCGGCGCGCCGGTGGGGGGCGCGCAGGTCACGGCGGGCACCGCGTCGGCGACCACTGCCGATGACGGGTCGTTCTCGCTGGCGGACGTCTCCGACGCCGGGGCGGAGCTGCAAGTCACCTCCGCCGGCTTCGCACCGGCGACGCTGACCGTGCGGGGCGGCGCGCAGGATCTGCGCGTCGTGCTGCATCCGGCGCCGCTCGTCGATACGATTGTCGTCACCGCCTCGCGCGGCGCCGCGCGGCTGGCGACGCCCGAGGCCACGACGGTGCTGACGTCGGCCGAGCTGCTGACCTCGGCCGCCGGCGCCCTCGACGACGCGCTCCGGAATACGCCGGGCTTCAGCCTGTTCCGGCGCTCTTCCTCGCGCGTGTCGAACCCGACGACGCAGGGCGTGACGCTGCGCGGCGTCTCGGGATCGGGCGCGAGCCGCACGCTCGTGCTGGCCGACGGCGTTCCGCTCAACGACGCGTTCGGCAGCTGGGTGTACTGGAACCGCATCCCCCAGGCGGCGGTGGACCGCGTGGAGGTGGTGCGCGGCGCCACGGGCGATCTGTACGGCGCCGACGCGCTCGGCGGCGTGATCCAGGTGCTGACGTTTCCTCCGGGGCGCACGCGCTTTCGCGCCACCGCTGAAGGCGGGTCGCACGACACCGCGCGCTTCTCCGGCTTCGGCGGCACCGAGCGCGGTCCCTGGAGCGTCGAGGCGGCGGGTGAATGGCTGCGCACCGACGGCGTGGTCGTTGTCGGCGAGGAGTCGCGCGGCGTGGTGGACGTGCGCGCCGACAGCGACTACACGAACGGATTTCTCGGCGGCGGCTACAACGCCGGAGCGTGGCATGCGACGGCTCGCCTGAGCCTCTATCAGGAGGAGCGGGGGAACGGCACGCCGCTCACGGTCAACTCCACCGACTGGACGCAGGTGTCGGGCGAGGCGGGCGGCGCGGCCGGCGACGGCGCCTGGCAGGTGCGCGCCTCGGGCGGGACGCAGGACTACTACCAGACATTCAGCGCCGTGGCCGCCGGCCGCGCGACCGAGCGGCTCACGTTCGAGCAGACGATCCCGACGAGGTTCGCCACCGTCTCCGGACAGTGGACGCGCGGGACGGCCGAATCCGTCTGGCTGCTGGGCGGCGAATTCAAGCGGGCGCGGGGCAATCAGGAGGAGCTCCGCTATTCGGTCGCCGGGGTGCGGAGCGGACCGTTTCCCTCCGGAGGGACCGAACGGAGCGGCGCGATGTTCGCCCGGGTCAGCCTGACCCCGCGCGACCGGCTGACGGTGGTCGCCGGCATGCGCGGCGACTTCTGGCAATCGACGCCGACCGACGCCTCGTCGCCGGCGCATACGTCGCAGTTCTTCAGCCCGCGCGCCTCCGCCGCGTGGACGCTGTCGCCGGTCGCCTCGGTGCACGCCTCGGTGTACCGCGCCCATCGGACGCCGACGCTCAACGAACTGCACCGCCGCTTCGCGGTCGGCAACACGGTGACCAACGCCAACCCGCTGCTCGATCCGGAGCGGCTGACCGGCTTCGACGGCGGCGCCCTGTTCTCGTGGCGGCAGCTGTCGGCCCGGGTGACCGGCTTCTGGAACCAGCTCGACGAGGCGATTACCAACGTGACGATGACGCCGCCGCCCCTGCCGGGGCAGATCACGCGCCAGCGCCAGAACACCGATACGGTGCGCGCCCGCGGGCTGGAGATCGAGGCGGACTTCCGGCCCCACCCGCAGTGGACCGTCAGCGCACTCGCCGGCCTCACTCGTTCGACGTTCGCCGACGCGCCGGCGCAGCCGGCGCTCGCCGACAAGCGCGTGCCGCAGGTGCCGTCGTACCAGCTCGGCGCCACCCTCACCTACGTCGATCCGCGCGGCTTCACCGGGTCGCTGCAGGCGCGGCGCGTCGGCGCGCAGTTCGACGACGATCTGAACGTGTTCAGGCTGGAACCGTTCGGCGTGGTCGACGCCTCCGCCAGCCAGGCGCTGACGCGCGGCCTGCACGCATTCGTCGCGGTGGAGAACCTCGGCGACGTGGACTACGACGTCGGGCGCACGCCGGTCCGGACGATCGGATGGCCGCGCACCGTACGCGTCGGCGTTCGCGTGTTCCTGCCCTGACTTCGGTGGTAGCCGGTAGGTGGTAGCCGGTAGTCGCATATATGCCTGCAACGGTTCACGTCGTCGCGCGGTTCGTCGCCAAGCCGGGCAAGGAAGAGGAGCTCAAGACGGTGCTGTCGGCGCTCATCCCGCCGAGCCGGCGCGAGATCGGCTGTTATCAGTACGATCTGCTGTGCAATCCCGCGGATCCGCGCGACTTCTGTTTCGTCGAGCGGTGGGAACACGAGAGCGCCCTGGAGCAGCATGCGGCGACGGCCCACGTCAAGGCCGCAATCGAGCAGGCGCGCGAGCTCGTCGAAGCGCCGCCCGACGTTCGGCGTTATCACATTCTGTGACGCTGGTATGATCCGGGTCATGAGAGCTCTTGCCACCTGCGCCGTGCTCCTGGCGCTGGCCTGTGCCACCCCGGCCCAGCAGCGCACCACCGAGTCGTCTGGATCGAGTGTGGCGGCGCGCGTGGGCGACCGCGCGGTCACGCTGACCGAGGTGGACGAGCGGTGGCGCCAGACGCAGCCGGCGCAGCGGGCCCAGGCGGTGCAGCAGATGTACCAAGGGCGTCGCGACGCGCTCGACGCGATCGTCGCCGAGCTGCTGATCGAGCAGGCGGCCAAGGCCAAGGGGCTCGACGCGGAGAAGTTCACCGAGGCCGAGATCGCGCGCCGCGTCCAGCCGGTCACCGACGGCCAGGTGGTCGCGTTCTACCAGGAGAACCAGTCACAGATGCAGGGCCGGCAGCTCGCCGCGATGAGCCCGGCCATCCGGCGGTACCTCGAGGAGGAGCAGCGCGGCAACGCGTATCGCGCCCTCGTGGCCGAGCTGCGCAAGGCCGGGCCGAGAGTCGAGGTGGCGCTCGACGCGCCGCGCTACGAGGTCGAGGTCGCGCCCGACGACCCGGTCGTGGGCGGCGCGAAGGCGCCGGTCACGCTCATCGAGTTCTCGGATTTCCAGTGCCCCTTCTGTCAACGGGTGATGCCGACGCTCAAGCGCGTGCGCGAGGCGTACGGCGATCGCGTGCGGATCGTCTGGAAGGACTTTCCGCTCACCTCGATTCACCCGCAGGCGTTCAAGGCGGCGGAAGCCGGACAGTGCGCGCGCGAGCAGGGAAAGTTCTGGGAGTACCACGATCGGCTGTTCGCCAACCAGCAGGCGCTCCAGCCGGAGTTCCTGAAGAAGTACGCCGCCGAAGTGGGGCTCGACGCGGCGAAGTTCGATGCGTGCCTCGACACGGCGAAGTACGCCGAGCGGGTGCAGGAGCAAATGGGGATCGGCAACACGCTGGGCATCGGCTCCACGCCGTCGGTGTTCATCAACGGCCGATTGCTGAACGGCGCGCACCCCTTCGAGACGTTCGCCGGCATCATCGACGAAGAGCTCGAGCGCGCGACGCGGTAGCTGGCAGCGGCGGATGCCCCGGCAACCTGGCTGCCGAGCCGCCCGCCGGCCCTACGGAACCAGCACAATCTTCCCGTAGGCGCCCGGCTCGAGCACCGCCGTGTGCGCCTGGGGCGCCGAGGCGAGCGGCAGTTCGCGTCCAACCACGGGCACGAGCGTGCCGTTCTCCAGCCCGGGCGCGAGCGCGGCGTGGATCACCCGGTATTCCTCCGGCGTCGCGTTGAACATCGTCATCGCGAGGATCGCCGCGTCCCTGCTCATGATCTTCCGTGGGTCGATCTCCACCCGCCCGCGGTTGCCCACCACGATCACCCGTCCCCGCGGCGCGAGCAGATCCAGATCGCGATCGAGGTTCACGTTGGCGAGCATTTCGACGACCAGATCGACCCCGCGTCCGCCGGTCAGCGGGCCGATCCGCGTCAGGTACTCCGGATCGCGGTGGTTCAGGACGTCGTGGGCGCCCTGCTCGCCGACGAGCTGCATCCCTTTCTCGGTGCCGGCGGTGCCAATGACCCGCAGGCCGGCCGCCCGGGCGAGCTGGACGCAGGCGGTGCCGACGCCGCCGCTCGCGCCGTGCACGAGCACGGTTTCCGCCGGACGCGCGTGCGCCTGGATGAAGAGCGCGCGCCACGCGGTGCTGTAGGGCGTGCCGAGCGCGGCGCCTTGCGCGAAGGAGACCCGCCCGGGCAGCGGATGAATCTGGGCCGCCTCGCACAGCGCGGCCTCGGCATAGGCGCCGGTCAGCGTGCCGTGCGTGTAGACGCGATCCCCCACTTCCACGCCCGTGACGCCCGCGCCGATCGCGCCGACGACCCCCGCGGCGTCGCCGCCCGGTGTGTACGGCAGACTGGGCTTGCGCACGTAGGTGCCGGCGCGGACGTAGGTCTCGACGGGGTTCACGCCGACCGCTCTCAGGCGGGCGAGCACCTGGCCGGGCCCTGGCGATGGGATCGGCGCCTCTTCGAGCTTCATGACGTCGGGCGGTCCCCACTCACGAACGACGATGGCTCTCATCGACCACTCCTTGTCGGTGCAATTCTACTGACGTCGGTCGGTGCGATCAGGCCGACGCGCGGAAGAACCCGGGCGAGAAGAAACGGCGGTGCGCGTCGCTCGTCAAAACGTCAACCGGAACCCAATCTGGCCGACGCGCTGTTCCCCCTGCTGGAAGTCGCCGGCGAACGCGGTCGGCTGCATGAACGACGAGAGCGGCGCGCCGGTGGCGGAAAGCCGCTGGGTCGTGAGCGGGATGGACGGATTGCGGGCGTTGAAGAGGTTGAACACCTCTGAAATCGCCTCGAGCCGGACGCGGCCCCACAGCGGGAACGCCCGGCTGACGCGGAGATTCAGCTGCGAGAACGGCGCCCGCCGGCTGCAGTTGACCGTCTCGCACGCGCCGGCGTCCTCGACCTTCGCCGTGCCGTCCTCGTCGAGGCCGGCGAACCTGTAGGCCCGCCCGGTCTTGTCGTTCACGTTGCCGTCGCGGTTGAGGTCGACGCCTTCGAAGGTATGCACCGGCAGCGCCGAGCGGTACAGGAAGATCGGGGATACGCGGAAGCCCCACGGCGCATCGATGATGGCGCTCGCGGTGATGCGGTGGCGCGCGTCGGTCCGGGTGGATGGGCCGTCCTGCACCGGTGCGAACGGATTGGTCACGTCCTGCACCAGGTTCTGGACGATCTCGTCGTACGCGGTGCCGACGTCGCTCGTCGCTTTCCCCAGCGTGTAGGACGCGTTGAAGTCGAGCCCGCCTCGCAGTCGGCGGCGCCCCGCGACGATGAGCGCGTCGTAGCGGCTCGAGCCCTTGCTGAGGGCCGTTCGGAAGCCGATCGAGTTCGGCTGGATCGTCAGATCCCCGAGGAAGCGGCGGCCGCCGACAAGCGCGTTCGGCCGCAGCCGGAGGTTGAGGTCACGTCCGTCAACGCGCACGTAGTCGACGCTCACCGAGGTGGCCGGATCCAGCTCCCGCGCCCAGCCGAGGCTCGTCTGATACGTGAACGGCTGCTCGAGGCGGGGCGACACCACCTCCCCGGCCAGCGGCGGCGCGTCCGGGTTCACCTGGTTGAGCGCCGCAATCGTCGACAGCGGATCGCCCACCCGGAAGAAGGGACCGTTCGGCGGCCACCGGAGGCCGGCGGGCGCGCTTGCGACGAAGACCGGCCCGGCGCCGCCCACCGCGTCGATCGCCGCGGTCAGCACGTTCGAGTTCGTGTAGCCGAAGTCGGTGTAGATGCCCCAGCCGCCGCGGACGATCTCCCGCCCGTTCCCGCGCACGTCGTACACGAATCCGAGGCGCGGCTGGATGTTGTCGGTATCGCCCCGCGGCTCCTCGCCGAAGTCCTCGAGGGCGGTTCCGGTGAACCGGCCGGCGCGCCCCGCCGCCTGCAGCGCCTGGAAGTTCGCGTTGCGGCTCTGATCGAACGGAATGCCGTCCACGTAGTCCCAGCGCACGCCGAGATTCAGCGTCAGCCGATCGCTGGCGCGCCAGTCGTCCTGGAGGAACAGCGAGGACGAATCGATCGGCACGTTGAATTCGGTGTTGCCGCCGATCACGAGAATCGACGTGACAGGGCCGCTCACGCTGTTGGCGCCCAGCGTGAAGATGCCGCTCGTCCCCTGGCCCACCTTGACGAACAGGCGCGGCTCGTGGATCCAGTTCACGCCGGCCTTGAACTGATGGCCGAGTCCGCCCAGGGCGGTCGTCGTCCAGGAGAAGTCGTCCCGCAGCTGCCATTTCGTCTGTTCGACCCCCTGGTTCGCCAGCGGACTCGTGCCGGCGGTCACGCCGTTCGGGAAGCGGAGGTGCGGTCCGGCCCCGGTGTCGGGGATGTCGTTGACGAAATTCGAGTACTGAAAGACGAACTCGTTCAGCGTCGTCCCGCGGACCACCCAGGTGTGGTTCCCGTTGACCGAGTCGAACGTGTTGGCGCTCGTGGCCCACGACGACCGCGCCGCGCGCAATCCCGCTCCCACGGGCTGCGCGTTCCAGTCGCGCCCGTAACGCAGCGCGAGATAGTGCGCCGACGTCGCCGTGACGGTGATCTTCGTCGTCACGAGGTTCTCTCGGAACGGCACGCCGAAAGTGCCGTCGCCGGTGGGAAAGAGGCCGAGCGTGTTCACGACCTGCGTCGTGTCCTGCTGCGTCCGTTCGTAGGCGGCGAAGAAATGGACGCGGTTCTCGACCACCGGCCCGCCAAGGCTGCCGCCGAACTGGTAGCGGCGGTAGTCCTGCTTGTCGATCCGATTGATCCCCTCGCTGAAGGTGCGCGCGTTGAGGCCGTCGTCGCGGAGCAGCGTGAACCAGCTGCCCGCCAGGTCGTTGGTGCCGCTCCTGGTCACCACGTTGATGACAGCGGCCCCTCGGCTGTACTCGGCATCGAAGCGCTGCGTCATCACGTGGAATTCCTGGATCGCTTCGAGCGGAAAGAGCTGGAGCAGGCCGCCGGTGGTGTCGTCGCTGTTGTCGCCGCCGTCGACGACGTAGTTGACGTTCCTCCCGTTGCCGCCGCTGATCTGAGGACTGTACTGGGCGCTCTTGCTCTGATCCGAGTGAAAACCCAGGCCGACTCCGGGAACCGTCGCCGCCAGGTTGGCGAACTGGCGCCCGTTGAGCGGCAGGCTCTCGATGCGCGTCGTCTCGACGACCTGTCCGACCGTCGATGAGGTGAGGGACACGACGGGCGCCTCCGCGACGACCGTGACGGTCTCGGCGAGGCCCGCTACGCGCAGCACGATATCGAGATCCGTCGTGCGGGCGATGTTGACGACGACGCCCTGGCGCTCGAAGCGAGCGAGGGTCGCGCGCTCGGCGTTCACGTCGTAGGCGCCGACCGGGAGCGCGGCCAGGACGTAGAGTCCGCTCTCATCGGTCGCGACCGTGCGCGCGAACCCGGTGTCGGGATTGCGCGCGGTGACGATCGCGCCGGGAATGCCCTCGTTCTGATCGTCGGTCACGCGTCCGGCTATGTTGCCGGCGCTCTGCTGGGCGGCCGCGGGCAGTGCGGCGACGCTCAGCGCATACGCGAGGACGAGTCTCGCGATCGAAGTCATCGGGGATCTCCAATGGGGTACCGAATCGGACAGTACCGAATCGGACGTGTTGAACAAATTCGAAACGAACGATTACGATCGGCGAATTCGAGAGTGTAGCAGGTAAGATGCAGCGCGTGACTGCTGTGGACCTGCCATTGGCGATCACGATTTTGTATGTCGCTGGAGTCGTGTGCGGTCTGCTGGTGAGCGATGCGCGGCCGCTCGAGCGGGTCGTCCTGTCGCTGCTCTGGCCGCTCGGGCCGCTGGCGTTCGTCGTGACCGTGACGATCCTGCTGGCGGCGTCGGTCGTCGCCTATCCGCTGGTGATGGCGCCGGCGCTGGCGGCGATTGCGTTCTTCCTCTGGTGGATCCTGGCCTGAACGATGCGAACGATCTCCTCGCTCCCGGCCTCCGAGTCGTCGACCTGAACCGCTGCTGAACGAATGCCGTACTATCGTCCCAGGGATGCGCCGAATCCACGGTCGAGCGCTCATCTTCTGGGACCCGGGACGGGGAGACGCCGGAGACCGCCGCAAGCGCGACGCGATCGACACCGACCAGATCACGCCCGCCGCCGACTGCGTGTCTGAAAGCCTCGAGACGCTCGACCAACGCTGGAAGGCCGGTACGTTCCGCTATCTGATGCCCGACTTCCGCGACCGGGTCCATCGCGGCGAGACGTTCGTCGTTGCCGGCGACCGGTTCGCCATCGGCTCGTCCCGCGAGATGAGCCCGGCGGGGCTGAAGGGGATCGCCGAGGAAGCCGGCCTCGATCTCGTCGTCGTCTGCGGCCGCGCCATGGGCGACATCTTCCGGCGCAACGCGCTCAACCTCGGCTTGCACGTCGTCCAGAGCCCGGACGCGGTGGCCGACGCGCAGGACGGCGACGAGTTCGCGTTCGACCCGGACACGCGCCGGCTCGAGAACGTCACGCAGGGGAAGGCCTACGACCCGCTCCCGCTCACGCCGAAAGAGGAGGACATCCGCCGGAGCGGCGGCATCATCGCGGTCGGCCGCCGCGAGTTCCGCGAATCGGTGGGGCGGCAGCCGGCGGTCGAGTGGCCGGACGAACGGCTCGCCCGCACGATGACGTCCACCGAGCAGATCGTCTGGGCGCACCGGGTCGACAGAACCCGCCGCGTCGCGCCGGGCGAGACGCTGTCGGTGTACGCGGACCTGCTGCCCGCCTCCGACGGGACGGCGCCGTTTGCCATCCACACGTTCAACCAGATTACGGGCGGGGGCACGATCCGGCCGCGCCGCGCGGCCATCGCCAACGATCACTTCGTCTTCACGGGCCGCGACGACGACGAGCGGCAGACCGCGATTGGACGGGCGTTCGCCCGGCAGCACGGGATGGAGAAGCCGTTCTATGCGACGCCCGGCGACGGCATCTTCCACTTCTACTTCCCCGAGCAGGGCCTCGTCCTTCCGGGCCAGTTCATCGCCGGCGCCGATTCGCACAGCCGTGCCTACGGCGCCTACGGCGCCGTCGGCATCGGCGTCGGCTCCACGACGGTCGGGTTCGGGTGGGCGACCGGCTACGTGTACGTCACGCTGCCGCAGGCGCGCCGCGTCGTCTTTCGCGGCGCGCTGCAGCCGTGGGTGAGCGGGAAGGACATCGTGCTCGAGCTGCTGCGCCGCTGGGGCGCACGGCAGGCGCAAGGCATGTCGGTCGAGTTCGTCGATGCCGGCCGCCAGCTGCCCATTGCGTACCGCAACACGATCGCGAACATGATGGCGGAAGCCGAGGCGATGAACGGCATCTTCGCCGCCGACGAGGTCACCTCCGCGTGGTACGCGGCGAAAGGGATCGCCGCGTTTCCGCATCCAGGCGCTGCACCGGGCGAGGCCGCGCGGTATGCGATCGACGAGGAGCTGCCGCTCGACGATGTGGCGCCGATGATTGCGAGGCCGTTCAGCCCCGGCAACGCATATCCGGCCGTGGAAGTCGCGGGCGAGCGCCTCCGCTTCGACAAGGCGCTCATCGGCTCGTGCACCAACGGCAGCTACGACGACCTGCTCCAGGCGGCGCTCGTCCTCTTCCATGCACGCCGGAGCGGCGCGGAACGCGCCGAGCGGCCGCTCCTCGTCTTTCCCGGATCCGGCGGCGTGGCGCGGCGGATCGAGCGCCCCGACCCGCGGCTGGGCGGCGAGTCGGTCGCCGGGGTGATTCGCTCGGTTGGCGGCGAGATCCGCCAGTCGTGGTGCGGTCCGTGCTTCGGCCAGGGCCCCGACGCGCTCGGGGCAGGCGAGCGTGCCATCACGTCGTTCAATCGGAACTGGCAGAACCGGATGGGCGTCGGGGGCGAAGGCTACCTGGCGAGTCCGGCCGTCGTGGCCGCCTCGGCGCTGCTCGGCTACATGGGGCCGCCTTCGGAGCTCGGACTCCGCTGGGACCCGGACACGTTTGGAATCTGACGGGAGTCGGTCCGAGCTGCAACGTTCGTGGTGGGCGGCTTCAGCCGAAGCTGCGTCCCCCGGGCGTACGGACGAAGTTCTCGCCGCCGCCGGCATCGGGTGTTGCCAGGGAGTGAATCTGGATTTCACACCGTGGGCAGCACCCTACTTGAGAAGACGAGGCAATACAAAACGAGCCGGACGCTGGCGCGCCCGGCTCGCTCCGTTCGATCTCGCAGGTTGGCGAATCACCTGACGACTACAGACACCACGCCGCTGTCGACCGCGGTGCTCTTACGGTTGTGCGGCACGCAGACGCTCACAGCACCCGACGCGGAACCTTCGTAGTCGGAAGCGGTGAACGAGATGGTGTAGATACGTCCATCCCCGTGCCCTGAACGTTCGGCGCGCAGCAACACGGTGCCATCGTCGTTGATCACGATGTCGCCCGCGGTATCGCCGTCGCCCAACCCGTTGTCGGGTTCGTCCGACGTCACACGATCGATGACGATCGTCGCATTCGACTCGGGATCGCTCACACCCGTAATGCCGACGGACACGAGCTTGTGATCCGGGGGCCACATGCAATCGATTGTCGGCCGCGCGGCGGTGACAAGTGGTGGGTCGTTGGCGTTCTGGACATGAATCACGACGGTGTCGCTCGCGACGCCGCCGTACCCATCGTCAACGACGAGTTCGAAGACGAGGTCCTCTCCACCGGCGCTTACGAACGGCGTCGTCAGCGACGCCACCGGGTTGGTCGGGTTGGTGAGTGTGACCGGCGACCCCGCAATCTGCGACCAGCTGTGCGTCAGCGCGTCGCCGTCGGGATCGCTGCTCCCGGTGCCGTCAAGGACCACACCCGTATTCTCGTTACGCGTCTGATCCAGGCCAGCGGCAGCCACCGGGAGGTTATTGATGTTTGTGACCTCGATCGTGACCGTCGACGAGCTGGAACCGCCGTACCCGTCGTCCACGGTCAGGGAGAATTCAAGGGCTGCGACAACACCCGGATCCCCTCCGGCATCGACGAATGGCGCAGTAAACGTCGGCGTCGCCGAATCGGCGCTGCCAAGAACCACCGGTGGTCCACCCACCTGCGTCCACACGTAGCTCAGCGTGTCGCCGTCCTCGTCGAAGCTGGCGGTGCCGTCGAGCATCACGGGCGCACCTTCGGCGACCGGCTGCCCGTCGCCGGCATCCGCGACGGGCTCGTGGTTCACGTTGGCGACTGTGACACTGACGATATCCGTATCGCTCTCTCCGTGCCCGTCATCGACCGTTACCTGGAATGTCAGCGTCTCGCCGCCGAGCGCGACCGACGGCGCAGTGAAGGTGGCCTGCGCCGACGTGTCGCCGTACAGCGTGACCGTGGTCCCGGCAATCTGCTGCCACAGATAGGTCAGCGTGTCGCCGTTCGGATCGCTGCTGGCCGATGCGTCGAGGGTGACCCCCTGGCCTTCGTCGACCGTCTGATCCGATCCCGCATCCGCCGTCGGCGGCTGATTGGTCGGCGGCGGAATCGGCGGTCCGAGCATCACGTACTGACCGTTCACGTCGCTGCCGAGCGAGTTGTGGATGAGACCTGTCGTGGTATTCGAGTCGAGGAAGGCTCCGTTGATGCCCGATCCGGGTAACTCGAACGTCGTGTCGGGAGGGTTGGCGTAGCCGGAACGCGCCGAATACCCGCCAAGACCGTTGACCCCGCCGCTCGCCTGGCCGGCTTCCCACTCCACTTTGTCGTAGTTGAACACCATGTTGAAGTCGTTCGGCGACACGTCCGAGCGGTCGACGATCAGCAACTGGAAATTGTTCAGCTTCTCCGCACGACTCGCATAGTAGCCGACGCCTGTCGTCGTGACATCAGCCCACGTGACGCAGAACGCCGGCCTGCCGCGAAACGTCGTACTGCCCCAATGGACTTGTCCCGACAGAAGGTTTCGCGTGTCGACGTCGGCCCAGAACGGCGCAATGAGCCTCACGCCATTCGTGATGAGTGGGAACGGGGTATAGGACCAGTACGGATAGTCGAAGGTTACGTTGCCGTTGTTGTTGACGTACAAGCTGCTGTACGGCACGCCGAAGAAATCGATCGTGAAACCGATTGAGACCAGTCCGGACGACCCGTCGTCATTGCGGGCCAGCGTGTTCACGAAGCAGCTGGGCGAATAGTCAATCGCCCCCGCCGACGCCGTCGTGCCGGTCGACAAGAACCCGATGACTCCTGTGATTGCGACAATGGCGCGGACGCTGGCCGACAGTACGTGACGCATCGGACCCTCCCTTCAACCGATACTTTCCGATTCGAAGGCCGTCAATCGGCTGCAGTCTACACCAGCCGGAGAATCAAGCCCACGTGGCGTGGGAGGTCACACGCGATCCGTGGATCGCGATCTTCAGAAACCCGTCGAACGTGAACTGGAACGGCTCGGATTCCTTCTCACCCACAGGGTGTCACCTTCCGTGGCAGAGTGCCTTGCGTCAAATCCCGGGAAGATCAAGGCACGATCATGTGGCGAAACCCGCGTCACACTCCCAAGTTCCCGACTTCCACGCTCCAAGAGGTCGGGTCTTTGGGGCGTTGGGCTGTTGGGAGTTGGCGGTTGGGAGTTGGGAGTCGGACGCCGCGACGTGCTTGCCTTTTGGGCCGGGTTGATTTGAGATTGTCCCGTCGTCCCCCGGGGTCACTACCGCAGGAGCGCTCATGAATCGGCCGCTCGGCACGTCCGTGGTCCTGGTGGTGGCGGTTGCCTCGCTGGCGGCGCAGGCGCCGGCCCAGTCGCCACCCGAGCCCCAGGTTCAAGGACCGACCTTCCGGACCGGCGTCGAGGTGATTGCCGTCGACGTGGCCGTCGTCGATCGCAACGGACGCCCCGTCGAGGACCTGAGGCCCCCCGACTTCGCGGTGAAGATCGACGGCGAGGCGCGCCGCGTCGTCTCGGCCGAGCACGTCAGGATCGACGTCGAGGCCGCGCGCCGTGAGGCGACCGACCCGTTCGAGTCGCTCTTCACGACGAACCTGAAACCGCCGAACGGACGGATGTTCGTCGTTGCGGTCGACCAGATCGGCACGCGGCTCGGCTCGGCGCGCGCGCTGTTGAGCACGGCGGCGAAATTCCTCGATCGCCTGAGCCCGGCCGACCGCGTCGCGCTCGTCGCCTACCCGCCGCCGGGCATCCAGGTCGGCTTCACGAGCGACCACCTCCGCCTGCGGCAAGCCATGGAGCGGATCGTCGGCCGCAACCAGGCGTTCCAGGGCCGCTACAACATCGGCCTCTACGAGGCAATTGCGATCGCCGAACGCGGCGACGGCCGCATCTTCGCGCAGGTGGTGCTGCGGGAGTGCCCGAGGCTGGCCGGGCCGTCGCTGGAGCAGTGCGAGCGCGACGTCGGGTCGGAGGCGGACACGATGGTACGCAGCGCGCGGCAAGACACCACCGAGGCGCTGCGCGGGCTGTACGACGTGCTGATGGGGCTGTCGGTCATCGAGGGCCAGAAGACGCTCATCCTCATCTCCGAAGGGATGATCCTCGAGAACCCCAGCGACCTCGACTTCGTGATCCGCGCGGCGGCCTACGCGCGCGTGAGCATCCACGTGCTGGTGCTCGACGTTCCGCGGCACGACATCTCGGTCAGCCGCCTGGCGCCCACCGCCACCGAAGATCGCGACATGCAGGTGCAGGGCCTGGGCGACCTCGCGGCCGCCACGCGCGGCACGCTGTACTACGTCGCCGGCACGGGAGAGGGAATCTTCGAACGTCTCGCCACCGAGACGCTGGCGTACTACATGCTGGGCGTCGAGCAGATCCCGGGCGACCGTGACGACCGGCAGCACCGCATCGACGTGGAGGTGCGGCGGCAGAACGTGACCGTGCGCTCGCGCCGCGCGTTCGTCCTTTCGTCGGCCACCACGACGCGGCGCAACGCGGAAGAGACGCTGATGGACGCGTTGAAGTCGCCGTTCGGCGTCGCGGAGATCCCGCTCCGGGTGACGACGTTCACACAGAAGGACCGCTCGAGCGACAAGGCGCGGATCATCGTCGCGGCCGATGTCGGGCAGCCCGGCGGCGCGCCCGAGGAATTCACCGTCGGCTACGTGCTGCTCGACGGGGAAGGGAAGGTCGTCACGGGCAACGTCGACAAGCGCGTGCTCTCGGTGCCGAACGGCGCCGCAAACGCCCCGCGCGACTACCTCACGGAGCTGCTCGTCGATCCGGGCACGTACTCACTGCGCTTCGGCGCGGTCGATCCCACCGGCCGCCGCGGCGGCATCATCCGCGAGGTCAATGCGTGGAAGCTCGACGGCGAGGAGTTCGCGCTCGGCGACCTGCTCATTGGCGATGCCGGCCGCGACGGCAACGGGCGGATCCGGCCGGGCGTCGAGCCGCGAGTCGGCGCCAACGTGGGAGCGTTCCTGGAGCTCTACTCGACCAGCTCCGCCGTGCTCGACGCCACCAGGGTGACCTTCGAGATTGCCGACGACCAGGACTCGCCGGCCCTGCTCGAAGTGCCGGCGCCGCTCGCCCCGGGCGCCGGACCGTCCGACCGCGTCGGCCAGGGGGTGATGTCGGCGGTCCTGCTGCCGCCGGGACGCTACGTGGCGCGGGCGCGCGTGGTGCGCGGCGGCAAGGTCGCCGGCCTGCTGGCCCGGCCCTTCATCCTCGACGCGCCCGCCGACGGCGCGGTCCCGGTCCCGTTCCTGCGCGGCGCCGTCGCCCAGTTCAACCGGGCGGCGACGCTCGCGCCCGAACTCGTGCGGGGCATGCTGGACGCGGTGGAGAAGCGGTCGCCTGCGCTCGGGGGGCCGCTGACCGAGGCGCGGGCGGGCCGCTATGGCGCCGCCGCGCTCGAGGCGCTGACCGGGGGCGACGAGATCGCCGCGGCGTTCTTCAAGGGACTGGAGTGGTACGCCAAGGGACAGTTGAACGAGGCGGCCACGCAGCTGAACCTCGCCGCGGGCGCCCGGCGCGAATTCTTCCCCGCGGCGTTCTACCTCGGCGCCGTGTTCGCGGCCGCCGGCCGCGACCGCGACGCCGCCGGCGTCTGGCAGATGGCCATCGGCAAGGAGCCGCGCCCCGCGGTCGCGTACCTGCTGCTGGCCGACGCGCGGCTGCGCGACGGACAGCCCGATTCGGTCATCGACGTGCTGAAGCCGGCGCACGAGCAGCAGCCGGCCGACGACGAGATTGCGCAGCGGCTCGCGTCGGCGTACCTGATGACCGGCCGGTACCAGGAGGCGCTGCCGGTGCTCGAGCGGTACGTGTCGCGCCACCCGGCCGACCAGATCGCGCTCTTCGCCGCCGTGTTCGCCCAGTATCACGTCGTCACGCGCGAACGCCTGGCGGTGTCACCCTCCGATCAGGCGCGGTTGGCGAAGTACGTGCAGGCCTATACCGGCCCGTACAAGGCGCTGCTCTCCAAGTACCTCCAGATCATGCGCGGGCGATGAAGCCGGCACCAATGCTCGACGCCGATGGGTGTTGGGCGTTGGGTGTTGGGCGTTGGGCGTTGCTGACTGTCGAACCGCCGCGCACGGCGCGGGTCACTCACTTCGAATCGAGCGCCTCGATGGTGGCCCTCGACGGTTCGCGTTGCCGCTGCAGCCGCGCCGCCACCTGCTCGGCCCGCCGCATGACACGGAGGATGTTGAGGCCCAGCGCCTTCCGCACGTCGGCTTCCGGCCAGCCGCGCCGCAGTAGCTCCGAGGTGAGCGCCGGGTACTTCGAAACGTCCTCGAGGCCCGCCGGCAGCGTCTCCACGCCGTCGAAGTCGCTGCCGATGCCGACGTGGTCGGCCCCGGCGACCTTCCGGACGTGCTCCATGTGGCTGGCGACGTCGGCGAGCGTCGCCCTGCCGCCTGGGACGAGGAACGCCGGCACGAAGGTGACCATCACGATGCCGCCGTTTCCCGGCAGCAGCCGCAGCACGTCGTCCGGCACGTTCCGGCCATGGTCGTTCAGGGCCCGCGTATCCGAGTGCGAGAAGATCACCGGCGCCTCCGACACGCGGAGTGCGTCGAGCATCGTCTCCGACGAAGTGTGGCTCAGGTCGACGAGCATCCCGAGCCGGTTCATCTCGCGCACGACTTCTTCTCCGAACGGCGACAGCCCGCCGAGCCGCGGCACGTCGGTGCCCGAATCGGCCCAGGGCACGTTGGCGCTGTGGGTGAGCGTCATGTAGCGCGCGCCGACAACATGGAACATCCGCAGCGTGGCAAGAGAGTTGTCGATGGCGTGTCCCCCTTCCATGCCGATGAGCGATGCGATTCGCCCCGCCCTGAAGATGCGCTCGACCTCGGCGGCGGTCGTCGCCAGCTCGAAGGTGTCGCCGTACTTCCTCGCCATGCGGTGCACGACGTCGATCTGCTCGAGCGTGGCACGCACCGCGGCGGCGCCCTGCAGCGTGGCCGGGACGTACACCGACCAGAACTGCCCGCCGACCCCTCCCTGGCGGAGGCGCGGGATGTCGGTGTGAAGCGTCGGCTGGGCGGTCCTGATGTCGAGCGTGTCGAGATCGCGCCCGGCGCTATGCTCGCGCAGCGCCCAGGGGTAGTCGTTGTGGCCGTCGATGAGCGGCACCTCCCGGTGGAGGGCCCGGGCGCGGGCGAGCAGATCCCCGCCCTGCTGCGCCTGCAGCCCAGAGGCGAGAGTGAACATCAGCAGGAGTGCGAGACGTCGCATGTGCCGTTACCGCGATTCTAGGAGCCTGTCCGAGTAATAGCGACCCATGCTATTACTCGGACAGGCTCCTAGCGGGGGAACGGTATGATTGACGCCCAGGAGGCTTCAGGCACATGTCACGTGCTGCTGTGGTGTGGTTGACGGCGGCGCTGGCGGTTTCGGCCGCCGCGGCGCAGGCGCCCGGGGGCGGACGCGGCCGTGCGATTCCCGTCAAGCCGGGCGAGGAATGTCCCTCCGGCACTACCCTCGTGAGAGTCGGCCAGTGCCAGGCCCCGGAATGGCCGGCGCCAAGCATTGTCGACTACCGGCCGAAGTCGACGCTGGTCGTCGATGGACACCCGGTCCCGCGGGCGAAGTTCCCCGTCGTCGACATTCACAGCCACACCGGCCCGACACCGCAGTCGATCGACCGGCTGATCCGGGAGATGGACGCGCTCAACATCCGCGTCCTGAACAACCTGAGCGGCGGCTTCGGGGCCGAGCTCGAGCAGCGCGTCAGCTTCATTCGCAGCAGCAAGTACGCCGACCGATTCACCGTCTTCGCGACCGGCCTCGACGGCTTCCGCGACGTCGAGCCGGGGTTCGGGCGGAAGGCGGCGGCGCAGCTCGAGGCCGACGTCCGCCACGGCGCCATCGGCTTCAAGATCTTCAAACCGACCGGGATGGACACGCTCAGGAAGGACGGGACGCGCCTGAAGATCAACGATCCGGAGCTCGCGCCGATCTGGGAGACCGCCGGGAGGCTCGACATTCCGGTCATCATCCACACGGCGGAGCCGCAGGAGTTCTTCAAGGAGCCCGACCTGCACAACGAGCGCTGGCTGGAGCTGGCGCTCTTCCCGGACCGCCGGCAGTTCCTGAACCCGAACAAGGTCACCTTCGAGCAGCTCATGACCGAACGGAACGACCTGTTCGGGAAGCATCCGAAGACGCGCTTCATCGCGGCGCACTTCGGCTGGCACGCGAACAACCTCGCCCTGGCGGGGAGGCTCCTGGACGAGCATCCGAACGTGGTCGTAGAGCTCGCCGCCATTCTGTACGACCTGGGCCGCCAGCCGCGCGCCGCCTACGACTTCTTCGTCAAGTATCAGGACCGGGTGCTGTTCGGCAAGGACACGTACGCCCCCGCGGAATTTCCCTACTACTGGCGCGTCCTCGAGACGACCGACGAGTACTTCGACTACTACCGCGACTACCACGCGTTCTGGAACCTGTACGGGATGGGGTTGCCGGACGGCGTGCTGCGGAAGGTCTACTACCAGAACGCGCTCCGGGTGACCCCGGGGCTGCCGCAGACGGGGTGGTAAGCGCCGGGTCCAAAGGACCCGGCCTACGCCGTCCCGTTTCTTTGGGTGGTGCTCTGCGCCTCTGTGTCTTCTGTGGCCCGTCGGAGGAGGAGCGACTTACGCGGTCACGAGCCGTGACGACCCGCGCTCGCAGACGAAGGCGGCGCCGCGCGTTTCCTCGGCGGTGCGTTCCTGCACCGTCGGCACGAAATACCACTCGGCCAGCAGGCGCTCGGCCGTGACGTCGATCAGCACGTAGCCGCGGCGCTCGCCGTCGAGCAGCTTCAAATGCGGGAGTGCCGCCCGGAGCAGCGGCGCCATCTCGCGCGCCCCCGGGTTCACGAAGAGCGGCGGCGAGCTCACGGCCGGCGTCAGCAGCTCTACCGCGAGCGCGCCGGCGCCGGTCGACGCCTGGTACCCGTCCCACGGATTGCGGGTCACGTCGAAGGCCCACGAGCTGTGCAGGTCGCCGCTGACGATCGCGAGGTCCCGCACGCGCTCGGCGGCCAGGAAATCGAGCACCCGGTCCCGCGCCCCCTGGTAGCCGTCCCAGGTGTCGGGATACGGCACCGGCCACTGCGGCGGCGTCACGCGCGAGAACATCACCTGCTGTCCGAGCATCCGCCAGGCGGTCCCCGCCCGCTGCGAGGCACGCAGCTCGTCGAAGAGCCATCCTTCCTGCGGGGCGCCGAGCAGCGTGCGCCGCGGGTCGGCAATCGCCGCCAGGTCCTTGCCCGGCGCCTGCCGATCGCGCACCCCGCGCGTGTCGAGCATCAGCAGGTCGACGAGGGTGCCGAACCGGAAGCTGCGGTACAGGTGGATGCCGGCCCCGGCGGCTTCCCGGATCGGCATCCATTCGAGGTACGCCTGGTATGCCGCCGCCTGGCGCACGGCCCAGTCGCCCTCGCCCCGCTCCGGGTTGTGGTTGGCGGCGCCGCCCGCCCATCCGTCGTTGGTGACCTCGTGGTCGTCCCAGACGGCGATGAACGGGTGCACGCGATGGACTTCCTGCAGGTCGGGATCGGATCGATACGTCGCATACCGGATCCGATAGTCGCTGAGCGTCACCGCTTCCTTCCGCGGCTCGGGGATGCGCAGCAGGCCGCTGCCGTCGCCGTAGACGCCGTTCTGGAACTCGTAGATGTAATCGCCGACGTGCAGGACCGCGTCGAGATCGGCCCGATTCGCCACGCCCCGGTACGGGTTGAAGAACCCCGCGGGATAGTTCGAGCAGCAGACCGAGGCCAGCCGCACCCGGGCGGTTGGTCCCTCCGGCAGCGTCTTCGTGCGGCCAATGGGCGAGCGCTCACCGCGCGCGCCGAACGCGTAGTAGTACCGACGATCGGGCCGCAGAGGGCCGGCGTCGACCTTTACGGTGAAATCGCGAGCGGCTCTCGCCTGGACCGTTCCGCCCGCGACGACCTGGCCGAGCGCCGGGTCGGCGGCGATTCGCCAGTCCACATCGATAACGGCGCGGGGATCGGCAGGCGTGACGCGCGTCCAGAGGATCACCCGGTCGGCGAGCGGGTCGCCGCTCGCCACGCCGTGGCGGAAGAGCCCGGCGTCGGCGGGCGCCGGCATCTGCGCCGCGGAGGTCCGCCAGGCGGCGCCAACGAGCGATGCCGCACTAGTCCAAATGAACTGGCGGCGGGTGAATGGCACGGCTCGCGATCGTACACGATTGACCGCTTGACAGGCGGTCCCGCGCCTCACTAGGCTGGATCTCCCGTCATGCTGCAGTGGTTTCGATCCCGCGCATCGTCAATCGCGGTGTGCGCGGTCGTCGCGATGGGCGTTGTCGGCGGCTCGGCCGTCGTCCCGCACGAGGACGACTGCCACGACGCCGCGTGCCAGTCGGTGGCCGTCGTCCATGATGCCGCCGCGCATGCCGTCCGCGCGCCCATCGCGCCCGAGACCGAACACCCGCTGCACTGCCTCGTGTGCCACTGGGTCCGGGCGTTCCGCCCGCGCACCGAGGCGCGCGTCGTGTCCGCGCCGACCTCCGATGCCGGCGCGGGGATGCCGGTCCAGTTCTTCGCGATTTTCAGCCGCGCGCCGGTCGCGCAGCCTCCGCTCCGCTCGCCGCCCGCATAGTCCTTCCAGCCCGTTTCATCACGCGCGAGCCGTGTCGTGATCCGTGTCACGCGACGACCGCGCTCATTGGTGTGGAGGACTCATGCGACGTGTGTATGTGCTGTGGCCGGTGCTCGCCGCCGGCCTGCTGGTGGGAGCCGTCAGACCCTCGGCCGCCCAGACGGTCGACGTCGAGGGCCTGCGACGGGAGATCGAGCAGCTTCGCAAGGAACTCGAGACGGTCCAGCAGCAATACGGCGAGCGTCTCGCCGCGCTCGAGGCGCGGCTCGGCGCGGCGCAGGGGGCTCCTGCCGCTGCCCCGGCGCCCCAGGCGCCACAAACGGCGGAGGTGCCGCCCGGTGCCCCCGGCGGCGGCGCCCCGGCGGGACAGTTGCCCGCCTACGGCGTTGCGACCGCGGGGTCCAAGATCTTCAACCCCGACATCGGCATCATCGGCAACTTCCTCGGCTCCTCCGGCAGGGACCGGGGCGGGAGCGGGACGGTGGCGCCAACGCCGTTCATGACGCTGCAGGAGAGCGAGGCCAGCTTCCAGGCCATCGTCGATCCGTACGCGCGGGCCGATTTCTTCTTGGCGATTGGAGAGGAAGGCATCGAGGTCGAAGAGGGCTTCGCCACGTTTCCCGCGCTGCCGGGAGGGCTGCTCGTCAAGGCCGGGAAGATGCGGGCGAACTTCGGCCGTTTGAACGCGTTTCACAATCACACGCTGCCGTGGATCGACCGCCCGCTCGTCATGTACAACCTGCTCGGCGGGAGCGTCGAGGATCCCGACACCGGCATCAAGGATGCCGGTGTCTCGGTCAGCCGTCTCATTCCTGCCGGCAGCGTCTTCCTGGAAGCCACCGGCGAACTCTATCGCGGCGATTCGGGCACGCTCTTCAAGTCGAGTCGTCGCCGGGATGTCGCAGCGCTCGGCCGGGTGCGCGGCTACGTCGATCTGACGGACCAGACGAACGTCGAGGCAGGCGCGTCCTACACGCGAGGACACAACGACCTCGGGAGCGACTTCGTCACCGAGCTGTACGGCGCCGACCTGACGCTCCGATGGAGGCCGCTCGGCCGCGCCATCTACCGTTCGCTGGCGGCCCGCACGGAGCTCGTCTGGAGCCGCCGGGAAGAGGTGTCGGCGTTCGAGCGCGCGTTCGGGCTCTACGGATCGCTCGACTACCAGTTCGCACGGCGGTGGTTCGCGGGTGGACGCTACGACCAGGCCGAGCGCGGCGCGAACGCCTCGATCCGCGACCGGGGCTTTTCGACGGTGGTCACGTACTGGCCCAGCGAGTTCAGCCAGCTCAGGAGCCAGTACCGGCGGACGCGCTACGGTGACGGGGACCGGGTGGCCAACGAGCTGCTGTTCCAGTTGCTCTTCACCATCGGAACCCACGGCGCGCACCCGTTCTAGGGGCGGGGACATCCATCATGCGCATGACGAGATCGATCATCACGGCGGCCGCCGTTGCGCTCCTCGCTGCCGGGGAGACGCAGGCCCAGAACAGACTGAATGTCGTCGCCTCGACCGAGGACCTGGCGTCGATCGCCCGCGAAGTCGGGGGGGACCGGGTGAATGTCACCGCCCTCGCGAGGGGCTACCAGGATCCGCATTTCGTCGAGCCGAAGCCGAGCTTCATCCTGACCGTCAACCGGGCGGATCTCTATGTGGCCGTCGGCCGGGAGCTCGAAATCGGCTGGCTGCCCCCGCTCATCACCAGCAGCCGCAATGCCCGCGTCCAGCCCGGCGCGGCCGGGTATCTGGACGCCTCGCTGAACGTCCGGATTCTGGAGATCCCCACCGGCCAGATCACGCGCGCCATGGGCGACGTGCATCCGCTTGGCAATCCGCACTATTGGCTGGAGCCGGGCAACGGGCGACTCATCGCCCAGGCCATTCGCAACAAGCTGGGCGAGCTGTCCCCGGCCAACCGATCCTATTTCGGGCAGCGATACGACGATTTCAACGCGCGCCTGGCCGCGGCCGAGAAACGGTGGGACGCCGCCATGGCGCCGCACACGGGCGCCAAGGTGGTCACCTATCACCGGTCGTGGCCGAACTTCATGGAGCGCTTCCGCCTCGAGGTGATCGGATATGTCGAGCCCAAGCCTGGCATTCCGCCGTCTCCCTCGCACACGCTCGAGCTCATCGAGGAGATGAAACGGCAAGGCGTGAAGTTCATCGTGGTCGAGCCGTACTTCAGTCTGAGGACGCCCCAGGCGATTGCGAGCCAGATCGCCGGGGGACGGGTGCTCGTGCTCGCCCCGTCGGTTGGCGGCGCGAAGGAGGTGACCGATTACATTCAGTTGTTCGACTACAACGTGAATCTGCTGGCAGGGGCGCTGAAGCCGGTCACCGGAAAGTAGGGTGTCGTGGACTGGGCGATCCTCCAATTCCTGGCCCCGGCGATCACGGCCAGTCTGATCATCGCCGGCATCCATGCCTATCTGGGGCTGCACGTCGTCGAGCGCGGCGTCATCTTCGTCGATCTCTCGCTCGCGCAGATCGCCTCGCTCGGCGCCGCGATCGCCGTCTGGCGGGGCGACGATCCGCAGAGCGCCGCGGTCTACTGGATGAGCCTCGCCTTCACGCTCATCGGCGCCGCGATCTTCGCCTTCGTCAAGGGGCACAAGGCGCGCATTCCCCAGGAGGCGATCATCGGCATTTCCTACGCGGTGGCGTCGGCGGCGGTGATTCTCACGCTGAGCATGGTCACCGGCGAAGCCGAACACCTTCGCGACATGCTCGTCGGCAACATCCTCGCCGTGCAATGGGCCGAGGTGTGGCTGACCGGCGCCATCTACCTGGTGATTGGCCTGTTTCACTTCGTCTTCAGGCGGCGGTTCCTCGAAATCTCCATCGACGCGGAGGCGGCGGCGGCCGGCGGGATGTCCGTCCGGTTCTGGGACTTCCTCTTCTACGCGTCGTTCGGCTTCGTGGTCACACGGTCGGTGGCGATTGCGGGCGTGCTGCTGGTCTTCTGCTATCTCATCGTGCCGTCGGTTGGCGGCATGCTGTTCTCCAGGAACATCGGACCGAGGCTGGCCATCGGGTGGGTCATGGGGACCGTTGTCTCGATGCTCGGCATGTACTTCTCGGTCGAGTTCGACCTGCCGACCGGCGCGACCATCGTCTGCACGTTCGGTGTCGCGCTCGCGGCGATGGCGGCCGTCCGGCCGCTGTTCCGCCTCCAAGCGCACGGCGCCGCCAGGGTCGCGCCCACGGAGGCGCGGCGGCCGGCGGGCCAGGTGAACCCTTAACCGATGATCGCCCGCAGATCGGCGGCGAGCGGCGCCTCGATCGTCAGGATCTCGCGGGTGATCGGGTGCGGCAGCGTCACGCGCCACGCGTGCAGCGCCTGGCGCGCGAGGCCGGGGTACGCGGCGCCGTAGACCGAGTCGCCCAGCACCGCCCATCCCCGTGACGCCAGGTGCACCCGAATCTGGTGCGTCCGGCCGGTCACCAGCTCGCACCGGAGGAGCGAACGGTCCGCCTCGCTCGACAGGACCTCGTAGTCGGTCCGGCTCGCCCGGCCCGCGTCGTCGACGACCACGCGGCGCCGATCCGCGGCGCTGCGGGCGAGCGGCGCCTCGATGGACCCGGCCGGCGGACTCGGCGTGCCGGCGACGACCGCCAGATACTCCTTGCGCAGGCGCCGCGCGGTGGCGTCGCGCTGGACCAGCCTATGGACGTCCGGCGTCAACGCCACCAGCACGACACCGGAGGTCCCCTTGTCGAGCCGGGTGATGATCCGCGGCTGGACGGCGCGTCTGACATGGGCGAGCAGCCCGTTGAGCAGCGTGCCCGACCAGTTCCGGTACGTCGGGTGCACCACCATTCCCGCCGGTTTGTCCGCCGCGAGCAGCCACTCGTCCTCGTAGAGCACGGCGATCGGAATCGGTTCAGGCGCGGGCGGAGGTCTTCTGGCGAGCAATTGAATTGCGCGGCCGTTTTCGGGCATCGTGTACCTCATGGCCTATTCACCAGCCTCGCTCGGGACGCGCCTGCCGCGCCCGGAGGAGGCGCTGCCGGGACGCGAGACCCCGATGCCGGTGCCGGACGCGCACGCCGTCAACGGTCATCGCCTGGCGCCGCCCTTTGCGGCTGGGCTGGAGCCGGCGATGTTCGGCATGGGGTGCTTCTGGGGCGCCGAGCGAAGATTCTGGGAGGCCCAGGGCGTCTATACCACGGCGGTGGGATATGCCGGCGGGTGCACGCCGAACCCTACCTACCGCGAGGTCTGCGGCGGCATGACCGGACATGCCGAGGTGGTGCTCGTCGTATTCGATCCGGCGCAGACGACCTACGACGCGCTGCTGAAGATCTTCTGGGAGCACCACGATCCGACGCAGGGCATGCGGCAGGGGAACGACGTCGGGACACAGTACCGCTCGACCATCTACACGTGCTCGCCGGAGCAGCGGCGCGCTGCCGAGGCATCCCGCGCCGCGTACCAGGAGCGGCTGACGGGGGCCGGCTACGGGCGCATCACGACGGAGATTGCCGAGGCGCCGCCGTTCTACTATGCGGAGGACTATCATCAGCAGTACCTGGCGAAGAACCCCGGCGGCTACTGCGGCCACGGCGGTACCGGCGTCAGTTGTCCGCTCGGCGTGCGGGCGGATTGACGATGCCGTGACGCCGCATCCGCCCGTCGGTCGATACGGACGTTCGTCCATGCGAAGGTGCACATGAGCAGGGTTGTCTACACCACGTTCACGGATACGGCCGATCAGGAATCGCTGCGGGCGGCGCACGGGGTCAGGCCGGTCGCCGCCGCCGAGGAGGGGACGGGCGTCAACGCCCTGCCCGGCGGCGTCTACGGCTTCACGTACACGCCGGGGCTGCCGAATGCGCCGCTCTTTGCGACGCGGCGCTTCCGCAACTACGAGATTCACAAGCTGGCGAGCGGGGAGACGTTCGTGATCGCGTTTGCGGACACGGAGACGGCCCGCCGGATCGAGTCGGCCTCGAGCGACCTCGGCGTGCGCCTGAAGCCCGAGCCCGCCGGCGATGCGGCGACGCTCGTCGCGATTCCGTATTCCCGAATCCGGCAGCACCGCCAGTACGCGGCGCCCAATCAGGACGGCTTCCTGGTGACGCTGGGGCCGGTCTCGACGGGCCTGTCCGGGTTGCCGGACCACTCCGACCAGGAGCCGGGATAGAGCTTCGTCCCGTGCAGGCCGGCGTGCGCCATGGCCAGCAGGTTGTGGCAGGCGGTGACGCCGGAGCCGCAGTACATGACCACGTGGTCGGGCGATCGGTCGCCGAGCGTCTCGGCGAACTGCTCGCGCAGGCGGTCGGGCGGCAGCATGACGCCGTCCTCGGTGACGTTGCGGCGATAGAAGTGGTTGACGGCGCCGGGAATGTGCCCCGGCGTGCGATCGATCGGCTCGTTCGTCCCTTCGAAGCGATCGGCGGCGCGCGCATCGACCAGCAGCACGCGCGGGTCGTCGAGCATGCGCGCCACCTCGTCGACGAGCACGCGCAGCTCCTTCCGCCGCCGGCCGCTGAACACCGCCGCCGGAGGCGTCTGCTCGCCGGCGCGAGCCGCGCGCCCTTCCCGCACCCACTTCGCCCACCCGCCGTCGAGCACGGCGACCGCATCGTGCCCCATGTAGCGGAGCATCCACCAGAGGCGGCTTGCGTACGCGCCGGCGTCCTGGTCGTAGGCGACGACCTGCGCGCCCGGCGCGATGCCCAGCCGTCCGAAGGTTGCCTCCATCTCCTCGGCGCACGGAAGCGGATGGCGGCCGTTGCTGCCGCTCGGCGGCGCGGACAGGTCGTGTGACAGGCTGGCGTACACCGCGCCTGGCACGTGTCCCTCGAGGTACTGCCCGCGCCCCCACGCCTCGTTTTTCAGATCGTACCGGCAGTCGACGACGACCCACGTGCCATCGAGCTGCTCGGCGAGGATCTTGGTCGAGACGAGCGTTGTGAACATCTCGGACGGGAACGATCCGAACGACCCGAACGGTTCACACCTGGGCGAATTGTTCGAGCGCCGCGATGCGCGCCTCGAGCGGCGGGTGGGTGGAGAAGAACACCATCCAGCCGCGCGCGCCGTTGATCTTCAGCGTGGCCAGCGCCTGGTGTCGCGTGTCGACGAGCTCTCGGCCGGCGGCCAGGCGGCGCAGCGCCGCCAGCATCCGGTCGCGGCCGGCGAGCGTGGCGCCGCCGCGGTCGGCGCGGAACTCGCGCTGGCGCGAGAACCAGGCCGTGACGAGCGACCCGAGGATGCCGAAGACGATCTCCAGCATGATGACGGCCATCCAGCTCGGACCGGTGCTCCGGTCGTCGCGGCCGCCGCGCGAGGCGAGCGCGAAGGCGAGGATCCGCGCGAAGAACATCACGAAGGCGTTGATCACGCCCTGGAGCAGCGTCATCGTCACCATGTCGCCGTTGGAGATGTGCGCCACTTCGTGCGCGAGCACGCCTTCGACCTCCTCGCGCCGCATCGTGCGCAGCAGGCCCGCCGACACGGCCACCAGGCTGCGGCTCCTGCTCGGGCCGGTCGCGAAGGCGTTGACCTCGGGCGAATCGTAGACGGCAACCTCCGGCATCGGCAGGTTGGCCTGCTGCGTGAGCCGCGAGACGGCGCCGTACAGCCAGTCGAGATCCTCGCGCCCGCTCTTGCCGTCGATGAGCCGGGCCCCGGTGGCCTGCCTGGCGATGAAGCGCGACATCTGCAGCGAGATGAACGCGCCGCCCATGCCCCACACGAAGCAGAAGACCGCCAGCGCCCGGATGTCCAGCCCCGCTGGACCGACGTAGCGGCCGACTCCGAGCAGGCTCAGGACGATCGAGAGCGTGACGACGATCGCCAGGTTCGTGACGAGAAACAGGAAGATTCGCTTACCCATACGTTTCAGCATACCACCAGTCGGAAGGGTGCGACGGTGCGACGTTCAGCTTCTCAGCCGTTCGGCGAGCCGGTGCAGGAACAGCCCCACGTCGGTGACGACGCCCACCGTCTGTGCGGAGCCGCGGTCCGAGAGCTTGGTCACGACGGCCGGATTGATGTCGACGCACACGACGCGCACCCACGACGGCAGCATGTTGCCGACGCCGATGCTGTGCAGCATCGACGACAGCATCAGCACGAGCTGCACGTTGCCCGTGAGCGCCTCGGAGTAGCGGTTCTGCGCGTCCACCAGATCCATCAGCGTGTCGGGCAGCGGCCCATCGTCGCGGATGCTCCCCGCCAGGACGTACGCCACGCCGCGCTTGACGCATTCGTACATGACGCCCGAGGTGAGCACGCCGGTCTCGACCGCCTGCCGGACGCCGCCGGCGCGGTTGATGGTGTTGATGGCGGCCATATGGTTGCGGTGTCCCTGCTCGACCGCGGCGCCGACCCTGAGGTCGATGCCGAGAGAGGTGCCCGACAGCGCGTACTCGATGTCGTGCACCGCCAGGGCGTTGCCCGCCAGCAGCACGTCGACGTAGCCGCGCCGGATGATCTCGGAGAAATGCTCCACGCCGCCCGTGTGCACCACGACCGGGCCGGCGACGACGGCGATGCGGCCGCCGCCGTCCTTCACCTGACGCATCATGTCGGCGATCCGCGCGACGATCCCCTCGACGCGCCGCTCCGACGAGACGTCGTTGCTCATGAAGGCAAAGCCGAGGCGGTCGCGCTCCTTGAATTCCGGCGTGACCCGGATGCCTTCGTGGCCGCAGACGATCGGGTCGCCGGCGCGCACGTCGCGCAGCTTCCGGCACACGGCGCGGCCCCCGGCGGCGACGATGACGGCGTCCATCCGCTGCTGCTCCACCTCGACCCAGCGCCCCCCGAGCCGCACGTGCGTGCGGTGGTTCGTCGTCGAGTAGAAGTCGTCCGAGACGCAGCGGTCCTTTTCCGCCGGCTTCACCGCGGCGTCGCGCTCGCGCTTCGGGTGGCACCCGAAGGTGGTGAGCTGCTGGAGGAGCTCGTCGAGGACCGCGGGGTCTGACCCCGTGACGCGCATCTCGATGCGCGACGGGTCGTCGTTGGTGCGCCCGATGTCGAACGTCAGGATTTCGTAGGACGCCTTCGCCTCGATGATCTTGTCGAAGATCGCCGAGAGCAGTCCCGAGTCGATCAGGTGGCCTTCGGCCTCGATCGTGTCGCTGGCAGCCATGGCAGCCATTCTATAAGTGGAGAAGTGGAAAAGTGGAAAAGTGGAAAAGTAGAGAAGTGGAGAAGTGGGTGGTCACTCAAGCGTGCCGGGCGCTCGCACCATCGCACCCCGCACCGTCGGACGCACCCTCGCACCCTCGCACCGCTGTCCCCGTCTACGTTCCCGGCACGAACCGATACCCGACGCCACGGACCGTCTGCAGGAACTTCGGGGCGGCTGGCGGATCTTCGATGTAGCGCCGGAGCCGGACGATGAAGTTGTCGATCGCCCGCGTATCGAGGTCCGGAGGCAGCCCCCACACCTCCTCGAGGATCGCCCGGCGGGAGACCGGCTGCCCGGCGTTCTTCACGAGGTACCGCAGCAGGTCGCATTCCATGACGGTCAGCCGCTGTGTCCGGTCGCGCACGCGCACCTCCATGGCCGAGAAGTCGAGCGTGCGGCCGGCGAACGTGTAGACGTCGGGCACGGCGGCGTGCGTCACCCCGGCCGCCGGCGTCTCCTGCTCGTTCCACTGGCGGCGCCGGAGCAGCCCCTTGACGCGCGCCATCAGGATCGACAGCTCGAACGGCTTCGGCAGGTAGTCGTCGGTGCCCGCCTCGAACCCGCGCAGCACATCGGCCGCGCTGCCGCGGGCGGTAAGCATCAGAATCGGCACGTACTGCCCGGCCGCCCGCAGCTCGGCCGCCACGGCGAAGCCGTCCTTGCCCGGCAGCATGATGTCGAGGATCACCGCGTCGAACGGGCGCTGCTCGCCGAGCAGCAGGGCGAGCGCGCGTTCGCCGTCGGCGGCAATGGTCGCGTGGTGTCCCTCGGCTTCGAGGTTGAAGCGCAGCCCTTCGGCGATGTGTTGTTCGTCCTCGACGATGAGAATCTGGCTCATCAGGCGACGGGTCTGATGCCCGAGACGGGCCTCGGGTCCGGGGTCTGGGGCCTGAGGCCGGCCGCGTCGGGAATGAGCCGCGGCAGCTCGACGGTGAACGTCGCGCCGCGCCCTTCCCCTTCGCTCTGGGCGAACACGCGCCCGCCGTGCGCGCGGGCGATCGTCTTCACGATGTAGAGCCCCAGGCCGGTGCCCTTGATCTGCCGGAGCCCTCGCGCCTGCACGCGATAGAAGCGGTTGAAGATGCGCTTGAGCAGCTTGTGCGGGATGCCGATGCCGCGGTCCTGCACGCGCACCCAGATCGTGTAGGGCGAGGGAGCCGCCACCGACGCGGTGACGCGAACCGTATCGCCGGAGTACTTCACGGCGTTGTCGAGCAGGTTCGCGAGCACGGTGCGCAGCTCCTCGACGTCGCCGCTGACCACGAGGGGCCGGTCGTCGTGGGTTTCGAGCGTGATGGCCGCCGGATCGAGGTGGTGTCTGAGGAGCGCCAGCTCGACGCATTCACGCGCGAGCGCCGCCATGTCGACCGGCGCGCGCGCCAGCGTCTGGCGCTTCTGCCCCGCGGCGCCCGCCTTGAGCACTTGATCGACCGTACGATGCAGGCGCTCGGCGTCGGCGAGCATCACGTCGTAGAACTGCCGCCGGCGGGCCTCGTCGACGTCCCTCGACTGCAGCGTCTGCAGGTAGAGGCGGATCGAGGCGATGGGCGTCTTCAGCTCGTGCGTGACGGCATTGATGAACGTCTGGTGTTCCTCGTTGCGCTTGATCTCGAGGACGAGGAAGACCGTGTAGACGATGAGGCCGGCGATGATGAGCGCGAAGGAGACGATCCCGAGGACGAGCAGCGTGAGACGGCGGGCGTTGATGACCACCCAGCCGATGTTCAGCGAGATCGCCGCCCCGACGAGCAGCACGCAGAGGGCGACGAAGAAGGCGATCGCCTGCTGGCGCCGAGTCACCCACTGATTGTAGTAGGCCTCGGGCCCCGGGCCCCAGGCCTCGGAGCCGTCCCGGCGTTCAAGGCCCCAGGCCTCGGGCTAGGCGACTGCCTCGTCGACATCGCGGGCCGGCGCGGCCGCAAGCGAGGCCACCTTGACGTCCCACGCGAGCCCGAGCCTGTGCAGCGCGCTGATGCACATCCAGTTCAGGTCGAGCTCGTACCACGCGAGCCCGTGGCGGGCGGAGACCGGATGCGCGTGATGGTTGTTGTGCCACCCCTCGCCGAAGGTCAGCAGCGCCACCCACCAGTTGTTCGTCGAGTCGTCTCGGGTCGTGAACCGGCGCGAGCCCCACAGATGCGTGGCCGAGTTGACCAGCCACGTCGAGTGCAGCCCCCAGGTCGTCCGGAAGAAGATGCCCCAGAGGACGTACGGGATGCCGCCCAGCCCGAGCAGCGCGAGGCCGACCACGACGTTGCTCGTCCAGTGCCAGCGCGACAGCCAGACGTGGAACCGGTCGCGCGACAGGTCGGGCACGTACCGCGCCAGCAGCGCCGCGTCGTGGTGCAATCCCTTGCCGAAGAAGATCCAGCCCATGTGCGCCCAGTAGGTCCCCTCGCGGGGCGTGTGCGGGTCGCCGTCGTGGTCGGACTTCTGATGGTGGACGCGGTGGACGGCGACCCAGAAGATCGGCCCCCCCTCGAGCGCCAGCGTGCCGCAGAGCGTGAGGAAGTACTCGACAAAGCGCGGCGTCTTGAAGCCGCGGTGCGTCAGCAGCCGGTGGTACCCCATGCCGATGCCGAACATGCCTGCCAGAATCCACAGCAGCACGGCGACGAGCATCGCTCCGACGTCCACGTAGAAGAAGGCGGCAACGGCGCCGACGTGAAAGCCCGCCATCGCAGTCGCCGTAATCCAGTTCATCCCGTGCTGGTACTTGCGCCCGAACATGGGCGTTGGCATCACCATCGACGTCGCTCTGCCTCCGTTGTTTCGTGGACGTTCCGAACGTGCCGGGAACGCTCGTGCACGATACCAACTGCGGGGGCGCCAGTTCTGTAATACTTCTGTAACCCTCCAACCTGTTGATGCCGTTCGCATTGAGCATCCACGCCGACTACCGGTGCAGCCACTCGGGCCTCTGCTGCACCTCCGACTGGGACATACCGGTCGAGCTGCCGCTCTACCGCACGCTGGCCGACGCGCTGGCCGCAGGGCGGCTGGCGTCGGCCGCCGACCCGGCAGACGGCAGTCCGGTGTTGGTGACCGGACCGGACCTGCCCGAGGACGCCGCGGCGATCGTGGCGCGGACCGACCGGGGCGACTGCGTGTTCTATCACCGCCGGTCGGGCTTGTGCGTCATCCAGCGCGACCGGGGCGAAGCGTCGCTGCCGGCCGCCTGCCGCCACTTTCCGCGCCAGGTCCTGCGCGACCGCCGGGGAACCTTCATCACGCTGTCCCACTACTGCCCGACGGCCGCGGCGCTGCTGTTCCGCGACGACGTGCCGGCGGCAATTGTCGAAGGGCCGGCGGCGTTTCCGCCGGCACAGTATGAGGGGCTGGACGTCACCGCGGACGAGTGGCCGCCGCTGCTCCATCCGCGGATGCTCATGGACCTCGACGGCTATTCCGCATGGGAGCGCCACATGGTGGCGCGCTCGGCCGACGAGCCTCTGTCGCCCGAGAGCGTCGTCGCCACGCTCGACCGCGACGCCCGGCTGCTGCGGCAGTACCGGCCGGGATCGGGTTCACTGGCCGAGGCCGTCGGGCGGCTGCCGGCCGGTGCCGTCGCCGCCGTGCCGCCGGTGTCGCTCTCGGCGAGCCTCGAGCGGTACGGCGAGGCGATGGGCGCGGTGCCCGACGACCTCAGGCCGCAACCCGATGAGGCGGGCCTGGAGGAGGCGTACGCCGACGGGGTCCTGCCCGAGTGGGGACGCTGGACGGGACCGCTGAACCGCTATCTTGCGGCGAAGGCGTTCGCCTCCTGGACCGCCTATCAGGGCCGCGGGGTGCTGACGATCGTGCGCGGCCTCGACGCGGCGCTGTCGCTCGTCCGCGTGGAAGCCTCGCGCCAGTGCCGCGACCTCGGACGGCGGCTCGACGCGGAACTGGTGTGCGAGGCGTTCGGCCAGGCCGACTACCTCCTCAATCACCTCGCCGCCGGCGCGGATCTGGCGGCCGCCTGGTCACAGGTCGAAGACCGCGACGACGGGACCGTGGTCGCTGGTCCCGAATTCGCGCTGGACCGTGCATGACACCGTGCGCCCGGCAACCGGAGGCGACGCGAACACGTAGTCGAGCCGCCAGCCGATGTTCCGCTGCTTCAGGTTGCGCCACGGCGCCCACCAGGTGAACAGCTCGGCGCTCGTCGGCTCGACCTGCCGGTGGACGTCGACGAGCGCGCGGCTCAGGATCCGCTCGAGGAGCGCGCGCTCTTCCGGCAGCTGGCCGATTGCGCGCGGCCGGCGCTCTTTGGGGTGGACGTCCATGTCGGTGCGCGCGACGTTCATGTCGCCGCAGAGGACGAGCGGCAGCCCCGCGGCCTGGAACTCCGCGGCCCAGGCGTCGAGCGCCTCCAGGAACCGCATCTTCGCCGCGAAGTCCTTGCCGCCGTTCGGCACGTAGATGGAGGCCACCGTCGCCTCCCTCAGCCGTACCGTGACGATGCGGTGCTCGTAGTCGAAGTCGGGATGGTGGAACGTCGGCCGCTCGGGGCAGCTCGTCTTCCGTACGTGCAGACCGACGCCGGAGTAGCCCTTTCCGCCGTGCCAGCAGCACCAGTAGCCCTCCAGGTCGCAGAGCCATACCGGCAATTGGTCGATCGATGCCTTGATCTCCTGCAGGCAGAGGACGTCGGGCTGCTCCCGTTCGATGAACTGCTGCAGCTCGGACTGGCGCGCGCGAATCCCGTTGACGTTCCAGGTGGCGACTTTCACCGCTCCCGTCCCGCCGCGCAGGCGTGCGCGGTGGAGGCTCCGCTCGTTCTGGATATCATACGAGCTCGATGGTGGTTCGAGGGCGCCAGCCGATCCTTGCCTCGGCGCTCGCCGTTGATTCGAGCGCGCGTGGCTGTCACGGCCCACAGGGACACAGAGTTTAGAATCGCGTCCACCATACGCCTCGCGAGGTCTCCAGAGTAGCAAGGACGAGCACACGCGGACGCCCGGGCGCGCGCCGCGCCGGTGTGCGTGCCATCCCGGATATCGCAGCTATTCGATTCCGTATCCGAGCGCCCGTGCGTTCGCGCGGACTCTCTCGTCGCGCGTGACGATCGTGACGAGCTGCGGCGGTTCATCGAGCAACTCCGCCGTCGCCAAGTGGATCGCGTCGAGTGTGCGAATCGGTTCGACGGGAAAAGGCCGACGAACGCGGTCGAGCACGGCTCGATCGAGGTCGAGAAGGAAGCAGCGCCGTTCGAAGGTTCGAAGGGCGCGTACCGCAGCCTTCTCGTCTTCCGCCGTCAACCGGCCGGTCGTTCGCGCGCGAATGATTGCTCGTCCGGCCTCTGAGAGTGTCAACACCGACGTGACCTGTCGCGTTCCAGCCGGCAGTCGCTTCGAGACAGCCGTGTCGTGCTCGAGGAGCGCAGCGACCAGCGCGCTCGATTCCACGTACCTCACCTGCGTTGTCGCAGTGGCACCCGGGCGCGAACTCGTCGCCGCCGTGGACGACGAGCGCCTCTTCGCAGTGCTAGGGTTTGCCACGGTCTGCGTCGATGAGTTCGGCGGCCGTGCCACGCGGCAGGCGGATGTCAGGCCAATCCTCGAAAGGGTCGCCGGCCTCTAGCGGCGGCCGCAGAATCCCTGCCGCAATCAGCTCGTCCCACCGACTCCGCCGTGGATGACGCCCAGCTTCAGGCGGAACCAGCTCGGCGACGACGCGGCCATGCGCGGTGACGGCAATTCGTTCGCCCGCCTCGACACGCCGGATGTACCGGCTCAGATTGTCCTTGAGTTCTCGAATGCCCGTGGCACCCATGAGCCGATTATAGCCACATGTGGCCACTATCTTGAAGAGCGACGTATCCGAGAGATGCCGCACAGTCCGGACAAAGCTGAGCGGTTCGTGCCGAACCTGGCCCGCAACTCGCTCTGGTCGCTGCCGAAGCACAGCGCGGAGCTACGCGCTGGTGCGCAAGGTCACGGATGTTGGGTCGGTGCTCGAGCGCGTCGTCTCGTCCCTCCCTCGGCCTTCGATTTCCGCGTCGTATTCGTGAATAATTCGATCTCTGTGTCTCGGTGCCTCGGTGGCCCGCCACAGCTTGGACTCAATCCATCGCCATGCTCATCGTCATGAAGTTCGGCGGCACCTCCGTGGGGTCGGCCAAGCGTATCGCCCAGGCCGCGCAGCTCGCGGCCGATACGGCCGCCAAAGGCCACCAGGTCGTCGTCGTCACCTCCGCCATGAGCAAGGTCACCGACGGCCTGATTGCCGCCGCCAGGCAGGCGTCGACCGGCCAGTGGGACCCACGCCAGCGGCAGGATCTCTTCGATCGGCACAAGGCGGTGGCGGACGCGCTCGTCGCCGGCAACGACACGCGCCACGGCGAGCTGCTCGACATCCTGCGCCAGCGCCTCGATCGGTTCGAGAAGCTGTGCTACGGGCTCTCGATGGTGCACGAGCTGACGCCGCGGCTGCTCGACGCCATCTCCGGCATGGGCGAAATGCTGGCGGCGCCGCTCGTGGCGGCGGCGATCGCGGCCCGCGGCCGCCCCTCCACCGCCGTGGATGCCACCGAGCTCATCGTCACGACCGATCAGTTCGGCGGCGCCGAGCCGCTGATGGACCAGACCCGCGCGAAAACCGCGGCCAGGTTGAAGCCGGCGATCGCCCGCGGCGAGATCCCCGTCGTCACCGGCTTCATCGGCGCCACCGCCGACGGGGTCACGACGACGCTCGGCCGAGGCGGATCGGATTATTCGGCCTCGATCGTCGGCGCCGCCCTCGACGCAGACGAGGTGTGGATCTGGACCGACGTGGACGGCGTGATGACGGCCAACCCGGCGGAGGTTTCTGAGGCGCGGACGCTGTCGGACATCTCCTATAGCGAGGCGTCCGAGCTCGCCTACTACGGGGCCAAGGTCCTGCACTACAAGACGATCCTGCCCGCGTTCCGCCGGCGCATCCCGGTGCGGATCCTGAACAGCTTCAACCCGGCGCACCCGGGCACGCGCGTGAGCGTCGACGGCGATCCGTCGGCGAGCGGCGTCAAGGCGGTGACCTCGATTCGCGGCGTGATTCTCGTCGCGATCAACGGCACGGGCATGCAGGGGATTCCGGGGATCGTGGCGAAGGCGTTCGACGTCGTCGCCGAACAGCAGGCGAACGTGCTGATGATTTCGCAGGCCTCCTCCGAGAACAACATCTGCTTCGTGCTGAGCGCCGCCGAGGCGCCGCGCGTGGCGGCGGCGCTCCGTTCGGCGCTCGAGGTGGAGCTGATGCGCGGAAACATCGACGAGATCACCGCGGAGCAGCAGGTGGCGATCGTCGCCGCCATCGGCGACCGGATGCGGGGAACGCCGGGTATCGCGGCAACGGTGTTCGGCGCGCTCGGCAGGGAAGGCATCAACGTCATCGCGATCTCCCAGGGATCGTCCGAGCGCAATATCTCGCTCGTCGTGACCGAAGACGACGCGACCGCCGCCGTCCGTGCGATTCACCGGGCGTTTCGCCTGGAGCAGGTGTGACGAGTGACCTGAGGGCGCTCGCCACCCGCCTCCGCAATGCCCGCCGCCTGACGATTCTCACCGGCGCCGGTGTGTCGGCGGCGAGCGGCGTGCCGACGTTTCGCGGCCAGGACGGGCTGTGGCGGCAGCATCGTCCGGAAGACCTCGCCACACCGGAGGCATTCGGCCGCGACCCGCGCCTTGTCTGGGAGTGGTACGCCTGGCGGCGCGAGAAGATCGCCCTCTGCCGGCCCAATGCGGCCCATGAGGTCATCGCCGCCTGGTCCCGGGCGTTCCCGGAGTGCCAAGTCGTGACGCAGAACGTGGACGACCTGCACGTAGGCGCCGGCACGCGGAATCTGACCAGGATTCATGGATCGATCTGGGAGCTCTCGTGCTGGGACGGCTGCGCGAAGGGCGCTCCTGGCTGGCGCGACGAGCGCGTGCCGCTCGGCGAGTTGCCGCCCCGCTGCCCGCACTGCGGCGGCCTGGCCCGTCCCGCCGTCGTCTGGTTCGGCGAAGCGCTGGGCGGCGGGAACCTGCGTGCGGCGATCGAGGCCACCGCGTGCGACCTCTTCCTGACGGTCGGCACGTCCGCGGTCGTCTATCCGGCGGCCGGCCTCGTAGAGGAGGCGCGCCGGCAGGGCGCGTTCACCGCGGAGATCAACCTCGAGGAGACACCTGCGTCCGGGACCGTCGATCTCACCGTGCGCGGCGGCGCGGAGGTCCTCCTGCCACGCGTGGCCGAGCTCCTGTAGCGCCAGCCCCTGTCCATTGCCCACCGGCTCCTGCCGGGTGATCTAAGATTCCGCCCATGCACAACCCGTTCGTTCCCGAGACGCTCGAGGGGTGGGCCATCCTGCACCTGATGTACCGCGTGCGGTGGGAGCGTCTGCGCGGTCGGTCCGCCGCCGAGCGCGAGCGCCTGGCGGCCGGCGCGGCGCGGGCGCTGGCGGTGCCAGATGCCGGGTCGACGGCCCTCGTGCAGGTGCTGGGACACAAGGCGGACCTGATGGTGATCTGCTTCCGCCGCAGCTTCGACGAGCTGGCGCGAACCCAACTGGCGCTCGCGCAGACGGAGCTGCACGACGCGCTCGAGGCCACCACGTCGTACGTGTCGGTCGTCGAGCTCGGCATGTACGAGATGACCGCCAAGATTCACCAACAGCTTGGCGCGAAGCTCACGCCGGGGAGCGCCGAGTTCGAACGGGCGTTCGACGAGGAAATGGAGAGCCAGCGGCAACGCGTCATGGGCCGGCTGTTCCTCGACATGCCCCGCGGGCGGTACGTCTGCTTCTATCCGATGAACAAGCGTCGCGGCGAATCGCTCAACTGGTACGCCGAGGCGTTCGAGCGGCGCGCGGCGATGATGCGCGAGCACGGCACGATCGGCCGCCACTACGCGGGCACGGTCACGCAGGTGATCTCGGGCTCGATTGGCTTCGACGACTGGGAGTGGGGCGTCGATCTCTTCGCCGAGGATCCGCTCATCTTCAAGAAGCTGATCTACGAAATGCGCTTCGACGAAGCGAGCGCGAAGTTCGCGGAATTCGGGCCCTTCTACACCGGCCTGCAGTTCAGCGCCTCTGATCTCCCGACATTTGTGAATGGCGGTGTGCCCGCCCTGACCTGAATCCGGCGCGTCCAGTGTCGAATATGGAACCTCCGCCACGGTGTGCGCGGGTGAATTCGAACACAGACCCCCGATTACAGATGTGTGCTGTGGCGCTAAGTGCTGTCAGGTGAAGGCGAAGCGCCCACCTGACCAGCGAGGACGCTGAGGCGCGGAAATTGCTGGGCTTCCCTGGGGACTGGAGACTCAAGGATGACCCAGCAAGACATTTTCGTCACCCGGCTTCGCCGCCACCGCGAACGCAACACGATCGCCCTCGACGAGATCGCCCGGGCGACGTCGGTCAAGCGCGAGCTGTTCGAGGCGTTCGAGCGCAATGATCTCGACCGGTGGCCGCGCGGCGTGTACGCCCGCGCGTGGGTGCGCGCCTACGCCAGCCTGGTCGGGCTCGACCCGATGGATACCGTCGACGAGTTCTGCCGTCTGTTTCCGCAAGGCGATCGCCGGGCGGGCCGCACGCTGCAGGCGGTGGCGGCCATCGTCGCGCACCCGTCGGAGTATCGTGACGAGTTCAGCGGCGCCGCGGATCGACGGCGCGGCACGCCGGTACGCGGGTGCCCCGCTGCGCACGCGTGCACGGTAGGGGCCAGGATCAATATGCTGCGGCCGCCGGCGTGGCACGTTCCGCTGACCCGTTCCCTGCAGGCGCTCTGGCTGCGCTGGACGCTGAAGCCGTCGCCGGTGCGGGTGAAGCGGACGCCCCGTGCCATTTCCTTGAGCGTACGCTACAAATAGCGTAGACTGTGAGCTGACGTGGGATATCTAGGGGCGTCAAGCCTCAGACCGTTCCCCGCCCGAACCGACGAGCGCCCGAAATCGGCCCAGGCGCTCTTTGCATTCCGTCTTCGTCTGCACCGGGAGCGGCATCGTCTGCCGCTCTCGGAGATTGCCACGGTCACGCGAATCCGGCGCGAACGGCTCGAGGAGCTCGAGAGTGGAGACCTCTCGCGATGGCCACGCGGGCTCTTCGCGCGTGCGTGGGTACGGAGCTATGCCGTACTGGTCGGACTCGATGCGGACGACACGCTCGACGAATTCTGCCGGCTCTTTCCTCACGGGGATCGCCGCGCACGCGAGGCGCTGCGCGAGATTGCGGCCATCGTCGGGCAGCGGTCGGAGTATCGGGAAGAGGCCCGGGAAGCCGACCGGCGGCGGCGCGGCGCCGTGCATCCCGAGGCGGCGCCGCCGGTGCGCGCGGCGCTGCGGCCGCTTCAGTGGGTCTTTGGCGTGGGATCGCGGTAGCCCGCGTCGGATTCGAGCACCCGCTTCTCGAAGCGCCCGAGCACGACGAGCGTCAGCAGCACCAGCAGCGACGCGCAGACCGCCAGGAGCGGGAACCCGGCGCCCGCCACCAGCCCGATGCCTGCGACGACCCAGATGGTGGCGGCGGTGGTGAGGCCTATGACGGCGCCGCCGGCCTGGATGATCGAGCCTGCTCCGAGGAAGCCGATGCCGGTGACGACCTGCGCGGCGATGCGCGCCGGGTCGCCCGGCTGCCCTCCGGCGTTCACGACGAGCAGTCCCACCGACATGTAGATCGCCGCACCGACGCAAATCAGGATGTTGGTCCTGAACCCGGCCGGTTTGCGCTTCAACTCCCGCTCGAGGCCGATCATCGCGCCGCACAGGGCGGCCGTACCGCAGCGCACGAGAAACGGCGGCAGCACCGCAGCCAGTTGCTCCCAGGTTTCGATGAGCGGCAGATCGTTCATGGTCTGGCAGTCCCCTTCATCCGACTCGCCCTACCAACCGACGTCGCTCCGACACCCGGCCGCGGTCAGCGCCGCGAGAGCCGAGGCAGCAACCAGTCGCGAGGTGCTCATGCCCGGATCATAGGCCCGGGCCGGAGTTCAGGGAAGGAGCGGCCGGTTCGTCTCGAGGTAGTGGCTGTGCAGGATCGACCCTGAGCCGGACCTGGGGCCTCGGGCCCGAGGCCTTGTATAATCCGCGAACCCACCTATTGTGAGGGAGGCTCATGAAACTACGCACTTGTGTCCTGTCACTCGCCATCGTTGCGGGCCTGACCGCCCCCGCGCTGGCGCAGACCGCGCCGGCGCCGCTCCGTTCGCCTGACGTCATCTTCGTTCCGACGCCCCAGGAGGTGGTCGACGCGATGCTGAAGCTCGCGAAGGTCACCAAGAACGACGTGGTCTACGACCTTGGCTCCGGCGACGGGCGGACGCCGATTACGGCGGCCCGAACCTACGGCGCCCGGGGTGTCGGGATCGATATCGATCCGCAGCGCATCAAGGAAGCGATGGAGAACCTGAAGGCCGCCGGCGTCGGCGACCGCGTGCGGTTCCTGAATCAGGACCTGTTCACGACCAATATCAGCGAGGCCACCGTCGTGACGCTGTACCTCCTGCCATCGCTCAACCTGAAGCTGCTGCCGAAGCTCAACGCCGAGCTGAAGCCCGGGACGAGGGTCGTGTCGCACGCCTTCGACATGGGGGACATCAAGCCGCAGGAAACCCAGAACGTGAACGGCCGCACGATCTACCTCTGGACGGTGCCGATCAAGTGAGCCGAAGCATGAGATAGGGACGAGCTGTCAGGGTTCGGGGTCAGGGGGTCGCGGGTTCGCCCCCCTGTTCCCCCGCTCTCCTGAGACCCCTCTCGTTCTTTTGGCGTTTGTTCGCCTTCCGGTCCCTCGGCTTCTGGCGTCTTTTCCCTCTTCCCCCAGACCCCTCGATCTTGATAATGTTGGTACTGCGACTCATTCTCATTTTCGAGGTCTCCCATGTTTCAGGCGTACGTGATCACGCTTCGTGAAGGGCTCGAGGCGTTTCTCATCGTCGCGATCAGCCTGGCGTACCTTCGCAAGAGCGGCAGGTATCAACTCGTCCCGGCCGTCCATTGGGGCATCGGCGTCTCGGTGGTCCTGAGCATCGCCGCCGGCGTGCTGCTGCAGCAGGCGTCCAACCAGGCGCTCTGGGAGGGGGTGCTGGCGGTGGCGGCCGCGGTGCTCGTGACATCGCTCATCGTGCACATGTGGCGCCACGCCCGCCGCATGAAGCACGAGATCGAGGCGCGGCTCGAGGAGTCCGCGCTCAAGACAGGCGCGAAAGCCTTTGCCGGGGTCTTTCTCTTCACGCTGCTCATGATCACGCGCGAAGGGATGGAGACCGCGATGTTGATGGGGACGCTCCTCTTCCAGGTGCGTGCCGCCGACGTGTTCGGCGGCGCCGCGGCTGGAACCCTCTGCGCCGCCGCTGTCGCGTGGCTGTGGTCGCGGTACGGGCACCGCGTGAACCTGGCGCTCTTCTTCCAGGTCACCGCCGTCTTCCTGGCGGTGTTCGTGGTGCAGCTACTCATCTACGGCTTCCACGAACTGACGGAGGCGAATATCTTCCCCTATAGCGAGCCGCTCCACTGGGCGACCGAGCCCTACGGGCCGGAAGGACGATACGGTCAGTACCTCACCTACATGCTCGTGCTGCTGCCCGTAGGCTGGCTGCTCGTCGCCGGGCTTCGCGGCGGGAAGAAGACGACGCCGGCGGTGCAGACAGCCCGCTGACGAAGCGTCACTGCGGCCTCATGGCCGATGCCACACCGCCTCTGACGGCCGACGCTCCCTCCGCGCCTCGGAAGGGGTATCTCGACTGGCTGCGTGGGGTAGGCGTCCTCGTCATGATCGAGGGACACGTGATCGACGCGTGGACGCTCGACCTCGATCGGAGCCGCGCCGCCTATCACTGGATTTGGTTCGTCGGCGGGCTGGCCGGCGCGCCGGTCTTCCTCTTTCTGGCCGGCGTGGCGATGGCGCTCTCGGCGGGCGTGCGCCTGCGGCGCGGCGGCTCAGAGCGGGAAGCGACGAGCCGGGCGCGCCGGCGCGGCTGGGAGATCTTCGGCCTGGCGTTCCTGTTCCGGCTGCAGTCGTTGGTGGTGAGCGGCGGACCGCCGAGGACGCTGCTGAAGGTCGACATCCTCAACGTGATGGGCGTGTCGATGCTCGCTACGGCGCTTCTCTGGGGGATCTCGCGCCGTCGGGCGTGGCGCATGGCGCTGCTTTGCGGGGCGGGGGTCGCCGCCGCCGTGGTGACGCCGCTCATTCGCGCTTCCACGCTGCTGTCTCTGCTGCCGGATCCACTGGAGCGGTACCTCCGCCCGGCGACGGCCACGGCTTTCACGCTGTTTCCGTGGGCCGGGTTCGTGTTGGCGGGCGCCGCCGCCGGCCTGTGGCTCGATGGCGCCAGGACCGAGCGTCAGGAGCGGCTCGTCAACCTCGGGCTGGCCATCCTCGGCCCTGTCGTGGCGCTCGGCGGGTACGCCGCATCGTATCTGCCGCCGATCTATGCCGAGACGGACTTCTGGACCAGCTCTCCCACCTTCTTCTTCGTCCGCCTCGGCGTGGTGATGGCGCTCGTGCCGCTCGCCTACGGGTGGAACGGCCTCGGTGGCCGATCCTGGCTGTGCGAGTTCGGCCGCTCGTCGCTCTTCGTCTACTGGATTCACGTCGAGATGGCGTACGGCGTGGTCAGCGCGGCGCTGCACCGGCGGCTCCCGCTGGAGCAGGCCTATCTCGGGTTCATCCTCCTCAGCGTGCTGCTCTTCGCGCTGGTCCGGCTGAAGAACCGGGTAGGCGAACCGGCGACCGAGCGCGTGCGCATCCCGGCGCCGGGGGACCTGGCTCAGAAGGCCATCAGGTAGGTCATCTTGGCGATCACCGCGCGGCTCTGGAGGATTCCCGTGCGCTCGTCACGGCGCTCGTTGTAGACCAGGAAGAAGTCGCTGAGGGGCCGGTGGATGATGTTGAACCGGAGGTTCGACGTCCACTGGTGATTGTCGCTGTTGTACTGCACCAGCGCGTTGAAGAACATCTTCGTGTTGAAGTTGTAGTTGACGCGCGTGGTCACCAGCTTCGACACGAACGCGCCGGTCGGGAGCGAGATGTCGTTGAGCTGCAGGTTCAGCGACGCGTTGAACTTCTCGTTCAGCCGCATCGAAGGCCCGAAGTTGAGCTGGCGCCTGTACCCGTCGTAGAAGTTGCCGACCGCGTACCGCGTGTTGAACGACAGCAACGCCGCCTCGTTCGTGCGCCAGAACGCGAAGTGCTCCGTGTACTCGTAGCGGCCGGGGTTGACGCGCGTCCCGGTCGCGTTGCTGATCGTGAACGCCTCCGGAACGTCCTCGATCATCGGGTTGAAGCCGATTTCCGCGTTCGAGCCGTCCTGGAAGTTGAAGTTCCAGTGGAAGCCGTTGTACGAGGTCTCGAGCCCGCCGTCGCGCTGCCGGGTGAAGACGTCGAATTCGTAGTGCGGCTGCATCTGGCGCAGCCAGTTCGAGAACACCGCCGGCCGGATCTGGCGGCCGAACCGTCCGTCGAAGTTGTGAATCCCCCAGCGCGGGACGAACCCCATCTCGTCGTTGAACCGCTCGCCGATCCCGCTGTGGCCCGCCTGCGCCTGCCACGTCCGGCTCTGGTAGTTGAACCCGGCGCGGCTGGCGAACTCGTTGCCCCTGGCCGGCGCGCCCGTGTCGCGGGAGAACGACTTGGCGAGATAGGCGTTCACGTTGAGATCGCCGAAGCGGAAATTGGCGTCGACGCCCGCGACCCGGTTGAACTGCGGCCCGCCCTGCTCCTTGTTGAGCAGCATCGCGCCGATATCCGAGTTCGCCAGGATGTCGCGCCGCAGCCGCAGGGCGGTGAAGTTGGAGGCCGCGACCGCGTCGGCTTCGCGCTGCTGGATGTTGATGACGCCGAGCGAAAAGGCGCCCTGGCGCCCGGTCAGCCGGGTGCCGCCGAGGATTGGCACCGGCTCGCCGGCCTCCGACAGGCCGATCCGGCGGCTGAAGAAGAGGCGCATCTCGCGGCCGCCGCCGCCGCCGCCCCCCTGGCCGCCCCCGCCGAACTGGCCGGCATTGGTGCCGAACTGAAAGATGCCCGAGTTCTCGAGGAAGAAGTCACGCTTTTCTGGAAAGAACAGGCTGAAGCGCGTCAGGTTGATCTGCTGCTCGTCGGCCTCGACCTGCGAGAAGTCGGTGTTGACGGTGAAGTCCCAGACCAGGCCGCTCGTGACGCCGTACTTGACGTCGAGTCCCGCATCGAACTCGCCGCTCGTCCGCCGGCCGAGGATCGTGCTCGAGGTCGTCGCGGCGTACGGCTTGAACCGCAGGTTCATCCCCGGGCGCAGTCCCTGGAACCCCTCGACCGTGCCGGCCATCGACACGCGGTCGAGATCGTAGATGCGGGGGAGCGGCGACCAGTAGCTGTCCTCGTTTGCGCGCCGCAGCTTCCGCTCGAAGTTGAGCCCCCACGTCTGATCGTCGCGGTTCTCGAACTTGAGCGTGCGGAACGGGATCCGGATCTCCGCGTACCACCCCGTTTCGGCCACCTGCGTCGCCACGTCCCAGATGCCGTCCCAGTCGGCGTTTCGTTCGCGCCCCTCGTTCGCCATCTGCGCGTCGTACTTGGCGCCGGCGGGATTGGTGGCGAACACGTAGCCGTTGCGCGCGTCGTGGAAGGTGTCGAGAACGATGCGGAAGCCGTCGCTGTTGTTGGTGTTGAAGTCCTTCTTCAGGTCGTTGATGGTGAGGCGTCCCGGTTCTTCGTCCCGGGCGAACACGCCGAAATAGATCGCCTCATTGTCGTAGAGGACGCGCACCTCGGTGTCGTAGGTCGCCGGCTCGCCCTCGCGGGGATCGTTCTGGACGAAATGGGTCGCCATCGGCGCGTCGCGCCACGACGGCTCGTCGAGCCTGCCATCGAGGGCGACCGGGCCGGAGGCGCGCACGGCGTCGAGCCGCCGTTCCAGCCGCGCCGTGTCGTAGTCAATCGGCGGCGACGAGGCCGCCCGCGTCGGGCTGTTCTGTGGCCGAGTCTGCTGCTGTCCTGCCGCGTTCGACGGGGTTCCCAGATACACGAGGATGAATGCCGATGCCACGGTGCATGACGTGGCATGCCAACCGACCATGCGTAACTCCTTGTGCCGACGCCAGATACACCAACCACACGGGTTTCGCCCTCCCGAAGTTCGAAAAAAAACCGAAAAACGGGTTGAGGAACGGGACCGCAGGCCGATACAATTTCGCCTCTTCCCTGCGCCCCGCACGAGGAGCCGGAGGGGACCCTACATGATAAACGTTGCTGCCATCCGAATGCAGCAGTTTGGTGTTCAGTTCTACCAGGCGTCGCTGACCGCGGAAGACATCGACAAGCTCGTCCGGTTCGAGGTGCTGAGCTACGGCGAGACGGGCCAGCCGGTGCGTGGATCCGCCAAGAAGGCCCCTTCGAAGGTGAACTGGGACCTGCTCGAGCGGCGCATCGCCGCTAACGAGAAGGCCTATCAGCGGCAGATCATCAGGCGAAAGATCGACGAACTCACGCAGTATTACGAGCAATGCCGGCAGGCGCGAGACTTGCCCTCGATTCCCGGCGCCGTCATCATTTCCTGCGATGAGAAGCTGGCCTTCGAGCCGGTCGAGCCGGGCGCGGTCGTCGGCCGACTGAAGGTGCCCGAGCGGGAGGGGGTCCTGCGCGCCATCGACGGGCAGCACCGGCTGCTCGCGCTGCATGCGGATATCGACAACATGCGCGGCCACGACTTCACCGTGCCCGCCATCATCTTCGACCGTCTGCCCGAGGACCACATCGTGCAGATGTTCGTGACGATCAACGCGAAGCACACGCGGCTGAATCCGTCGCACCTGGTGAGCCTCTCGGGCCGGCAGCTCTACCGCGACGAGGCGCTGGCGGTGGCGCACGACGTGGTCCGCGCCCTCAACGATCGAGAGGACTCGCCGCTGCAGGGGGAGATCAAGCTGCTCGGCGTCGGCCGCGGTCGCGTGGCGCAGGCGCCGCTCGCGCAGGAGCTGAAGAAGCTGTTCGCCGGCGACGCGTTCGGGGGGCCTCGCAAGTCGGCCGACTTCCGCGAGGATGCCAAGAAGTTCTTCGTGAACTACTTCAAGCAGGTGTCGCTCGTGTTCGGTGCGGCGTGGGGCGGGCGCAAGTACAGCATCAAGTCGGCCACGGCGCTTCGCGCCTTCATCCGTGTCTCACCCGACGTCGTGCGCCGGCTCGACCAGGAACACGCGGACCGGAGCGACTACCGCGCCATCGGGCGCGTCATCGCCCCGTGGGGACGCCGCATCGGCGACCAGCGTTTCGAGACCGAGGGGGCGTGGAAGCGGCAGGGGACGACCGCCGATACGCTCGCCCGCGAGTTGAAGCTCGCCCTGGAGTACCCGGAAGGAGCGGGGGTCTGACCCCAACCGGGCCCGGCCCGGTTCTCCCCGGCGTTCACGGCGTCCTGCCGTGAACCAGGGACCGACACCGGCCTCCAGATCGCTCAGCTTTCGGGACTGTGGCAAGCATTACAGGCGTGTCCTCATGCGTGTCGACCTGAATGCTGACGTAGGCGAGGGGCGCATTGGGGCGCTCGGCCACGACCCGGCGCTGATGGGGTCGATCACGTCGGCCAACGTGGCGTGCGGGTTCCACGCCGGCGACGCGGGGATGATGCGCGCCACCGTCGCGCTGGCGCGGGAGCACGGCGTGGCGGTCGGCGCCCACCCGGGGTTCCCGGACCTGGAGGGATTCGGGCGCCGCGAGCTGCAGGTGTCGTCGCGCGACGTCGAGGATTTCGTCGTCTATCAGGTCGGCGCGCTCGGGGCGATCGCCGCGGCGCAGGGCGTCCGGCTGCAGCACGTCAAGCCCCACGGCGCGCTCTTCAACATGGCGGTGCGGGACCGTGCGCTCGCCGACGCCGTGGCACGCGCCACGGCGACCATCGACCGCGAGCTCATTCTGTTCGGCCTTCCCGGCTCCGAGCTCGTGGCCGCCGGGGCGCGCGCGGGGCTGCGGACCGCGCACGAGGGGTTCGCCGACCGGGCGTACCGGACCGACGGCACGCTCGTGCCGCGGTCGCAGCCGGAGGCGGTCATTCACGATCCGGAGATGGTTGTCCGCCGCGCGGTGCGTATGGTGCGGGAAGGCAGCGTCGACGCCATCGACGGCAGCCGCGTGGGGCTCGCAATCGATACGCTCTGCGTCCACGGCGATACGCCGGGGGCGGCGGACCTGGCTGCCCGCATTCGCCGCGCGCTCGCCGATGCGGGTGTGGAAGTCAAAGCGCTGGGTGCTGCCTGACCAGGGCCGGGCCAGGTTCACGTCGAGGTCATTTGTAAGAGCGGGTTGCGAAATTAGGTGACGTCGGCCGGGTCCCTTCGGACCCGGCTGGGAGGCGGGTCTGAAAAGACCCGCCCTACTGCCGGTGTTCTGAGACGAGCACGCGCCTGAGCACCTTGCCGACCATCGTCTTCGGCAGGTCCGTGCGGAATTCGATTGCGGCGGGTACCTTGTACGGGGCCAGACGCTCGCGACAGAAGGCGCGCAGCTCGTCCTCGGTGGCGCTCTGCCCGGCCTCGAGCACGACCCACGCCTTCGGCACCTCGCCTTTGAGCGGGTGGGGGATGCCGGCCACACTCGCTTCCATGACCGCCGGGTGCGCCGAGAGCACTTCTTCGATCTCCCGCGGCCACACCTGGAAGCCGCTCGTCTTGAGCATGTCCTTCTTGCGGTCGACGAGAAAGATGTAGCCCTCCTCGTCCATGTAGGCGAGGTCGCCGGTGTGGACCCACGGTCCGCCCTCGCCGTGGAGCTGCAGCGCCGCGGCCGTCTCGTTGGGGTTGTTCCAGTACTCGGCCATGTGCTGCGGCGCACGCAGGAGCAGCTCGCCGACCTCACCGAAGGGCAGCTCGCGCTCGCTCCGCTCGGGATCGACGATGCGTGCTTCCACATCGGGGAGCGGGAGGCCGATCGACCCGATCTTGTTCGGTCCCTTCACCGGGTTGACGCAGCACGCCATCATCCCCTCGGTCAGCGAGTAGCCCTCGATGATCCGCGCGCCGGTGGCCTCCTCGAACCGCCGCTTGGTTTCCTCCATGAGCGCCGCCGCGCCGGAGAAACACAGCCTGATCGAGCGGAGCGACACCTTCCCGGCCCGCACGTCCGGGTGGTTGAGGATGGCCGTGTAGAGCGTCGGAATGCCGTTGAAGAAGGCCGGTTTCACCTGGCGGATGGTCTTCAGCAGGTCGCCGATGTCGCGCGGGTTCGGAACGATGGCGAGCGGTGCGGGCGCGATGAAGGCGAGCGGCTGCACGCCGACGTTGGCGTAGACGTGGAAGAGCGGGAGCGGCAGCATGATGACGTCGCTCGGCGGCGTCAGCGCCGATTTCGTCCATTCGTAGAGCTGCCGGCCGGCGGCGACGTAGTGCCGGTGGAGCCCGACCGCTCCTTTCGGCGTGCCGGTCGTCCCTCCACTCGAGAGGATGACCGCGCGGTCGTCGGGCCGCACCGTGACGGCCGGCTTCTGGGACGACCGGTGGGTGTCGAGCAACGCGTGAAGCCAGACGTCGCCCGCCGCCAGCACAATGCGATGACCGTCCTTCTTCTCCCTGAACAAGCCGAACAGCAGGCGCAGAACGGGCGGCAGGTATTCCTTGATGGAGGTGGCGATCACCAGGCGCACGCCGGCGCGCGCCTGGATGTTCTTGATGCGGCCGTAGAACGGCGTCAGCGCGACGACCGTGGAGGCGCCCGACGAGGTCAGCGCGCTCTCGAGCTCACGTTCCGTGTAGATCGGGTTGAGCGGGACGACGATGCCGCCGGCCTTCCAGGTGCCGAACTGCGCGATGAAGAACTGCGGGCAGTTCGGCAGCAGCAGCGCCACGCGGTCGCCGGGGCGCACGCCGAGCGCGGCAAGGGCGGCCGCACAGCCGTCGCTCAGCACCTCGAGCTGTCGGTATGACATCGAAGCGCCCTTGAACAGCAGCGCCGTCTCGCTGCCGTGCTCGCGGGCGAGCGTCGACAGGTAATCGAGGAGGGTCTTGTCGGGATAGGGCGCGACGCTCGCGGCCACGTCGGCGTCGTAGTGCGCCAGCCACGGTTTCACGGACGCATTCTACCCGGCGGACCGTAAAGGCCCGCCCTGCGAACACGTAGGGCGCCCCTGATTACGGAGCGCCGAGCAGCATCAGCAGCAGCGCCTTCTGCGTGTGCAGCCGGTTTTCCGCCTGATCGAAGACGATCGACGCCGACGACTCGAAGACGTCCGCGGTCACCTCTTCGCCGCGATGCGCCGGCAGGCAGTGCATGAAGAGGGCGTGGGGCGCGGCCGCGGCCATGAGCGCGCCGTTCACCTGATACGGCCGGAACGTGTGCCGCCGCACATCCGCCTCCCGCTCCTGGCCCATCGAGGTCCACACGTCGGTGTAAACGGCATCCACGCCGGCCACCGCCTCGCGCGCGTCGGTGAAGGCGCGGATCGACGCGCCATGGTGCGCCAGGCGCGCGGCCTCCTCGACGATGTGCGGTGGAAGCGCGTAGCCCGGGGGGGAGGCCAGGCGCACCGAGACGCCGAACTGCGGCACCGCCTGGACGAGGGAGGTTGCGACGTTGTTGCCGTCGCCCACGTAGGCGAGCGTCCGGCCCCGGCACTCTCCCCAGCGCTCGCGGAGCGTGAGCACGTCGGCGATCGCCTGGCACGGATGTTCGGCGTCGCTCAACGCGTTGATGACGTGCAGCGTTCGGGCGGCGGCGGCGATGGACTTCGCCTTCTCGTGCGCGAACGTCCGGATGACGAGCGCCCGGACCCACCGCTCGAGGTTGCGGGCCATGTCCTCGATCGGCTCGCGCGCGCCGCTGGCGAACTCCGGCGGCAGGTGCAGCGGATGGCCCCCCAGCTCGCGAATCGCAATTTCGAAGGTGGAGCGCGTCCGGAGCGACGGCTTCTCGAACAGCATGGCCACGTGGGCGCCGCCGAGCGCGTGCGCGGTCGGCGCCTGCTCGCCGAGGCGGCGGTCCGCCTTGAGCTTGGCCGCGAGCTCCATCAGGTTGGTCAGCTCGCCCGCCGACAAGTCGAGGATGGAAAGAAAGTCCTTGGCCGGCAGCGCCGGCGGCGCCGCTCCATTCATGTCCGGTACTCGCCGTTGATGCGCACGTACTCGGCGCTGAGGTCGCACGTCCAGATGACGGCCGACAGGCCGCCGCCGGTGCCGAGGCTCACGTCGATCCGGACATTCTTTCCCTCGAGATGCTTCGCCGCGAGCGGGGCCGACTCGTCGTGGGGTAGCCCGTCCTCGAACAGCAGCGTGCCGCCGACGCGTACGGTCAGACGGTTGACGTCGAAGGCGGCGCCGGACCGCCCGGCCGCCGCGACGATGCGGCCCCAGTTCGGATCGGCGCCGTGCACGGCCGTCTTGACGAGCGGTGAGTTCGCGATCGTGCGCGCCACCTGCCTCGCCTCGTCCACGGAACGAGCGTCCGCGACGGTGACGGCAATGACCTTGGTGGCGCCTTCGCCGCCGCGCACGATGCCGACGGCCAGCTCCCGAGACACCGCAAGGAGGCCGTCGACGAGCGCGGGATAGGCGTCTTCATCGATGGCGACGCCGCTCTTGCCCGATGCGAAGGCGAACAACGAGTCGTTGGTGGAGCATTCCCCGTCGACGGTGATCGCGTTGAACGTGTCGCGCGCCGACAGCAGCAGCGCCCGCCGCAGCAGCGCCGGCGGCACCTCCGCGTCCGTCGTCAGGAAGCCGAGCATGGTGGCCATGTTCGGCTCAATCATGCCGGACCCCTTCGCCATGCCGCCGACGGTGAAGCGCCCCCGCGGCGTCGACACGGTGACCGCGTGCTCCTTGGGAAACGGATCCGTGGTCATGATCGCGCGGGCCGCCTCCACGCCGCCGCCGGGGGCGAGCCGGGCAGCGGCCGCGCGAATGCCGTTCACGACGCGGTCGATTCGGAGCGTGACCCCGATGACGCCCGTGCTGGCGACCAGCACCTCTTCGGGCGCGCAGCCGAGCGCGACCGCGGTCTCCGTCGCCATCTGCTTCGCGTGGACGGTTCCCTGGGCGCCGGTGCACGCATTGGCGCATCCGCTGTTGACGACGACGGCGCGGGCCACGCCGCGGGTTCGATCGATGTGCTGTCGCGAGACGGTCACCGGCGCGGCCTGCACCAGGTTCGTCGTGAAGAGCGCCGCCGCCGAGGCCGGCGCGTCGGCGGCCAGCACGGCCAGGTCGAGCGCCGCCGGTGAGGGCTTGATGCCGCAGTGGACGGCGCCGGCGGAAAACCCCCGCGGCGCCGTCACGCCCCCCTCGACGGGAGCGATGTCGGCGCGGCCGCCCCGACCTCCGGCCACGGCTCGGACGTCAGCCATGCAGGGATGCCAGCGGCACCAACGCCAGGGTCGGGCGGCCGAGCGGGAGAACGACCGAATACTGGCCGCAGCGGCGGAAGTGCGCGCAGCGGTGGCAGTCGGTCACAATCTTGTCCGGCAGCCACACGTGCGGGACGATCGAGAAGCCGACACGCACGAAATAGGACGGCGCGTGCGTGAAGGCGCACACCGTGTCGAAGGTGGCGGCGGCCGCCTGGTGGACGAGTTCGTCGATGATTTCGGCGCCGACACCAAGGTGTCTCGCCTCCGCGGTCACGACGAGCGACCGGACCTCCGCGACGGTACGGCTGAGCGGCGCCAGCTCGGCGCAGGCGACGATCCGGTCGTGCCACGTGCCGACGATGAAGCGACGGGCGTGCGCCGCCACTTCCTCCAGATCCCGGGGGAGGAGATGTCCCTCGGCGAGGTGATTCACGACGAGCGCGTGAATCGCCCGCGCGTCGGCCGCCGTGGCTGCGCGGAGAAGCACCGGCGCCGCCGCAGGCGCCGGCAGGGCCCGATCAGGCGGAGGGAGCGATACGGCGGTCGCCACGCTCACGCCCGTACCTCCGAGGCGACCGCCGCAAAGACCGCATCGAGCACGTCCACCGCGCGGTCGATGTCCGCCGCCTCGATGGTCAGCGGCGGCAGCAGCCGTACGACCTTCTCGTCGGTCCGGTTCACCAGCAGGCCCCGTTCGCGCGCCTGGTCGACAAGTGGCGCCGCGTCGACGCTGAGCTGCAGCCCTCGCATGACCCCGACGCCGCGCACTTCGGTCACCACCGGGTGCCTGAGCGCCAGCGCGCGCAGCCGGCGCTCGAAGTGAACGCCGACCGTCTTCACGTGCTCGAGCAGACCGCCCTCCATCAGCTCGGTCAGGAACACCACGGCGGCGCGGGTGCCGAGGAGGTTGCCGCCGTACGTGCTGCCGTGGTCGCCCGCCGAGATCGCCTGGGCCACGCGCTCGGAGACGAGCGCGGCACCGATCGGCACGCCGCCGCCGAGCGCCTTGCCGACCGAGACGAGGTCCGGTCGAAGCCCGAGGATCGGTGCGTAGAACGGATGTCCCGTGCGGCCGAGTCCACTCTGCACTTCGTCGGCAATCAGGAGCGTGCCGGTGCGCGTGCAGACGGTGCCGAGCGCCGCCGCGAACTCGGACGACAGCGGCCGGATACCGCCTTCACCCTGAATGGGCTCGGCGATCACCGCCGCCGTGCCGTCGGTCACCGCCGCGGCCAGCCCGGACGGATCGGAGGGACTCACGAACGTCACGCCGTCGAGCAGCGGCGCGAACGGCGCGCGGTAGTGCTCGTCGTGGGTGACCGAGAGCGATCCGAAGGTTCGGCCCGAGAAGCCGCCTTCGAGCGCGACGAAGCGCGTCCGCTCCTTCGCTCCCTGGGTGTACCAGTAGCGACGGGCGAACTTGAGGCACGCCTCCACGGCTTCGGTGCCGCTGTTGCAGAAGAACGCCCGCGGGAGGCCCGAGAGCTCGGCCAGCCGCGCGGCCGCCTCGGCCTGATACGGGTGGTAGTAGAGGTTGGAGGTGTGCAGCAGCGTGGCGGCCTGTTCGGCCAGCGCCGCCGTGAGTCGAGGATGCGCGTGGCCGAGCGAGGTGACGCCGATCCCGGAGATGAAGTCGAGGTACTCCCGGCCGGCCGTGTCGTACAGGCGCGCGCCGCTTCCACGGACGAACGCCACCGGCTGCCGCTTATAGGTCTGCAGGATATGGCGCGCTTCGCGCGCCTGAATGTCCGCCAGCGTAACCGTCATCGCACCACCTGTGTGCAGCCGGCCAGCGGTCCGCGCGCCTCCGCGAGCCGCTCGAGCCGCACCTCCCGTCCATTGGTGATCAGCACGTCGCCCACCCCCCGGCGGAGGGCCGCGCGGCACGCTTCGAGCTTCGCGACCATGCCCTTGCTGGCCGTGCCACTCCGAATGAGCCGTGCGGCGGCCCGCACGGTCAGCCGCTCGATCGTCCGGCCCTCTTCGTTCAGCACGCCCGATGTCGCGCCGGCGATGACGAGCCGCGACGCGCCAATCGCGGCCGCCAGATGCGACGCCAGCGTGTCAGCGTTGACGTTCAGCAACTGTCCCTTCCGCGTGGCGCCGATGCAGGCGACCACCGGCAGGTAGCCGCGGGCGAGCAGATCCGTCAGCAGTTGGGGTGTGCCGTTGCTGACCGGGGCGCCCACCAGCCCGAGATCCACCGTGGTCCCCGAGACCGTGGTGATCGGCGAGGCGCGGCGAACGGTGGCGACCGCCGCATCCGCCCCGGTGAGACCGACCGGCCGCGCGCCGGTTCGGCGGAGCGCCGCCACCAGCCGTGTGTTGATCGCGCCGGCGAGCACGCCGACCACCACGTCCAGCGTCGGGGCGTCGGTCACCCGGAAACCGTCCACCTGCTGCGTCGGAATGCCGGCGGCGGCCAGGGCCGTGTCGATTTCGCGCCCGCCGCCATGGACGACCACGACCGCGGTGCGCCGCGCGAGCCGTGCGATGCCGGCGGCGACCCGCTGGAGGTCGTCGGCCTGCTCGAGCAATTCACCGCCCAGTTTGAGAACCAGCCGGGATCCCGGATCCCGTCTCATAGCAGCCCCGTCCGCTCGTCGATGCCGAGCATGATGTTCATGTTCTGCACCGCCTGCCCCGCGGCGCCCTTCAGCAGGTTGTCGAGCACCGCGACCAGTACCAGCCGTCCGCGCCCCTCATCGATCCGCCATCCGATATCGCAGAAGTTGGTGTGCGCGACGTGCTTGATCTCGGGGAGCTCGGCGCCGGTGAGGCGGACAAACGGCGTTGCGGCGTATGCCTCCTGCATCGCCGCAGCGACGTGTGCCTCGGCGGTGCCTCGGCGGAGCGACACGTACAGCGTCTCCAGGATGCCGCGGTCGAGCGGTACGAGATGGGGAACGAAGGTGACGGAGGTGCGGAGCTCCTGCTCGATCTCCGCCGTGTGGCGGTGCGAGAAGACGCCGTACGCGGCGACGCTCCCGTGGTTCTCGCAGAAATGGGTCCGCTCGCTCGGGGCCTTGCCCGCGCCCGAGATGCCGGACTTGGCGTCGATGACGATCGACCCTTCGAGCAAGCCGGCGGCCGAGAGCGGCTCGAGCGCCAGGAGCGCCGCCGTCGGGTAGCAGCCCGGACACGACGCGAGTCTGGCGCTGCGGATCGCCCCGGCGTGACGCTCCGGAAGGGCATAGACCACCCCGTCGGGGAGCGTCGCCGTGGCGGGATACCACCGCTGGCGGTCGGCGCCGCTGCGGATTCGGAACGCGCCGGACAGGTCGATCACCCGTACGCCGCGCTGGAGGAGCGCCGCGCCGATCTCCGCCGAGGCGGCCTCGGGAAGCGCCAGGAACACGACGTCCGCATCGGAGGCCAGCCGCTCGATGTCGAGCGGGGTCGCGGCGCCGTCCCAGATGCGCCTGAGCGAGGGCAGCGGCCGGGGCGCGCTGGAGGCGCCGGAGGACATCGCCGCGGTCAGCGTCACGGCGGGGTGCCGGGCGAGGAGCCGCACGAGCTCCTGGCCGGCGTAGCCGGTCGCGCCGGCCACGGCCACGCGCGTCGGTCGAGCGGGAGCCGCGGCGGCGCGCTCGGTGGCCCGAGAGACAGGGATCGCCATTCTGGTGAAACCGAAAAGAGAATATTTATACATGGCCTGTATAAACAGTCAAGCCCGTTGAGGTATGCTCGTAGGGGCGACCTACGGGTCGCCCCTACCGCCATGAAGGTCAGGCGCCAGTCGATCATCGTCGAGACGATCCAGCGGCAGCGCGTGCGCAGCCAGGAGCAGCTCCGCCGGCTGCTGCGGGCGGCCGGCTTCGACGTCACGCAGGCGACGCTCTCGCGCGACATCCGCGAACTCGGGCTGGTCAAAGGGGGCGCCGATCGCGCCTACCAGCCGCCGGCCCCGACCGCCGCCAACGGCAACGCCGCGGCGCTGCTGAACCGCGCCGTCGCCGAGTACCTCACGCGTGTGGCCCGGGTGCAGCAGTTCGTCATCCTGCGGACCGGCCCCGGCCAGGCGCCGCTGCTCGGCGTTGCGCTGGACGGCGCGCGGCTTCCGGAACTGGTCGGCACCATTGCCGGCGACGACACCATTCTCGCCGTCGCGCCCGACGTCCGCCGCGCACGGGCGCTGGTAAAGCGTCTCGAGAGGCTCTCGCGGCCGTGACGGACCGTCTTGTCTTCGCGTACTCGGGCGCGTCTGAGGCGTGGGCGGCCATCGCCCAGGCAGCCTCGGTTCACGCCGCCGACATCGTGACGCTGACGCTCGATCTCGGGCAGGGCGCCGGCCTCGAGGACATTCGCGACCGCGCGCTGGCGGCCGGTGCGGTGCGGGCGCACGTGCTGGACGCCAGGGAAGAGTTCGCTCGCGACTACGTCCTGCCCGCCCTCCAGACGAACGCGCTCCAGGACGATCCCATGGGGCTCGCCCTGGCCGCACAGCTCGTCTCGAGGAAGCTCGAGGAGATTGCCGCCATCGAGAAGGGGACGCCGGTCACCGACTCGGTGGTGGTTCATGACACGTTGCTCGGGCGGCGAGGCGCCGCCTATACGCTGACGAAGGCACCCTCCGGTGCGCCGAAGACCCCGGCGCACGTCGAGATCGCGTTCGAGCGCGGGGTGCCGGTGGCGGTCAATGGCGTGCCGATGGCGCTGACCGAGCTCATCGAGAGTCTTTCGATCATCGCCGGACACCACGGCGTCGGGCGCATCGCCATCAACGGCACGTGCGCGGAGGCGCCCGCCGCCGTGGTCCTGGTCGCCGCATACACGGCACTGGCCAGCACCCGTCGGTCGGCGGCGCCGACCGGTGCTGTTCGGATGAGGTTGCTCGAAGGAGGACATTCGGTCACACATGTCGATCCCGGATCCCCGATCCCGGATCTCGGATCCCGCCTCACGGTGGCGCCACCATGACGCTCTGGTCAGGACGGTTCGAGACCGACCCCGATCCCGCGGCGTTCGACTTCGGCGTCTCGTTCGGCTTCGACCGGGCGCTCTTCGAAGACGATGTCGCCGGCAGCCTCGCGTGGGCGGAGGCGCTCGGCGCCGCCGGCGTGCTGTCGCCGGACGACACCCGCGCCATCATCGACGGCCTGAAGGCGATCCTCGACGAGGGGCGTCGCGACCGGTCGTACGTCTCCGGTCCGGACGAAGACATTCACAGCTTCGTCGAGCGGAAGCTCGTCGAGCGGATCGGCGACGCGGGCCGCCGCCTGCACACCGGGCGGTCGCGCAACGAGCAGGTCTCGCTCGACCTGCGGCTGTACCTGCGACGGCAGATTCCCGCGCTCCGGCAGGCCGTCGCGGCGCTCGTGGCCGGATGCGCGGACCAGGCCGAGCGTGCCGGCGCGGCGCTGATGCCGTCCTACACCCACTTGCGGCGGGCGCAGCCGGTGCTCGTGGCGCACTACTTCCTGGGGCACGCCGCGGCGCTGCGCCGCGACCATGGACGACTCGCCGCCGCGGCCGAGGAAGCGGACTCGCTGACCCTCGGGTCGGGAGCGATCGCCGGTACCAGCTATCCGATCGACACGGCGCTCCTGGCCCGCCGCCTCGGCTTCTCCCGCGTCGTCGGCAACAGCATGGACGCGTCCTCGGATCGGGACTTCGTGGCGTCGTTCCTGTACGCCGCGTCGATGGCGATGGTGCACCTCAGCCGGCTGGCGGAGGACCTCATCATCTTCACCGGCGAGGAACACGGATTCTTCGAGTTGGCCGACGCGTCGGCGACCGGCAGCAGCATGATGCCGCAGAAGAAGAATCCTGATCCGCTCGAGCTGGTACGGGGGAAGGCGGGGCGCGCCATCGGTCGGCTCACCGGCTGGCTCGCGACCGTGAAGGGGCTGCCGAGCGGCTACAACAAGGATCTGCAGGAGGACAAGGAGGCGGTGTTCGACGCCGAAGCGACCCTTGGCGCCTCGCTCCGCGCCGTCCACGCGGTGGTGGCGCGCCTGTCGCTGAACGCCGAACGAACCGAGCGCGCCGCGTCCGGCCTCCTTCTTGCGACCGACGTGGCCGAATACCTGGTTGCGCGGGGCGTGCCGTTCAGGCGCGCGCACGAGGTTGTCGGTGCGCTGGTCCGGCGGCTGCTCGCGCAGGGGCGGGATTTCGGCGCGCTGACGCTCGAAGAGTGGCGCGAGGCCAGCGAGCTCTTCGGTGACGATGTGCCGCAGGTCGCCACGGCCCTGGCGTCGGTCCAGGCGCGGCGGACACCACAGTCGACCAATCCGCAGGCGGTCCGGACCGCCCTGCAGGAGTGCCGGGGGTGGCTGGCCGCACAGGAGAGTGGCGTGGGGCGGGAGGGGACGACGGGATAGGCAGCCGGACGGGCTTTTGCTACACTCTCAGAACCTGCGCCCCCTCACATCCCACCTGACAGGAACCGGCTCCGGGGGACACCGTCTCAACTGAGGGCGTACGGCGTACTAGGCAGAAGAGAGCCGTAGAGCGACTGAATGCAGCAACGCCGGGTTCGGCTCGGTGACGTTCTCGACGACTACTGTCCGCGCGAGCGCCGCATCACCAATCACGTCGTGGTCGCGATGATCGACGACGAGGTGAAGCAGACGCGATGCACGACGTGTGACGCGGACCACGAGTACAAGCACGCGAGAGTACCCCCGCAGCGCCGCAAGCGGGCCGGGGTTCCCGCCGGCGGTCCGCCCCAGCCGCTCGAGCCGCTCGAGGAAGAGGCTGAGTCGAGCGAGGAGATTCGGAACGCCGAGTCGCCGACCGGAGACCTCTTCGAGCCGCCCGCAGTGGCGGCCGAGGCAGACACACCGCTGATGGATGCGGCTGCGGAGGAGGACGGCCCGGTCCACCGTCGCCTGATTCGCGCCACACTTCCCCGGCCCAACGGACAGACACCGGAACGCCGGGAGCCGGAGTTCACCGTCCGACAGACCGACGTGCGCGGCCGTTCCTTCGACCAGAAGAACGGCCCGCGGCACGGACGACGTCCGATGCGGGCGCACGACGGCCAGCCCCAGCGCTTCGCTCAGGCTCCTCGGCACGGCTCGGGACACGGGTCGCGGCCCGGGCCCGGCGGGCCGGGGCACCGGCCCGCCGGTGATCGGCCTGGCCAGCCCGGCGGCCAGCGCCACCGTCGCGGCGGCCGTAAGCGCGGCCGGTAGACCAACCCAACACATCCGAACGCAAGGCTCGAAGTTGGCGGAATTCTCCGGGAAGACGGGGCTCATCGTTGGCGTTGCGAACAAGCGCTCGATTGCGTGGGCCATCGCCCAGGCGACGGCGGCGCGCGGCGCGCGGCTGGTGCTGACCTACCAGGGACGTTTCGAGGATCATGTCCGCGAGTTGTCCGAGGGCCTGGCGGAGCGGCCGCTGGTGCTGCCGTGTGACGTTACCTCGGACGCGGAGATCGACGCGGCATTCGCCCGGGCGGATCAGGAGCTTGGCGGGGTGGATTTCGTGGTCCACGGCGCCGCGTTCGCACTGCGCGACGAGCTGACCTCGCCGTTCACCCAGACGACGCGCGAGGGGTTCCGCGTCGCCCTCGATGTCTCGGCCTACTCGCTCATCGCGCTCGCCAGAGCCGCGGCGCCGCTCATGGAGAAGCGCGGCGGCGGGAGCATCCTGACGCTCACATACCTCGGCAGCGAGCGCGTGTTTCCCAACTACAACGTGATGGGGGTGGCCAAGGCGGCGCTCGAGGCGACGGTGCGCTACCTGGCCGCCGATCTGGGCCCGAGGAACATCCGTGTGAACGCCATCTCGGCCGGACCGATCAAGACGCTGGCGGCCGCCGGCATCGGCGGGTTCTCGACCATCCTCAACGTCTACCGCGATCGTGCTCCACTCCGGCGCAACGTGGAAGCCGCAGAAATCGGCGACGCGGCGGCGTTTCTCCTGAGTGACGCCGGCAAGGCGATCACGGGCGAGGTGCTCATGGTCGATGCCGGATATCACATCGCGGGCATGTAGACGGCGAATCTACCTTCCCCAACTCTCGGTTCGGATCTGGGTATCGAGTACGCCGAGCTGCGTGAGTGTCGCAACCGACTCCTCGACGAACGAATCGGGTCCGCAGACGACGCAGAGCGTCGATGAGGGCTCGTGCAGCACCGCCTCGAAGTGATCCCGGCCGATCCGGCCGCGCCGCCCCGTCCACGCTGCGCTCTGGTCGCGGGTCACCGTCTGGTGCAGTTCCAGACGTCCCGCCTCCGCATGAACGCGGATCTCGTCAATGAACGCGAACTCGTCGGCGCGCCGCGCGCTGTAGAGCAGCGACAAGTGCTGGGGCGGTCGCCGCCGGAGCAGGTGATCGAGCATCGATCGCAGCGGCGCGATGCCAGCGCCCCCGGCCACGAACAGCATCCAGCGGGCGTCGACCCAGACGGGAAGGGTGAGGGTGCCGACCGGCCCTTCGACGTCGACCAGCATGCCGGGCGTCGTGCCGAAACCGATCCCCGTGTCGTCGGCTTCCGCCGCAATCAGCAGCTCGAGACGTCCGGTTTCCGCCGTCCGCTCGGGCGAGCACGCGATCGAATACGGACACCGCTCCGCCTGGCGGTGCGCTCCGACGAGCACGGCCTGCCCGGGCTGGAAGTCGAACGCCTTGCCCCGAAGGTCGAGCGTCACGAGCCGGGACCGCGGCGTGGCCGCTTCGGTCGTGAAGACGGGAACGGTCAGGACCGGCACGTTCGCGCAGTGTACTTCAGGGTGTGGATCGTCCTCCGCGCCCCGGAGCCGGTATGATGGAGGTCCGTACACCGTCACATGTCCGTCATTCTCGAGAGCGTTCCGGCCGGCCAGAAGGTCGGCATCGCGTTTTCCGGCGGTCTGGACACGAGCGCCGCGCTGCACTGGATGCGCCGCAAGGGAGCGATTCCGTACGCGTACACCGCCAACCTCGGACAGCCGGACGAGCCCGACTACGACGAGATTCCGCGCCGCGCCCTGCAGTACGGCGCCGAGCGGGCTCGGCTCATCGACTGCCGCACCCAGCTCGTCGCCGAGGGGCTGGCGGCGCTGCAGTGCGGTGCGTTCCACATCTCGACCGCCGGCGTTCCGTACTTCAACACGACGCCCGTCGGGCGCGCGGTTACCGGCACGATGCTCGTGGTCGCCATGCGCCAGGACGAGGTCCACATCTGGGGCGACGGCAGCACGTACAAGGGGAACGACATCGAGCGCTTCTACCGGTATGGGCTCCTCGCCAATCCGCATCTACGCATCTACAAGCCGTGGCTCGACCAGGCGTTCATCGACGAGCTCGGAGGCCGCGCGGAGATGTCGGCGTACATGGAGCGCGTGGGGCTGCCATACCGCTCGAGCGCCGACAAGGCGTACTCCACCGACTCGAACATTCTCGGCGCGACGCACGAAGCCAAGGACCTCGAGCGACTCGACGCGGGCATCAAGATCGTGCAGCCGATCATGGGCGTGCCGTTCTGGCGCGACGAGACCGCCATCCGGGCCGAGGAGGTGACCGTGCGGTTCGAGGAGGGGCAGCCGGCGGCCCTCAACGGGATGACCTTTGGTGATCCGGTGCAGTTGATGCTCGAGGCGAACCGGATCGGCGGCCGGCACGGACTCGGGATGAGCGATCAGATCGAGAACCGCATCATCGAGGCCAAGAGCCGAGGCATCTACGAGGCGCCGGGGCTGGCGCTGCTGTTCATCGCCTACGAGCGGCTGGTGACCGGCATTCACAACGAGGACACGATCGAGCAGTACCGCGACAACGGCCGGCGCCTGGGGCGTCTGCTCTATCAGGGGCGCTGGTTCGATCCGCAGGCGATGATGCTGCGCGAGACGGCGCAGCGCTGGGTCGCCCGCGCGGTCACCGGCGAAGTGACGCTGGAACTCAGGCGCGGCAACGACTACTCGATTCTCGATACGCGCAGTCCGAACCTGACGTACCAGCCGGAACGGCTGACGATGGAGAAAGGCGAGTCGTCGTTCGCTCCTCGCGATCGCATCGGTCAACTGACGATGCGCAATCTCGACATTGCGGACACGCGCGACAAGCTGCTGGCCTACCTCAGGAACGGGGTGCTCGGCCCGGCGGCATCCGCGCTGCCGCGCCTCATCGAAGGCGGCGATCCGAAGCGGGACTAGGAAAGGAGCGGCGGGCCGGCGACCGGCGCGCCGGCGCCCATGCGCCGCGACGACTCGCTCCTGCGCCGGCTCTTGTCCTGGTACATCTGCCGATCGGCCCTGGCGACGAGCTGGTCGTAGTTGTCGCCGTCATGCGGGAACACCGCCATCCCGGCACTGATCGAGAGCGGGACGCGCCGGCCCTCCACCTCGAGGGCAATCCGGCTGACGGCCGCCTGGAGCTCGAGCCGCTTCGTCTCGGCCTCGCCTCGCCCGCACCCCGAGAGCACGACAATGAATTCGTCGCCGGCGTACCGCACGCACATGTCGTAGGGGCGGATGGCGCCGCGCAGCACGCGCGCCGTCTCGCGCAGCGCCCAGTCACCGGCGCGGTGCCCGAAGGTATCGTTGATGTCCTTGAAGTCGTCGAGATCCATCACGACCAGCGAGACGTCGGACTTGTGGCGCTCGGCGCGCGCCAGCTCGCGCGCCAGGTGCCCGAAGAGCGACCGCGTGTTCGGCAGGCCGGTGAGCGGATCGGTCAGTGAGTCTTCCTGAGTCTGTTCGAACACGACCGCATTGCTGATGACCGCGGCCGCCTGCTCGCAGACGCGGTCGAGCAGCCGGGCGTGGTCCTCGTGGTAGAAGCCGGCCTCGGTGTGGTACACGCCGAGCGTGCCGATGAGCCGATCGTTGAACATCAGTGGGCAGACGAGCGCCGACTGCAGCACGGTCGGCGCCTTCGAGCCCATCGCCTCGAGATCGGTGCCGGGCCGCGCGTTCACGAGCGGACGACGGTTGCGCGCCACCCACCCGGTGAGCCCCTGGCCGCTGCGGAGCGTCAGCTGCTGGATCAGCTCGGAATCGGCCCCGGTGGCGAACCGGCACTGCAGATGCTCGCGCGACGGCGAATACAGGAACAGCGCGCACGTCGAGAACGGCACCAGGTTCGACAGCTTCGCGGAAATGAGCGTCATCGTGTCGTCGACCGTGAGCTTCGTTCCCATGGTCTGCGCGACCTGGTAGAGCGCGTGGATTTCGCGGTGGGCCACGGCGATGTTGTCGAACACCCGCGACGAAGGGACCGGCCCGGGGTGTGTACCCATGGTCCGGCGGCCCTCGCCCGTCTGGAGCTGCGGGGCCGCTCTTCCTACCGGCGGGTCGGCGGTCTCGATCTCGGTCGCCAGCGTTGGCAGGATAGTCAGGAAGAGCTCGACCAGACGGGGATCGAGCGCTCTTCCCGCCTCCTGCCTGAGGACCTCCACCGCGGCCTCCTGCCCGGCCGCCCGGTGATACGGACGATCGGAGGTCAGCGCCTCGAAGTAGTCGGCCACGCAGATCACACGGGCGCCGAGCGGAATGTCGTGCTCCTTGAGGCCGGCCGGATACCCGCGGCCGTCCCACCGTTCGTGATGGCTCAGGATGAGCGATGCAACCGGATACGGGAACGGCACGCCGCGGAGGATCTCGGCCCCGACCTCGGGATGCACGCGCACCTTCTGGAACTCCTCCGGCGTCAGCGGGCCTGGCTTGGCGAGAATGTAGTCGGGAATCGCCAGCTTGCCGATGTCGTGCAGGAGCGCCGCCGTCTTGACGGCCTCCACCTCGCCTTCCGACAGGCCGAGGCCGCGGGCGAGGCCGGTGGCGTAGGCCTGCACGCGCCGGATGTGGTTGGGGGTCGTCTCGTCCTTGGCGTCGATGGCGAGCGCGAGCGCTTCGATGGTGGCCAGGTTGAGCTCGGACATCTGCCGGGCAGTCCGGCGTTCATCCGCGACACGCCGCAGCCACGCTTGGTAGGCCAGCAGCAACGCCGCGGCAAGCCAGATCACCAGCCAGGCGGCCGACGCCGAAAGGACGGAGACGATCACCGCCGCTCCTGCGGCGGCAAAGGCGCCCCCGGCGTAAGCGCGGGCGGCCCACGGCCGCTTCGTCATTGGGAAGTCTGTAACGGCCCCCCGGTTCGATCAGGGCAGCCAGATAATGGTAACTCGCGTTCTCATCTTCCTGTCCTTTCAGTGGCTGGCGTAGGTGCTCCAGACGATGTTGTCGCCGCGCACGGTGCTCCAGACGATGTTCGTGCTCCAGACAATATTGTCGCCGCCTCCGCTCCAGGCGACGATGCCGTCAGGTGACGCGGTGCCCCAGATGAACCCGTTGTCGCCCCGCGTTCCCCAGATCACCCCAGTGCAATCGGCGCCGCCGCACTGGGTGCTCCAGACGATGTTGGTGCTCCAGACGATGTTGTCGTCGTGACCGGTGCTCCAGACGATGTTGTCGCCATGACCGGTGCTCCAGACGATGTTGTCGTCATGACCGGTGCTCCAGACGATGTTGTCGTCGTGGCCGGTGCTCCAGACGATGTTGTCGCCGTGACCGGTGCTCCAGACGATGTTGTCGCCGTGACCGGTGCTCCAGACGATGTTGTCGCCGTGGCCGGTGCTCCAGACGATGTTGTCGCCGTGGCCGGTGCTCCAGACGATGTTGGTGGCCTGTACACCCCAGACGATCGGCTGACCGGCGCTCGTCGCTTCCGTGCCCCATGTGACGTCGAGCGACCACGCATTGGCGCCGGGCAACGGAATGCCACTCGTCATCCGGCTGTTGCCCCAGATGATGTGTCCGCTCCAGGCGACGTACTCGTCCTCGACGATATCGCCCGGCTCTGGCAACCCGCCTTTCGGCTTGGCGAAGAAACGGGCCATCCGGATCGCGCCGAGTGCGTTCAGCAGGCCGGCGCCTTGGGCGAGCAACGACTCGCCCTCGCGTACTTCCGCGGTGTACTGCAGGATCGCCTTCACGGCGTTGGGTGTGAGCCCCGGGTTCGCTTCCAGCATCAATGCCACGGTGCCCGTCACCACCGGCGCCGCCATACTGGTTCCGGTCAGGCTCAGGTACGGCTTGTACGGTGTTTCACGCGAGCCGTCGAGGAGGTAGTCGGCGTACTGCGCATAGAGCGTGCTCTGCGGGTCCGACAGCGACTCGGTGCCGACTCCGGGCGCGATGAGGTCGGGTTTGGCCGCGAAGTCGATCCAGGTCGGTCCCCGCGAGCTGAAGGACGCCAGCGTGTCGTTGCTCCGTGCGGCTGTCCCCTCGTGGCTCGCCGCGCCCACCGTGAGCACCCACGGCGCATTGCCGGGGCACGTGATGCCGCCGTGCTGTGTCTGGCCGGCGTCGTTCATGCCGAGGTTGCCTGCAGCCGCGACGACTACGATGCCCGCCTCGACGGCGCGCCGGGCGGCAAGCGCGAGTGGATCGGTGTTGTAGGACTCGAAGACGCCCGAGGCCACCGACAGATTGATGACGCGGATGTTGTAGCTGTCCTTGATTGCGATCGCGTAGTCGATTGCCGCGATCACGTCGCTGATGTACCCGAATCCCTGTGCGTCGAGCACTTTCAGACCCACCAGGCGCGCACCCGGCGCCATGCCGCTCCGCGCGCCGTCGGAGTCGTAGCCGTTGCCGGCGATGACGCCCGCCACGTGCGTGCCGTGACCGTACTCGTCAATCGGCTGATCCGACATCCAGATCCGAGGGTTCGGTGTCACCGTGAAGTCGCGGAAGTGAACGACGCGCGGGTCCGTTCGCGCCGGGTCCGCGCCGGTCAAGTACAGGTCGTCGTGCCAGGCCGTGATTCCCGAATCGATCACGGCGATGCCGATCCCGCTGCCGGTCAGGTCGTAGGTGTCGCGGGCGACCGCCGCCGCAATCGCGGCGCCCGTTCGCTCCAGCGTCGGGAACACCGGGTGGTCGGCGCGAATCCAGGCCACCTGGGGATTTCCCGCGAGACCGGCGAGCGCCGTGTTGTCGACGTCGGCGACGAGCGCTCCTACCTGCGGGAGTTCGCGTCCCGAAATGCCGCCGCCGCCCGTGACGACGCGCGGGTCCGGGCTGCCGCGAAACTGCACGATGACACGTGACCGGCCGACCAGCTGCAGCGACCGTGCCCGCAGGACCCGATCGAGCTTGTCTGTGGGGACGCGCTGGCTCCAGGCCGGTGTCGCGCTCCAGGCCGCGCAGGCGGCGACCAGGAGCAGCGCCACACGGAATCGGGAGGCAAGAGTTGAGGTCGTCATAGGGAGAAGTGAGCGGCGTAAGGCAAGAATGCTGCCGAGAGTACACCTCTCTCGCCGCCTATCGATTAAGTGGCTGTTATGTCAATCAGTTCCACTCATCCAGCGTCTGCCTGTCCGACCGTGGCTGGTGCAGTTCCGCGCACCGGATGTGCGGAAACTGCACACCCCACTCACCAATTCGAAGGCAAAAATGTAACTGACGCGCTGTTGCCTGTAATGGGCGCGGCTACGACCCGATTGACCGTTTCGGGTGGTCGAGACCGTATTCGACGATCTTGCGGTAGAGCGTCCCACGGCTGATTTCGAGAATGCGCGCCGCTTCCTTCTTGTTCCAGGCGGTGGCCTCGAGCGCGCGAAGGATGTGGGCGCGCTCGGCCTCGCGCAGTGTCGGCAGGCGCGGCGGCGCGAGCGCCTCCGAGGCGGCAAGTTCATGCAGGAACTCGACATCGGTGTGCCGGATGATCCGGCCGGGCGCCGACAGCGCCGCCCGCGACACGGTGCTCTCGAGCTCGCGGATGTTGCCCGGCCACGGGTACGCCTGGAGCATCGCGACCGCTTCGGCCGAGAATGTCTTGGCGTCGAGCGGCAGCCCGTTGGCGGCGCAGTAGCGCGCAAGGAACCGTGTGGCGAGCACGGGAATGTCGACGGGGCGTTCGCGGAGTGACGGCAGCCGGATCGCGAACGCGTTGAGCCGATAGTAGAGGTCTTCCCGGAAGCGGCCGTCGCGGACGAACAGATCGAGCGGGCGATTGGTGGCGGAGATGAGGCGGAAGTCCACGTGCACCGATTTTTGCCCGCCGAGGCGCTCGAACCGCCGCTCCTCGAGCGCGCGCAACAGCTTGGCCTGCGCCAGCGGCGACAGATCGCCGATTTCATCGAGGAAGAGCGTCCCACGGTCGGCCAGCTCGAAGCGGCCGGGCTTGCGGTCGTGCGCGCCGGTGAACGCCCCTTTCTCGTAACCGAAGAGCTCCGACTCGAACAGCGTATCGGGGAGCGCGGCGCAGTTCACCGCCTGGAACCGCTCGCCGTTGCGGCGGCTCAGCTCGTGAATCATCCGCGCGACGACTTCCTTGCCCGAGCCAGTCGGCCCGAGGATGAGTACCGAGATGTCGGACTTGGCCGCCGTTCGGATCCACTCGAAGACGATCAACATCTTCTCGTCTCGGCCGATCGTTTCGCGGAACCGCTGTACCGACGGGGCCTGGTCTTCGGCGCTGATCGTGGCGCGCCGCTCCAGGAACTGGTCGAGCAGCACCACATGGTCGGTTCGCTCCGGGCGTTGCGCGGCATACCGGAACGGGGAGCCCGGCAGCTGACGGACCACGCCGAAGTCCACGAGCTCAGCGAGGCAGTTCTCGACGTCGCCCCGCATCCGGCCGAAGACCGCCATCAGCGAATCGACGTCGAAGGTTTCCTCCGAACCGGCGTTCAGGAACCGCAGCAGCCCTGCCCGGAGCGGCGACTGCACCAGCGTGCGGAAGCGCAACTCCTCATCAGCGGGCGAGTCCGGCCGGAACGCCGTTGCGCCGGCACGACGGGAAGACAGGGTGCTCTCGTTCACTAATCCGCTTCTGTTATCGGCCGCGAGGCCCTGCTGCGACAGTCGGGGTAAGCTAGTCCCCGTGCCCCACCGATCTCCGAGTGCGCCCCGCCAGCGACGCGGCGACTACCTGACCGGCAAGCCGATCCGCTACTACCGGCCGCGCGGCAGCGCGGACATCCGACACCTGATCGACGAGGGTTTTCAGGCGTTCAATGCCGCCCGCCTGGGCGAGGCGTGTCGGGTCTTCACCGAGAAGATGCTGCTGCCCGAGCACGATACGACGATCGGCCTTACGATGGCGGGCGCGATGACGCCGGCCGGTCTCGGGGGGTGCGTCATCGAACTGATGGAGCGCGGACTGGTCGACTTCGTCATCAGCACGGGCGCGAATCTCTACCACGATCTCCACTACGCGCTGAACTTCACGCTGCACCGCGGCTCGCCCTTCGTCGACGACGTGGAGCTGCACGACGAGGGGGTCATCCGCATCTACGACATCCTGTTTCCCGCCTCGGTGCTGCTCGAGACCGACGCCTACATTCGTGAGTTCCTGGCGCGGTGGGGCGTGAACGTCCCGGTGTCGACGGCGGAGCTGCACTACGCGCTCGGGTGCGATCTGCTGACACGGCAGCCTGGATGTCAGGACCATTCGATGGTGGCGGCGGCCGCCGCCTACGGCGTGCCGATCTACACCTCGTCGCCGGGGGACAGCTCGATCGGGATGAACCTCGCCTTCCATGAGCTGATGAACGGCGGCCGGCTGATGGTCGATCCGAACAAGGACGTCAACGAGGTCTGCGCGTTCATTCTCGCGGGCAAGAAGAACGGCTGCGTGATCCTCGGCGGCGGATCGCCGAAGAACTTCTACCTGCAGGGGCAGCCGACGCTCTGGGAGGTGTACGGCATTCCCAAGGGCGGCAACGATTACTTCATCCAGATCACGACCGACCAGGTGGTGTGGGGCGGGTTGTCGGGGGCGACCCCATCGGAGGCCGTGAGCTGGGGCAAGGTCAATCCGGGCGTGCTGCCCGACACGGTGGTCGCCTACTGCGACTCGACCATCGCGTTTCCGCTCTTCTGCGAGTACGCCGTTGGCTCCGCCCGCGGACGGCGGACGCGCAAGGAGCTGGTGCACAAGCGCAACGAGCTGGTGGCGGCGTTGAAGCGCGATGCCGGCCTCGCGCGGCGCGAGCCCCCGGCGCCGGCAGGTCCCGTGGAGACGATGCCCGACCTCGAGCAGCACCGGTAATGGGCACCCTCGCATCGGAACTGGGTCCCCACGCCGGCCGCATCGCCGGGCAGCCGCGGCTGTACGTCGACGCGAACGTGCCCGCGGGGCTGGTGGAGTTCATGCGCGCGCGCCTGCGCTGGGACGTGTTCTTCGTCCTGGAGCACGAGGATCTGCGTCGGGCCCGCGACGGCGAGCACTACCGCCTCGCGCGACAGCTCGGACGCACGCTCATCACGCTGGACCGCGACTACCTCGACGACGAGCGGTTTCCCCCTGCCGAGAGCGGCGGCGTCATCGTCCTGGCCGCGCCGACCGAGCAGGGGTTTCTCGGCTTGCTCACGCGTCTCGACGGGCTGTTCCGCGGCGCCGTCCCCCCTCGCGAAGGATCCGGCGAAGAAACGGTTCTCGGCGGCCGGAAGCTGCACCTGCACGTCGACTGGACGGGCCGGCAGGAAGAAGGCGAAACCTACCGATGATCGTCCTCGCCGGCGGCGACCTGGTCCTGCCGGACCGGGTCCTGTCGGGCGCGTCGCTCGTCATCGACGCCGGGCGCGTCGCCGCGATCGAGCCGCGGGGCCGCGTGGACGCGGGCGGCGCGACCTTTGTCGATGTGCGCGGCCTCTGGGTCGTCCCGGGGTTCATCGACGTGCACGTACACGGCGTGGACGGAGTCGATACGCTCGACGCCGGCGACCCGATCGCGGACATGGCCGCGCGACTGCCACAGTACGGCGTGACCGCCTTCTGTCCGACGACGGTCGCTTGCCCGCCCGCCGCGCTTCGGGCGGTGCTCGGCGCGGTGGCACAGGCGCGCGCGGCGCGTCTGCCGGCCAGCGCCCGCGTCCTGCCGGCGCATCTCGAGAGCAATTTCATCAACCCCGAGTACCGCGGCGCGCAGCCGGCCGAGTGCCTGCGGCTTCCGGATCCGGCGTCCGCCTTCGCGAAAGCCGGGACCAGCAGGGAGGCCGGACGCCACGCACCGGACGGCGAGTTCTCCGGGCGTGACATCCTCGACGTCATCGCGGCGGCGCGCCCGGACGTCGGCATTGTCACCCTTGCGCCGGAGCTGCCCGGCGGCCTCGATCTGGTGCGTTCGCTGGTTAGGTCGGGGCACCGCGTGTCACTCGGTCACTCGGGCGCGAGTCTGGACGAGACGATGGCGGCCATCGATGCCGGCGCGCGGCACGCGGCGCATCTGTTCAACCGAATGACGCCGATCACCCACCGCTCGCCGGGCATCGCCGGCGCCATCCTCGTCCGAGACGAGGTGGCGGCCGAGCTCATCAGCGACGGCTACCACGTGCACCCGGCGATGAGCCGCGTGGCGATCGCGTCCAAGGGCACCGACCGCATCATGGCGGTGACCGACGGCACGGCCGGCGCCGGCCTGCCGGTCGGGTCGGAGGCCCGCCTCGGTGGGCGCCGCATCCGCGTGACCGGCACGGGAGCGGTCTTGGACGAGGGCACGCTGGCGGGGAGTACGCTGACGATGGACCGCGCGTTCGGGACCATCGTGTCGGTGTTCGGCTTTTCCGTCGTCGAGGCGGCCATCATGTGCTCGACTACCCCCGCCCGCGAGCTGGGACTGACGGGACTTGGCCTGATCGCCGAAGGCGCCGTGGCGGACGTCGTCGTGCTCGATCGCGGCTTTCGCGTCGTGCGTACCCTCATCGACGGCCGGGACGTCTTCAGCCGCTAAGTGCCAGCTACCGACTCCCAATCTATAATCGGGCCACCTGTTGCGAGGAGGCCTGATGTCCCCAATCTTCGTGCGCGTCATCTGCGCGGTTGTCGCGCTGGCCCCGGCTGCCGCGGTCGTCCGGGCCCAGGAGGGGGGGCTCCGGCTGCGGGCACTCTCGGCGCGCCCGGAGCTCGTCACGGGTGGTGACGTGCTCGTGGGAATCGAGGTGCCGGCCGGGACGAGCGCCGAGAGCGTCCTCGTGACGCTCAACGGAGACGATGTGACCTCTCGCCTGCGCGTCGACGAGGGCGGGCGATCGCTGACAGGAGTGGTCAGCGGCCTGGCGATCGGCGCGAGTCAACTGGTTGTGACGAGCGGCAACGCCTCGGCGCGGCTGACCCTCGTCAATCATCCGATCACCGGTCCCGTGCTGTCCTCGCCGCAGGAGCAGCCGTTCGTCTGCATGACCGACCGCTTCAAGCTGCAATCGGGCGCCACGCTCGGCCGGCCCCTCGACGCGAACTGCTCGATTGCGACGCGTGTCGACTACGTGTACCGGACCGCCGCCGGCCCTGGGCTGAAGGCGCTGTCCGACGTGAAGGCCGTCCCTGTGGACGCCGCGACGGTTACTGTCAACGGCCGAGAGGTCCCGTACATCGTCCGGATCGAAACCGGCACGATCAACCGCGGGATCTATCAAATCGCGATGCTGCACAACCCGGCGGCCGATCCGGCGCCGGATTTCGCCGTGCGCTCGCCCGGATGGAACGGGCGGCTGATCTACGCGTTCGGAGGCGGCTGCGAGCCCGGCTGGTACCAGCAGGGCGCCTCGACCGGCGGAGTGACCGACGATCACCAGCTGCGACAGGGATACGCAGTGGCCGCCGCCTCGCTCACGGTGGCGGGGAACAACTGCAACGACCTGATCTCCGCCGAGACGATGATGATGGTGAAGGAGCGATTCGTCGAGGCGTACGGCGTGCCGCTCTTCACGATCGGGTGGGGTTCGTCTGGCGGCGCGATCCAGCAGTACCAGATTGCCGACAACTATCCCGGGCTGCTCGACGGGCTCGTCACGGGGCGCAGCTTCATGGACACGCCGTTTGCGAGCGCCACGAGCAGCGGCGACAGCCGGCTGCTCCTGACCTACTTTGCCAAGAGCGCCGGCGTCCCGTTCACCGACGAGCAGAAGCGCGCGGTCGCCGGCTTCGGCACCCTCGAGACGATTGAGAACCTCTCGCGCGTGCGTGCGGGCCGCTTCAGTGCCACCGAGCAGTGCCCGGACGGTCTCGGTCCCGAGCTGCGCTATCACCCGGTGAACAGCCCCACAGGGGCGCGCTGCACGATCTGGGACCACGGCGCGTCGGTCTACGGCCGCGACACGAAGACCGGCTTCGCCCGGCGGCCGCTCGACAACGACGGCATCCAGTACGGACTCGAGGCGCTCGACGCCGGCGTCATCACCACGGAGCAGTTCCTGGATCTCAACGAGAAGATCGGCGGGTTCGACATCGACGGCAGGGTCGTCCCACAGCGGATGACCGCCGATCCCGAGGCGACGCGGGCGGCGTACCGAACCGGCCGGATGGCGAGCGGCGGCGGCGGCCTGCAGGCGACGCCGGTCATCGACTACCGGACGTACTACGACGACCTGCCCGGCGGCGACGTCCACCTGCGCTTTCACTCGTTCTCGACGCGGGCGCGGCTCGAGAAGGCGAACGGCTACTCGGACAACATGATCATGCTGCTCGAGGATCGGCGGTACGGTGACTTCGGTACGAGCAGTCCGGTGCTGAAGCAGGCGCTCGCGCAGATGGATCTGTGGCTGACGACCCTGGCGCGCGACGGGTCTGCGGATGCGCCGATCGTGAAGCTCCGGCGGGCAAGACCGGCCGATCTCGTCGACGCCTGCTGGACAAAGGACGAGGCGCCGCAGAAGGTGGTCGAGACGCTGCAGTACCGCGCAGGGCGCTGCCATGAGATCTATCCGGCCTACTCGTACCCGCGCGGCGTCGCGGGCGGGCCGATTTCGAACGACATCGTCAAGTGCCAGTTGAAGCCTCTCGGCGCAGCCGATTACCGAGTGGCGTTCACGGCCGACGAGATGGCGCAACTGCGGCGGATCTTTCCGGGCGGCGTCTGTGACTGGTCGAAGCCGGGCGTCGAGCAGCAACCGCTCGTAGGAACGTGGCTCGTGTTCCGCGGCGGGGGCAGCCCGACGAGCACGCGGTAGAAGAGGCGGTAGAAGAGATCGTTACGGATCGTTCACGCGCTCCGAGAAGATCCGGTTGTCGCGCTCGGCGAGCCGCTGCTCTTCAAGGGCGGCGCTTTCGTCCACACCGACGTCGAGCCGGTCGATTCGAGCGCCTCGTCCTGACGCTAGCGGATTGGAGGGACCGAGTAGGCGGTCGGATCGGTGACGCCCGCCTCGCCGAACGCGTCGCGCCGCTCCCGGCACTTGCTGCACCGGCCGCAATGCAGCGCGTGGCGCCCGTTCTGCGGGTTCATGCACGAGAGCGTCAGCGCGAGCGGCACCCCCAGCTCCATGCCGAGGCGGATCACCTCACTCTTGTCCATCGAGGCAAACGGAGCATCGACGACGATGGCGTGCGCCAGCCCGAGCGAGAGCGCCCGCGCCATCGCGTCGAAGAACTGCGATGTCGCGTCGGGAAACGGATTGCCCGCCAGCGGGCCGAGCGCAATGCGGCCGATGCCGCGCCCGGCGCAGTAGATGGCCGCCTTGCTGAGGAGCGCCACGTTCCTCCCCGTCAGGTAGACGTCCTGGTCCGGTGTGTCGAAGGCGGGCGGCTCGCCGCGGAGCGCCCAGTGGGTGGCCGGATAGAGGTCGGCCACGGTGAACGAGAGCCGCGCGAGCGGCGCCAGCGCGCCCGCGAGCGGCGCCGCCGCGAGGAGCCGCTCCAGCGCCGCCAGCTCGCTCGCCTCCCACGCCAGACCCGCGCTGACGTAGATCGGGTGGACGCGCCCGGAGCGCGCCTCCGAGGCCGCCAGCACGGCGCTGTCAAGGCCGGCGGAGAGCAGGACGGCGGTATCAGGACGATCTACGCTCAACTCCCAATCTCCAACTCCCAATCTCCCAACTCCCAACCCCCAACGTCCAACTTGCCGGTGCGACGCCCGTTCGGGAGTTGGGAATTGGGAGTTGGGCGATTGATCGTTAAGATTACAGGCCGATGTACTCGGTCACCAAGCGCATCGAGTTCTGCTACGGCCACCGGCTGCTCGACTACGACGGGATGTGCAAGCACCCCCATGGCCACAACGCGGTGGCCGAAATCGAGATCCAGGCCGACGGGCTCGACGCCCGGAACATGGTGGCCGATTTCGGCGACATCAAGCGAATCGTCAAGGGATGGGTCGATCGCGAGATCGACCACCGGATGATCCTGCGGCACGACGACCCGCTCGTGAAACCGCTCCAGGCGTTGGGCGAGCCCGTGTACCTGCTCGACAGCAACCCGACCGTCGAGCGCATCGCGCGGCTCCTGTTCGACATCTCCCGCGAGCAAGGACTCCCGGTCGTCCGCGTCACCGTCTGGGAAACGCCGACATCGTGGGCGACCTACGCCGGCTGATCGTCTTCGATCTCGACGGCACGCTGGTCGATTCCCGGCGCGATCTGGCGGATGCCGCCAACGCGCTGATTATCGAGCGGGGCGGTACGCCGCTCCCGGAGGAGGCGATTGGCCGCATGGTGGGGGACGGCGCCGCCATGTTGGTGCGACGCGCGCTCAGTGCCGCCGGCCTGGCGCCGGGGGACACGAGCCTGCCGCGCTTTCTCGAGCTCTACGACACGCGGCTCCTCCGCACGACGCGCGCGTATCCGGGCATCCCCGAGGCGCTGCAGGCGATACGGCCGTACGGCGTGCTCGCGGTGCTGACGAACAAGCCGCGCGCCCACACACAGAAGCTCCTGCATGCCCTCGACCTGGCACCGTTGTTCGCCACGGTGATCGGCGGCGACGGGCCGTTCCCGCGGAAGCCCGACCCACAGAGCCTCCAGCATCTGGTGACCGAGCATCACGTGTCGCCACGGCACACGGTCCTCGTCGGCGATTCGCCCATCGATGCCGCCACTGCGCGGGCGGCAGGCACGGTGTTCTGTCTCGCCCGCTACGGGTTTGGCGCACAGGCAACGCCGCTCGAGGCGGACGCGGCCGTCGATTCCCCGGGCGCTCTGCCGGTGGCGATCGCCAAACTCTTGACTCAGGTCGGCTAGCCTAGTATTTTTGTTATTCAAAATATGAACTCAGCACATCAGAAACTATGGTTTCTGTTGCCGGCGATTGTCGCCGTGCTCGCGCCCTCCCCGGCCGCCGCTCAGGAAACGGACCAGGGCTATCCAGCGACGGGACCGATTTCCGGCTATATGGATTTTCATTTCAACAAGGCGGACGGCGAGAACGGTGTGCTCGACTTCCACCGCTTTGTCCTGATCCTCAACCACGGCTTTTCGCCGCGCCTGCGCTTTGTCGGCGAGCTGGAGCTGGAGCATGCGTTCGTAGAGGGACTCGAAGAAGGCGGCGAACTGGAGCTCGAGCAGGCGTACATCGATTTCCTGCTGTCGCGGGCAATGAACGTGCGGGCGGGGATGCTGCTGATGCCGGTCGGCATCATCAACGAGCGTCATGAGCCGCCGGTCTTCAACGGCGTCGAGCGGCCGTTCGTCGACACGGTCATCGTGCCGAGCACCTGGTTCGACGTGGGAGCCGGCGTGCACGGCGAGCTTGGCGCGGGCTGGCGCTACCGCGCCTACGTCGTAGCGCCGCTGAATGCGCTGGAGTTCACCGCCGAGGAAGGCATTCGTGGCGGCCGGCAGAAAGGGTCCGAGGCGAACGTCCGGAACGTCGCGTACACGGCACGAGTGGAGTACCGCGGTATTCGCGCGTTGACGCTCGGCGCCAGCATGTGGGCCGGCGAGGGCAGCTTCGTGGCGCCCCGTCTGGACACCGGCGTCACGGTCGGCGAGTTCGACGCCCGCTTCCGCCGCAACCGCCTCGAGCTGCGGTGGCAGTTTGCTCAGGTCGAGATTGCCGACGCGGTCCGGCTCAACGACGTCCTCTCGCGCACGTCGGGCGTCTCGCCGAACATCGCCAGGACGCTCCGCGGGTTCTACAGCGAAGCGGCGTATCGCCTGTGGAACGCCGGCCCTCCGCGCGACCTCGTGGCGTTCGCGCGATACGAGAACTTCGATACCCAGTTCCGGATGCCCGAAGGACTGGTGCCGCTGAAGCAGTTCGACCGCGATGCGTGGGTGACGGGCGTCACCTACTATCCCGACCCGGACATCGCCGTCAAAGCCGACTACGTGTACCTGCGCAACCGGAGCGGTCTGTTTCCGAACCGGCATCTCGTCAACCTCGGCCTCGGCTGGTGGTTCTGAGGCACATCGTGTCTGCACGCGCGCTCTTTGCCGCGATCGTGCTGCTCCTCCTCGTGTCGGCGCCCGGCGCTGCCCCGACGCAGGGACAGACGCCGCGTGTCGTCGAGATCACCGCGGAGCGGTTCGAGTTCTGGCCGTCGGAAATCACGGTTGCCGAGGGCGAGGCAGTCGAGCTGCGCATCCGCAGCGACGACACGATGCACGGCTTCCGTATCGTCGGCGCCGGTACCAACGTGCTCGTCCCGAAGCGTGGAAAGGGGTATGCGGTCGCGAGGTTCACCGGCAGCCGTCCCGGCCGCTACACGTTCGAATGCAACCGCATGTGCGGCGCCGGCCACAACTTCATGCGCGGCGTCCTCGTCGTCGGTGCCGCAGGAGCTGACGCGCCATGAGACGGCCGCTGCTCGTGGCGCTGGGCGGCTGGATCTGCATCGTGGCCCTGCAGGTCGCCGCGCGCACCGAGGACATCCCCGCACTGCCGGGCGGTCCGCTCCCCGGCCTGACGCCGGCCGAGTTCGCCGAGTTCCGGCTCGGCCTCGACGACTTCACCGAAGTGGAGACCGCAGAAGAGGGGCTCGGGCCTGCCTTCAACGGCACGAGCTGCGCCGTCTGCCACGACGTGCCTGCCATCGGCGGCGGCGGGGTCATTCTCGAGGTGCGCGCGGGGTACCGCAACGGCGCGGGCAGCGCCCGCGCCCTGAACGCGGCTGGCGACACGCTCATCCACATGCTGTCGATACCGTCGCACAGCTGTCAGCCGCTGATTCCCGACGACGTGAACGTGATTGCCAGACGGGCGCCGATCCCGGTATTCGGCGCCGGGCTCGTCGAAGCCATCCTCGACGAGACGATCCTCGCGCTGGAAGACCCGGAGGACCGCAACCGCGACGGCGTGAGCGGCCGCGCGGCCCTCATCGTCGACGTGGCGACGGGAGAGCGCCGGGTCGGACGCTTCGGCTGGAAAGCCCAGCAGGCGACGCTGCTCGCCTTCGGCGCCGACGCCTACCGGAACGAGATGGGCATCACCAACGATCTGTTCCCGAACGAGTCGGCCTTCGGGATTTCCGCAGCGCAGATGCGGTCCTGCGACCCGATTCCGGATCCCGAAGATCGAAGGGACCCGGCGACACGGCGCCGCGGCATCGACAACTTCGAGTCGTTCATGAAACTCCTGGCGCCGGTGGCTCGCGCGCGGGTCGACGCGACGACGCTTGCCGGGGAGCGCACGTTCGCGGCCATCGGCTGCGCCAGTTGCCATGTGCCGGCGCTCGCGACGGGACCGGGCCGCAACCCGCTGTTCGATCGACGGCCCGTGCCGCTCTTTTCCGACCTCCTGCTCCACGACATCGGCACCGGCGATGGGATCGAGCAGGCCGCCGCTGCCGCTTCGGAGATCCGGACGCCCGCGCTCTGGGGGCTCCGTTTCCGCCGCCCGCTGCTGCACGACGGCAGCGCCGCCACGATGATCGAGGCGATCCTGCGCCACCGCGAGGAAGCGGAGACCGCGCGACGCGGGTTCGATCGCCTGTCGCAGGCGGATCGGGAGGAACTGCTGGCGTTTCTGCGGTCGTTGTGAACAGTAGGCGACAGGCAGTTCACAAGTGGCGCGGCCATGCAGCGGGCGTTGCTCTCGTGCCTACTGCCTACTGGACCAGGAGCTTCGACGCGGCGCGCGTGCCGATGGTGATCCGCCGATCGCCTCTGCCGCGCACCCGAACGCTGTCGGCCGCGGCGTCGCGATTCTCCACCTCAATCGATTCGCCCGGCTTGAGGTCATGGCTCTCGATGAAGCGGAGGAAGCCCTTGTCCTGGTCGACGACGCGCGTGATGGTGACGCGCGTGTTGAGCGGGCACGTCAGCAGACTCTGCACGGCCTGCGGCTTCTCGACGCCCTCGGCGTTCGGGATGGGATCTCCGTGCGGGTCGACTTCCGGGCGGCCGAGCATCTCGTCCATACAGTCGATCAGACGATCCGAGACGACGTGCTCGAGCTGTTCGGCCTCCTCGTGCACCTCGTCCCACCCGTAGCCCATCACCTGCACCAGGAACATCTCGACGACCCGGTGGCGGCGGACGACCATCGCCGCGAGCTTCTGGCCAGCCGGCGTGAGCGCCACGCCCGTGTACGGCTCGTACTCGACCAGTCCCGACTCGGCCAGTGTCTTGACCATCGTGGTGGCCGTCCCCGGCGCGACGCCGAGCCTCGACGCCAGCTGTCCCATCGGGAGGAGGCGATCGGGTTGAGGCAGCGCGCTCGAACCGAGGTAGATGGCCTTGAGGTAGTTCTCGACGGTGCTCGACGCCAGCATCTCCGGGAGTGTCTCTCCAGACTACGGCTAGTGTAACGTTGCTTTGCACGGCCGTAATTCGAATTCCTGCTGTGCTTCGAGGCGATGTGGAGCGCTCGAGGCTCGGCGGCTGTCATGGGACGTACGAATCGGCGTCCCGTAGCCCCATTTTCGCGCGCAGTCCACTCGTTGAGGACGCCTGCCGTGACGCTTCGTTCGGCGATTTCTACGCCTGAGGGCAAACGCCGGCACGTCGGCCGGCTGTTTGCGACGATTGCCGAGCGCTACGACTTCGTCACGCGCGTGCTGTCGTACGGCCGCGACCAGCACTGGAAGCGGCGCCTGATCGCGCTTGCCGCGATCGGCCCGCGAGACCGCGTGCTCGATCTCGCCTGTGGTACGGGCGACCTGTTCTTTGCGGCGGCGGCGCGGGCGGGTGTCGCGGTGGGCGTTGACATCACGCACCGGATGCTCGAATTGGCCGGGAGCAGGGGGCGAGCGGACACGGGCGTCCCCGTGCCGCCTCGCCCCCTGCGTCTCGTCGAAGCCGACATGCTGACCCTGCCGTTCGAGAGCGCGCGCTTCGACGTAGTGACGACCGGCTACGGCCTGCGCAATGCGTCCGACCTCCCACGTGCGCTCGCTGAGATTCACCGTGTGCTGGCGCCGGGCGGGCGCCTGCTGTCGCTCGACTTCAACCGGCCCGGGCACCCGCTGGTTCGAGCGGCGTACTTGACCTACCTGACCGTGGTCGGCTCGGTGCTCGGGCTCGTCCTTCATGGAGACCCCGACACCTACCGCTATGTTCCCGAATCGATCCGCCTGTACCCCGGCGCGGCGGGGGTGGCGAGTCTGATGGCGCGGACAGGCTTCACCGACGTCCGCGTGGTGCCGCTGCTCGGCGGATTGATGGCGATTCACCTCGCGCGCCGGTCGTCAGCGCTCCAACCACGGCTGCAGCGCGTCGAGAAGGAACGCGAGGACCTCCTCCTCGGAGATTGATCCCGGGGCTGCGTCGGGCTTGATCGGCCGCTCGTCGGTGAGCGTGCGGGAACCACGGGTACGGCTGATGCGGCCGACGACTTGTGGCGGATCCGCGGTCGTGTCGAGCACGAACTCGACGTAGTCGTCGCGCCCGCGGTCGGCGGCGAGCCGCAAGCCGTCGCCGGGTGTGAACATCGTGAAGAGATACCCTTCGGCCTTGAGTGCATTGGCGACCTGTCTGGTCACCGGTGTTGCCACCTGCTCGAGAAACGCCGCCCAGGCCTGTTCCGCCTCGGCGGTGTGCTCGCGGCGGCGGCGGGCACGCTCGCGCGCCGCCGCCATCGCCCGCGTCAGCCGGTTCCGGACCTCTGAAATCTCCACCGCGACATTGTGGCACGCAGACCAGCCTGAACGGGCCCTGCCGCGTCAGAATAGGGAGTGTCCGGCGGCAAGGGAGGAACCCCTATGACTCGACTGAACATTGGGCCGGCGATCGGCCTTGTCCTGCTGCTCACGGCCGTCCAGGCCGCGGCGCAACAGCCGCGTGACGACGCGCTGGTCGTGACCTCGGGTGAAGGCGTGGTGCAGGCGCCGCCCGACCGCGCGTTTGTCGCGATCACCGCGGAGTGGCGTGCCGGCAGCCCGCGCGACGCGCAGCGGCGGAACGCCGACGCGATGTCCGACGTGCAGGCCAAGCTGCGTGCGGCGGGCGTACCCGCCGACGCGATTCGGACGGTCGCGTACGACCTCCAGCAGGAATGGGATTTCGTGAACGACCGCCGCGTGTCACGAGGCTACGTCGCGCGCAACACCATCGAGGTCCGCATCGATGCCATCGAGCGCGTCGGGGACCTGCTCGAGATCGCGGTTGCCTCGGGCGCCGCCGCCGTCGGGGGTGTGCGCTTCGACGTGAAGGATCGCGGTCGCCTGGAGCGCGAGGCGTTGCGGCTCGCGGTTGCGGACGCGCGCGCGAAAGCGGATGTCGCCGCGGCTGCGGCCGGGCGTGTCGTCGCGCGCGTGCGGCGCGTCGAGGAGCACGGCGTGATCCTGGCGCCGCCGATGACGATGGCCGCCGCGCGTGAGGCGCTGCCGGCGTCGGACGGGCCGCCGATTGCGGGCGGGCAGCTCGAAGTGCGCGGGCGGGTGACGCTCACGGCGGAATTGAAATAGGCTGTGGGCTCCAGACCACGGGCTTGGGTCCAACGCCCAACGCCCAATGTCCAACGCCCAAGGCCCAGTATGCTGATCGACTACGCCAGAGCCCGTCGCCTGCTCGCGCGCCGCGATCCGGTGCTGCGCGACCTGATGCGCCGCTTGGGACCGTGCGGATTGGCCGACGCGCAGCACGCGGACCCGTTTCGGGCGCTCGTCCACGCCATCATCTCCCAGCAGCTCTCGACGCGAGCCTCGGCGACGATCGAAGCGCGGGTCGCCGCACTGTTCGGCGGTGCGCCGACGGCGGCCACTTTGGCGGCTACCGCCGACGCGCAGCTCCGCGCCGCCGGCCTCAGCAGCCAGAAGCTCGGTTACCTGCGTGACCTGTGCCGCCACGTCGGCGACGGCGTGCTGTCGCTCGCGACACTCGACACGATGTCCGATGACGAGGTGATTGCATCGCTGACGCGCGTCAAAGGCATCGGCCGATGGACGGCGGAAATGTTCCTGATGTTTCGTCTGCACCGGCCGGATGTGTTGCCAGTCGACGATCTGGGCATTGTCAAAGCGGTACAGCGGGCGTATCGTCTCCGGACCGCCCCCTCGGCGACCCGACTCAGGCGCCTGGGCGAGTCGTGGCGCCCCTACCGGTCCGTGGCGTGTTGGTATCTGTGGGCAAGCCTCGATACCGTTCCGCTGAAGGAGTGAGTCGATGCGTCCGCGCGCGCCTCTTCGCATACTGCTCGTCCTCGTGGCCGTGGTGCTCGGCCCGGCTGAGACCGAACGCTCCGTACACGGACAAGGCGAGGGTCCGGGGTCCTCATCTCGCCCGCGCGATGAGGTGGCCATCCCCCGTCTCGACTTCGAGAAGTACACGCTGCCAAACGGGCTCGAAGTGATCCTCCGGCAGGACCGGCGGCTGCCGATGGTGGCGGTCAATCTCTGGTATCACGTCGGACCGGCCAACGAGGAGCCAGGCCGGACCGGGTTCGCGCACCTGTTCGAGCACATGATGTTCCAGGGGTCGAAGCACGTGCCCGCCGACGGCCACTTCCAGCTGCTCGAGGCGGCGGGCGCGACAGGGTTGAACGGCACCACCGACTACGACCGCACGAACTACTTCGAGACGGTTCCCGCCGACCAGCTGGCGCTCGCGCTGTGGCTCGAATCCGACCGCATGGGCTATCTGCTCGAGAAGGTCGATCAGCCCGCGCTCTCGAACCAGCAGGACGTCGTCCGCAACGAACGGCGCCAGAGCGTCGAGAACCAGCCGTACGGACTGGCCGAGGAGGCGCTGGTGCAGACGCTGTTTCCTCCAGGCCATCCGTATTACGGCAACGTGATCGGGTCGCACGACGATATCCAGGCAGTGCGGCTCGAGGACGTGAATCGGTTCTTCCGGCAGTACTACGCCCCGAACAACGCGAGCCTGGCGATCGTGGGCGACATCGACACCGCCGAGACGAGAACGCTCGTCGAGAAGTACTTCGGCACGCTGCGGCGCGGGCCGGCGGTCCCGCCGATCAAGGCCGAGACGCCGCCAATCACCACCGAGCGGCGACGCGTCGTGCCGTCGCGCGTCGAGCTGCCGCGCGTGTACATGGCGTGGCTGACGCCGGCGGTCTTCACACCGGGCGACGCCGACGCCGTTGTCGCCGCTGGTGTGCTCGGCGGCGGCCGCGCCAGCCGCTTGTACAAGAAGCTCGTCTACGAGAAACAAATCGCGCAGACCGTCAATGTCTTTCAGGAATCGCAGACCCTCGGATCGATGTTCCGCATTCAGGCGACCGCACGGCCGGGGCACACGGCCGAAGAGCTCGAGCGCGCCATCGACGAGGAGCTCGCCGCGCTGCGCGCCGGGCCGCCCCTGGCGGCGGAAGTCGAGCAGGCGCGCAACACGCTCGAGACCGCCGTCATCGGCGGCCTGGAGCGGCTCGGCGGATTCGGCGGCGTCGCCGACCGGCTGAACATGTACAACCACTACCTGGGCACTCCCGACTACCTGGAGAAGGACATCCAGCGATACCGGGCGGCGGGACCTCTGTCGGTGCACGCATTCGTCCGGGACTACCTCACGACCCCCGCGCGGGTGGTGGTCCACGCCGTGCCAGGTCAGCCGCAGGGGTCGGTGCAGGCACCCGCGCCGACGCCCGCGCAGGCGGCACAACGTAGCGAAGGCGGCCAAGCGATCAACGCCGACGAGCCGTGGCGCAACGAGGTGCCGATGCGCGGTCGGCCGCGTCCGCTGCAGGTGGCCACGCCCGCCTCCACCGTGCTCCCCAACGGGCTCACGCTCGTGCTGAGCGAGCGGCGCGGACTTCCCATCGTGGCGGCCAGTCTCGTGATCAAGACCGGGAGCGACGCCAACCCCGCCGATCGGCCGGGCCTCGCCAACTTCGTGGCGGCGATGCTCGATGAAGGCACGGCCACGCGCAGTGCACTGCAGATCGCCGACGAGGCGGCGCAGCTCGGCGCCTCGCTGACCACCGGCAGCAGCATGGATGCGACGACGATCAGCGGGCGCTCGCTGTCGAAGACGTTCCCGGCCACGCTGTCGCTCGTGGCCGACATCGCGCTCAACCCGTCCTTCCCGGACGATGAAGTGGAGCGGCAGCGCGCGAGCCGTCTCGCCCAGCTCGTGCAGCAACGCGACAGCCCGGCGCAGGTGGCGGGCGAGGTGCTCGCAGCCGTCCTCTACGGTCCGCGCCATCCGTACGGGTATACGGAGCTCGGCACGTCGGCGTCGAACAAGGCGATGACGCGCGACGAAATGCTGGCGTTCTGGAAGGAGCACTTCGCCCCGAACAACGCGGCGCTCGTCGTCGCCGGCGACATCTCCATGGGCGAGCTCCGGACGCTGGCCGAGCGGGCGTTCGGATCGTGGCCCCGCGGAGCCGCCGTGCGGCCGGCGTTCGGCATGCCGGAAACGACCCGCGCGCACGTGGTCATCGTCGACAAACCGGGCACCCCGCAGACGCAGGTGCGGGTCGCGGGCATCGGCGCGCCGCGATCGTCGCCGGACTTCCGCGCGCTCCAGGTGATGAACAACGCGCTCGGCGGCTTGTTCTCGAGCCGGATCAACATGAACCTGCGCGAGCGCCGGGGCTACAGCTACGGCGCCTACTCCCAGTTCATGTTCCGCCGGAGTGCAGGACCGTTCGTCGTCGCCGGCGGCATCAGGACCGACGCGACGGCGCCTGCCGTGACCGAGATCTTCCGTGAGATCGCCGGCATGATCGCCGAGCCGATGCCCGCCGAGGAGCTCCGCAAGGCCAAGGACGCGCTCATCAACTCGCTGCCGGGAGCGTTCGAGACGAGCGTCAGCATCGTGAACAGCTTCTCGACCGTCTTCATCTACGACCTGGGGCTCGACTACTACACCCGGCACGCCCAGGAGGTTGGCGCCGTCACGGCCGAGCAGGCGCTCGAGGCGGCGAAGAAGTACCTGGTCCCGGATCGCCTCAGGGTCATTGCGGTAGGCGACCGGAAGACGATCGAACCCGAGCTGCGGAAGCTGAACCTCGGGACGCTCGAGGTCCGGGACGCCGAGGGGCGGCCGGTCGGCTGAGCCGCCGCGCGGGAGCGCGTGCGCGGTTCTGCAGCGATTCCGGCGGCGTGTTTCGTGCCGCGCCGGAGAGTTGATAAAATCGGACTGGAACAGTCGGACATGCCTGCCGTCACCCCCGGGATTGCGCGAAGCTCGCAGTCCGTCCTCGACTTGATCGGCAATACGCCCCTGGTCCGCCTGTCCCGCTTCGAACGCGATCTCAGGCACGTCGAGCTGTGGGCGAAGGCCGAGTGGCGCAACCCGGGCGGGTCGGTGAAGGATCGCCCCGCGGCGCGGATGATCCTGGACGGCGAGCGATCGGGCGCACTGACGCGCGACAAGATCATCCTCGACGCCACCTCCGGGAACACGGGGATCGCCTACGCGATGATTGGGGCCGCCCGGGGATACCGCGTGCGGCTCTGCGTCCCGTCGAACGTCACGCCGGAGCGGAAGCGGATCCTGCACGCCTTTGGCGCCGAGATCGTGTTCACCGATCCGATGGAAGGGTCCGACGGCGCCATCCTCGAGGCGAAGGCGATGTATGCGGCCGACCCGGCGCTCTATTTCTACGCCGACCAGTACAACAACGCGGGCAACTGGCTGTCGCACTACGACACGACCGGGCCGGAGATCTTCGAGCAGACCGAAGGACGCGTCACGCACTTCGTGGCGGGGCTCGGCACGGGCGGGACGTTCATCGGCACGGGACGACGGCTGCGGGAGCTGAGCCCCGCGATCCGGTTGATTTCGGTGCAGCCGGACTCGCCGCTGCACGGCCTGGAGGGGCTGAAGCACATGGCGACCGCCATCGTGCCGGGCATCTACGATCCGGGGCTGGCCGACGAAGACATCGGGGTGAGCACCGAAGAAGCGTACGAGCTGACGCGGCAACTGGCGCAGTCGGGACTATTTGTCGGAATTTCGAGCGGCGCCAACCTCGCGGGCGCGCTCCACGTCGCGCGGCGGGTGTCCGACGCCGTCATCGTCGTCGTGTTCTGCGACGGCGGCGAGAAGTACCTGTCCGAACGCGTCTGGGACGAGAAGGGCTGATGGCGCTCGTGCTGCAGCCGGGCGTGGCGGATGCGATCCGGAGGCACGGAGCCGAGACGTATCCGAACGAGTGCTGCGGGGCGCTGGTCGGCCGCGACGGGGCCGTGTGGGCGGCGTACGCGCTGCCCAACACCACCGAGGAGGGGCCGCGGCGCCGGTTCCGGGTGCGGCCGGAGGATTACCAGGACGCCGAGCGTCAGGCGTCGGCGCGGGGAGCCGAGCTGCTCGGGTTCTACCATTCGCATCCCGATCATCCGGCCCGCCCGTCGCAGTACGATCTCGATCACGCGTGGCCGTCGTTCTCGTACGTCATCGTGTCGGTCCGCGCCGGGGTGCCGCAGGACATGGCCTCGTGGCGCCTGCGCGAGGACCGGTCCGCGTTCGACGAGGAAGAACTGCTGGACGCAGGCCAGCAGATGGGAGTAGTACCGACAGCAGGCCTGAGATGACGGGTGTTCGGGCCGCGACAACGGCTCGACCCTTTGTTCGAGGAAGATTGCCAGAATATGCCGAACACGATTCACATTCCGACGCCGCTCCGGCCGTTCACCGACCAGAAGGAGTCGGTCGAGGTCGACGGCAGGACCGTCGGCGAACTGCTCGCTGACCTGACCCGGCGCTACGAAGGACTGCGCAGGCATCTCTACGCCGACGACGGCCGGCTGCGGAACTTCGTCAACGTGTATCTGAACGACGAGGACATCCGCTACCTGCAGCGCGAGCAGACGCCGGTCAAGCCGGGCGACTCGCTCAGCATCGTCCCGTCGGTGGCGGGCGGCGCGCCGGCGGTGACCGCGCCCCCGGTGCCCGATCTGTCGCAGGACGAGATCAAGCGATACAGCCGGCACCTCATCATGCCGGAGGTCGGCATGGACGGGCAGCGCCGCCTGAAGGCGTCGAGCGTGCTCTGCATCGGCGCGGGCGGCCTCGGGTCGCCGGCGGCGATGTACCTGGCCGCGGCGGGCGTCGGCCGCATCGGTATCGTCGATTTCGACGTGGTCGACTTCAGCAATCTGCAGCGGCAGCTGCTGCACGGGACGCCGGACGTGGGACGGTCGAAGCTGGAGTCGGCGAGGGAGCGGCTCCATGCGCTCAACCCGCACGTGCGGATCGACACCTACGAGACGGCGCTCTCGTCGGAGAACGCGCTGGAGCTCTTCGAGCCGTACGACGTGATCCTCGACGGCACCGACAACTTCCCGACGCGGTACCTCGTCAACGACGCGTGCGTGCTGAGCGGCAAGCCGAACGCCTACGGCAGCATCTTCCGGTTCGAAGGGCAGGCATCGGTGTTCGCCGCGAAGAACGGCCCGTGCTACCGCTGCCTCTATCCGGAGCCGCCGCCGCCCGGCCTCGTGCCGAGCTGCGCCGAAGGCGGCGTCCTCGGCGTGCTGCCGGGCATTGTCGGCGTCATTCAGGCGACCGAAGCGATCAAGCTGATGCTCGGCATCGGCGAGCCGCTCATCGGGCGGTTCCTGATCTACGACGCGCTGAAGATGCGCTTCCGCGAGTTGCGGCTGAAGAAGGATCGGGAGTGCCCGGTGTGCGGCGACAGGCCGACCGTCACCCGACTGATCGACTACGAGCAGTTCTGCGGCGTTCGGCCGGAGCCGCAGCTCCAGGCGGCGGCCGGGGTGAACGAATGGGAAATTACACCCATCGAGCTGAAGCGCCGGCTGGACGGGGGCGAGGGGCTGTTCATCCTCGACGTGCGCGAGCCGAACGAGTACCAGATCAACCGAATCCAGGGATCGACGCTCATTCCGCTCGGCGAAGTCCCGCGCCGCCACCAGGAGCTCGATCCGAAGCGCGAGATCGTCGTGTACTGCAAGGTGGGCGGGCGCAGCGCGAAAGCGGTAGACTACCTTCGGACGGTGGGCTTCGCGAAGGTGAAGAACCTGCGCGGCGGTATCCTGGAGTGGATCGACAAGGTCGATCCGTCGCAGCCGAAGTACTGAGCGGGTCCGGAGGATCCGCCCTGCGGGGCGTCATGCTGAGGTTGTCGAAGAAAGCGGATTACGCCCTAATGGCCGTGACGCACCTCGCCGTCCGATCGTTGCCGTCGACGAGCGCCCGCGAGATTGCCGAGCATTACGACATTCCGTTGGAGTTGATGGCGAAAGTGCTCCAACGGCTCGTCCGGACCGGGCTCCTGGTCTCCAGCCAGGGCACCCGCGGCGGGTACGCGCTGGGGCGCCCCGCGTCGGCGATGACCGTGGCCGATGTGATCCAGGCGATCGACGGTCCGTTCACCATCACCGCGTGCTCCACGGCGAAGCACGACTGCGACCAGTTCACCAAGTGCAGCATTCGCGATCCGCTCTGGCAGATTCGCGAACGCATCGCCGCGGCGCTCCAGACAGTCACGATTGCGGAGCTCGCCGTCGAGCCGGCCGACGATGCGCCGGTGGTGATACCCGCACGAGTCCTCCGACGATGAAGCTGCCGATCTACATGGACCATCACGCGACGACCCCCGTCGACCCGAGGGTGCTCGACGCGATGCTGCCATTCTTCACCCAGGAGTTCGGCAATCCCGCCAGCCGCAATCATGCGTTCGGCTGGGCGGCGGAGAAGGCGGTCGAGCAGGCCCGGCAGCAGGTGGCGGATCTCATCGGCGCCACCCCGAAGGAGATCGTCTTCACGAGCTGCGCGACCGAGGCGAACAACCTGGCGCTCAAGGGCGCGGCGGCGATGTACGGCGAAAAGGGGAATCACATCGTCACCTGCGTCACCGAGCACAAGGCGGTCCTCGATCCCTGCCGGCAGCTCGAGGAGCAGACCTTTCGCGTGACGTACCTGCCGGTGCAGAAGGACGGCCGGATCGATCTACGGGAACTCCGCGCCGCGCTCACCGACAAGACGATCCTGATCTCGATCATGACGGCCAACAACGAGATTGGCGTCCTCCAGCCGGTGGCCGAGATCGGCGCAGTCGCCAAGGAAAAGGGAGTCATCTTTCATACCGACGCGGTCCAGGCGGCCGGCAAGGTTCCTTTCGACGTCAACCAGGTGCAGGCCGACCTCGTATCGATGAGCGGGCACAAGATCTACGGCCCAAAGGGGATTGGCGCGCTGTTCGTGCGCCGCCGCAACCCGCGGGTGCTGCTCGCCGAGCAGATCAGCGGCGGCGGGCACGAGCGGGGCATCCGCTCCGGCACGCTGAACGTTCCGGGAATCGTGGGCCTTGGCAAGGCGGCGGAGCTCTGCAGGACGGAGATGGCAGGCGAAGCGGCGCGCCTCGCCAGGCTGCGCGACCGCCTGAACGAAAAGCTCCACCAGAGCCTGGACGGCATCTATGTCAACGGATCGCTGGAGCACCGGCTGCCGCACAGCCTCAACGTCAGCTTCGCCTACGTCGAGGGTGAGTCGCTGCTGATGGGCATCAACGACGTGGCGGTCTCGTCGGGGTCGGCGTGCACGTCGGCCAGCCTCGAGCCGTCGTACGTACTGAAGGCGCTCGGCACCGGAGACGACCTCGCCCATTCGTCGATCCGCTTCGGCCTGGGGCGGTGGACGACCGAGGAGGAAGTGGACTACGTCGCCGATAAGGTGGCTGCGGTGGTTCGACGCCTCCGGGAGATGTCGCCGCTCTACGAGCTGATGAAGGAAGGCGCCGACCTGTCCAAGCAGAGATGGACGGCGCACTGACATGACCTACTCGCCCAAGGTCATCGACCATTTTCAGAACCCGAGGAACGTCGGATCGCTGCCGAAGGACGACCCGCACGTCGGCACCGGGCTGGTCGGCGCCCCCGAGTGCGGCGACGTGATGAAGCTGCAGATCCGGGTGAGTCCCGGCACCGGCGTCATCGATGACGCCAGATTCAAGACGTTCGGGTGCGGCTCGGCCATTGCCAGCTCCAGCCTGGTCACGGAATGGCTGAAGGGACGAACCCTCGATCAGGCGCTCGCGATCACCAACGGCGACATCGCCCACGAGCTGCAACTGCCGCCGGTGAAAATGCACTGCTCGGTGCTCGCCGAGGACGCGATCAAGGCGGCAATCGCCGACTACCAGCGCAAGCGCGAGGCCAACGCGGCCGCCACGCGGTGACCGCCCGCTGGCACGAAGAATGGATGAGAATGAGCAACGGGGAGTCCCGTCTCGACTGATATGCGGGGACACCGGATGGCGATCGCGCTGTTGGCGCTCGGGCTCGCTTCGCCGGCGCTCGCCCAGACCGGCGTCGACGTCAGCCGGCTGCCGATCGACCTGGACCGGATTCAGCGTGGGCTGCGTGAGTCGGCCGACCGGGAGGAGCGCCAGGGGCTGACTCTGCGCTACCGGGTTCAGATCTACGGCCAGGCGCCGCCGATCGTGCTCTTCGGACCGGACGCGCACCTGGCGAGCGGACCGGTGCCCTACGGCGCGCCGACGCACCGGGAGATGATGGAGCAGGCCACGCCGAAGGAGTTCCGTGCTCCCGCCGCCGATCTCGGCGCCCTGATTCGGTGGCTCGCCGAGCGTGCCAGGAAGTAGGCCGGGTCCTTTCGGACCCGACGCAATCTCGATGAAAATCACCGTCGCCCACAGTCCTGATTCCGACGACGCCTTCATGCACTACGGTCTCGCCAGCGGCAAGGTGCCGACCGGCGGGATCGAGTTCGCGCACCTGCTGGCGGACATCGAGACGCTCAATCGCGCCGCGTTCGAGGGGACGTACGAGGTGAGCGCCGTCTCGTTCAACGCGTACGCCTATCTCACCGACACCTACCTGCTGCTGCCGCACGGCTCCAGCATGGGCGACGACTACGGCCCGATCGTGGTGGCCCGCGCCGAGGGCCCCTCCTCCCTCGACGGGGTGAGGGTCGCCGTGCCGGGTACGCTGACGACCTCGTTTCTCGCACTGCAGCTCTACGATCCCGGCGTGCAGTACGTGGTGATGCCGTTCGATCGCATTTCTGATGCGGTCCGCGCGGGAGAGGCGGCGGCGGGGCTGCTGATTCACGAGGGGCAGCTCACCTACGCCGACGAGGGGCTGAAGAAGATCGTCGATCTCGGCCAGTGGTGGGGCGCGCGCACCGGCGGCCTGCCGTTGCCGCTCGGCGGCAACGTCATCCGCCGCGACCTGGGCGCCGGCGTGATCGCAACGGTATCGCGGCTGCTGCGCGAGAGCATCGCGTACGCGCTCGCCCACCGCCAGGAGGCGCTCGACTACGCCCTGCAGTTCGGCCGCGGTCTCGACCGCGCCAAGGCCGATCGATTCGTCGGGATGTACGTGAACGAGCTGACGCTCGACTACGGCGAGCGCGGCCGTGCGGCCGTCCGGCGGCTCTTCGACGAGGCGTGGGAGAAGCGCCTCGTGCCGAAGCCGATCGACGTCGAGTACAGCGCCTGAGGCACCCCCACGCGCAAGGTCCGCGCGCCGGGGACCCCCGCTAACCGTGAACCGCGCGGCTGTCGTCCGGTGCCTGCCGGCGGTCGGCCATTCCGTAGTCGCGGATGATTCCAGCCACGCGCAAACGGTAGTCCCTGAAGATTCCTCCCCGACCCTTCGCCTGGACGACGCGATGCGCCTCGAGCGCCCGCCATCGCGCGACCGCCTCCTCGTCACGGAAGAAGGAGAGCGAGAGGACCTTTCCGGGCTCGTACAGGCTCTCGAAGCGTTCAATCGAGATGAAGCCGTCGATCTGCTCGAGCAGCGGACGAAGCGAGGCGGCCAGGTCGAGATATTCCTGCCGGCGCCCGTCGGCGGGCCACACTTCGAAGATGACGGCAACCATGGCGACCTCCGTCAACCGGCAATGGAGAGCGCGGCAATCCCCTTGCCGAGCGTAAAGCTCGATCCCACGGCGCCGACGACCGCCGTCCGCCGAGTGAGTCCGGCCAGGCTGCGAATCCGGTAGACGGCCTCGATGCCGGTGCAGTGCGCGCCGACGAGGTGCCGCAGACCGAACTCGCGCAGCTTGCCGGCGGTCCACTCCAGGGTCGCGTCGGTGGCGGCGAACAGATGGAAGCCGCCGATGGCGGCTTGCAGGGGCGCCGCGCGGACGACCTTGCGCGAGTACTCGATGGTGTTGACGATCCCGGCGTGCCCGCAGCCGCTGACGAGAATCAGACCGTCTGCGGTATCGACGACCACGGAGGCGTCTTCCGGCACCGTGTCCTCGACGAGGCCGGCGGGGGTGCGAACCTGGCCCCGTGGAGACCAGTTGCGCTCGGGGTAGGCGCGCGGAACGGGCCCGGTGAACCAGACGCCGGGCAGAATCTGCGTCGGCCCGTCGTGCTCGACGAAGGCGCCGCCGGTGGCCTCGTACGCCGCTCGGGTCGGCAGCAGGCCGTTGTCCTCTCCGCCGCCTTCACGCGGCCGGGGAAGGAAGATGCCCCGGGCCACGTGCACGCGGGACAGCGCCCGAGGGTTCTTCCGGGCCAGTTCCCGGCGGAGCGTGAGCAGCCCGCCGGTGTGATCGCCGTGGTTGTGCGTCAGCACCAGGTCGGTGATGTCGGACAGGTCGATGCCGAGCTCCGCGGCGTTCCGCAATACCGTCTCTGGCCGTTCGCCCGTGTCGATGAGGAGCCGACGGCCGTCCACTTCCAGCAGCGCCGCAAATCCCCATTCGCCGATGCCCGCGTCACGGTTGCCGGCAAGCATCGTGGAGAGCACCGTCACCTTCACCGCTCGCGCGGTCTGCGCGGCCGCCACGCCGCCGCCGAGCGTCGCCGTCATCACCAGCGCAATCGAGACCGCGACCCTTCGCCGTCGCATGAGGTTCCTCCTGTTCATGGCTCTCGAGCGCGGGCATTGTGCCACAACGGGCGCTGCCAGCGACTGATGGCGCGAAGGTGAACGGCCTGCTCCGAACGCGTTTCTCGTCGAACGCGCCCCTTCGCTCTCGAGATGCATGAACAATCCGGGTTAATCCTAATCTTGATCAGCGCGCCATCACGCGCGTGCTCTGGGTCGAGACGCACTGCCACCGGCCATCGCGGAATACCCAGACGTCGGTGTAGCGCAGCGTGAGCGTCGAGCGCTCCCCCTGCTTGATCCCGACGATGTTCAGCGTGAACCAGACGACGGCGGTGTCACGGTACACCTTGACGGTGAAGTCGTCCTGAATCGCCGACTCGACCCGCTGGTCGAATCCGGCGGCGAGCGCCAGCTCCTTCTGCTTGTCGCCGCGCGTGCCATCGTCATAGGTGGCGATGAACTCGTCGGCAAGGAGGTTCTCGATGAACGCGATGTCGCGCCTGTAGAAGGCGTCATTCCAGCCTCGCTCGATCGCGATGAGGATGTCCTGGTCCGACTGCACCGGGCCGCGCTGGACCGGAAACGCCGTCGAGGTGTAGACAACCGCGAGGACCAGCCCGACCAGGCCAGACGTTCTCATCTCAGACCTCCTCGCCCGCTATCAGCGACGAATTGGAGTCAACGCCATGTACCGACTCCCCGCCGGCGCGAGGCGCGCCAGCGCGCTGAACCAGGCTCCGGCGGGTCCGAAAGGACCCGCCCTACAGTCGAACCCGGCATCACGGCTTCGCCGCTGCGGCAAACGGCCCCGCGTCCGGCCTCGCCTGCGTATGTGCCAGCGGGCCGAGCTCGGCCGCCGCACCGCGTGCGATCGCCGCCAGCTCGCTTCCCGCCTGGAAGCAAGTGAAGTCGGGGCGATCGCGCCACGCGAGCGGGCCGCACAGCCGCGCGCCCGCCTTCAGCGCCGCGTCGTGGACGATGTTGATCGCACGTTCGTAGTCGGGCGTCCCCTGGCGGTAGCCCGTGAAATTGCCGAGATCGCCGCTCGCGGCGAAGAGCGCCGTGACGCCGGGCACGCGCGCGATCGCGTCGGCGTTCTTCAGGCCTTCGAGCGTTTCGATCATCAGGATGAGCACGATGTTGTCGTTGATGGTGTTCCGGTAGCCGCCCGGCACCCCGCCCCACATGCCGGCGTCGAACGCCTGTCCGCCGCCGGCGCTGCGCCGCCCGAGCGGCGGGAAGTACGTCCAGTTCCGCGCCGCAATCGCCTCCTCGACGGTGTCCACGGTGGGCACCACGACGACGAGCGCGCCGGCATCGAGGGCATGCTGGATTTCCCGTTCGTCGGCGTACGCCACGCGGACGCCCGGGACGGCCCTGGCATGGGGGCAGGTGCGCCACATGCGCGCCGCCGCCTGCCAGTCGCGCTCGTTGTGCTGCATCTCGGTCCAGATGAAGTCGTAGCCGGCGTTCGCCATCGCGCAGTACACCGCGGGATCGGTGGCGCCGAACAGCGTGCCGCCCGTCACCTTGCCGCCCTGCATCAGCTTGAGGCGCACCGGATTCCATGTCCTGGCGCCGGCCGGCGGGTCGAAGGCCGGACCGTACTTCCAGGCCGCCGGGTCGAACGGTCCCTGATTGACGGCGCCCTGCGGCGGGGCATTCCTCGCGTTGCTGTCCGTGCCGGCGGGCGCGGCCAGCGGAAACGCGGTCGTGCCGGCGGCGGGATTGCCCGCGTACGGGTCGGCGCCCTGGGCCGGCCGGGTCTGGCCGCCCTGCGTCTGCGCCGCCGCCACGGCGATACCGAAGATCCCACAAGCGATGACGAAGAAACGGATGTGCCTCATGGCCAGGCTCCACCTCCTGTTCACGCGAGAGGCCTTGTAGTCTACGCCGAGCGGCGTCATGGGGCGACCGACGTCGCCTCCGGCGTTCGTACCCGCGCGAGGATGCCGTGGAGCTGCCGCAGCCCTTCGGTCAGCGCGGCCGGGCCGGGCTGCAGGACGTAGGCGGACTTGATCTCGTAGATGTGGCCGTTCCGCACGGCGGCCACCTCGTTCCAACCGACGCGCGCGGCAATCCGCTCGGTGCGCACCGCCTTGCCGCACCAGGATGCGATGATCACCTCCGGATTCCGCCGCACGACCTCGTCGGGCGTCACGATGCGCTCGCGACCGAGCCGCGCGTCGCGCAGCTCGGGAAAGATCGGCGCGCCGCCGGCGGCCTCGACGAGCTCCTCGACCCACCGGATCCCCGAAATCAACGGGTTGTCCCACTCTTCGAAGAACACCCGCGGCCGAGGCAGTCCGGCGGTGACCGCGCGCACGGCGTCAATCTCGAGCTCCAGTCGCCCGGCAAGCGCCGCCGCGCGTTCGCCGCACCCGACCAGGCCGCCGACGATCCGAATCATCTGAAGGATGTCGGCAAGGCTCCGCTGATTGAACACGGTCACGGGGTATCCGCGGCGGATCAGTTCGGCGGCGATGTCGGCCTGGAGATCCGAGAACCCGAGGATCAGGTCGGGTTCGAGCGCCTCGATCCTGCTGAAACGCGCGTTGAGGAAGGCAGATACGCGAGGCTTCTGGCGCGCTTCCGGCGGCCGGATCATATAGCCGGATACTCCGACGACGCGGTCGCCCTCGCCGAGCAGGTAGAGCGTCTCGGTCGTCTCCTCGGTCAGGCAGACAATGCGCGACGGGTAGGTGCCCATGGGCGGTTGAAGCCGGCCGTCAACAGGCTCTCGCGGCGTCGAGGCCGCGAGGCACCAGGTCGGCCCAGATGAAGGGCTCGCGCGTGACGGTCTCGCCGCGCTCCAGCAGCAGTGGACTGCTGAACATCGGCCCGGCGTACACGCACGTGTGGAACTCGCCGTTCTCGCCGCACGGGTCGATGCCGGCCGGCAGCTCGCCGAGCAGGGCGCGGTCCCAGTCGCGGCCGACGAACGACCCGTCGAGGACGCGCGTGTCAACGCAGGCAATCCTCGCCCGGAGTCCGGCGTCGATCATACGGTGCGCCAGCTCGCGCGTCGGGACGCCCCAGACGGGGAACAGCGGCGCCAGGCCCGTACCGGCGAGTCGATCCTCGCGGTAGCGGCGCACGTCCTCGAGGAACAGGTCGCCGAAGGCCGCATGGGTGAAGCCATCGGCAACGGAGGCGGCCACCGCGTCGCGCATGCGCGCCTCGTACACGTCGTTGGAACACGGATGGGGAATGGGCACGATCCGGAGGGGCAGTCCCGCGGCCTCCGCCTGCGCCTCGAGCACGTCGCGCCTGACCGCGTGCATCGCGACGCGATCGACCGCCTCATTGACCGTCGTCAGCAGCGCCGCGACGGCGCCGGGGTGGGTCTGGTTGAGCACGTGCAGCGCCCACGCGCTGTCCTTGCCGGAGCTCCACGAGAGCAGGATCTTCACTGGAACGCCTCGGGGTGAATCGCCCGGGCGAACGCTTCGGTGACCGCGCCGATCCTGGGACCGGGCACGACGAGGTGGTCGCCGTTCAGGAAGTGGATGCGGCCCGTCCGAACCGCCGGGACGGAGGGGAGCGCCGACCACACCGCGCGCTCGCGACCGACCTCCGTTCCGAGCACGGGCCGTGTGGCGCGGACTTCGAGAATCACGTCGGGCGCGCGCGCGAGCAGCGTCTCCTGCGACGGCTGCACCGACTCGCGGCGCACGTCGCCAAAGACGTTGGTGCCGCCGGCAATGTCGAGCATCTCGTGCAGGAATCCGGCTCCGCCGCTCACGTACAGCTGCCTCAGGGTCTGCGGTTCACGGCCGAACACGAGCAGCACTCGGGGACGCCCGCGCCCCGCGACGCGCGCGCGGACGGCTTCGAGCTGCTGGCGGATCTCCTCCGCCTTGCCGGCCGCCCCGGCGGGATGCCCGGTGGCCGCGCCGAGGTCGTGCATCGTCCGGAAGAGCGCGTCGAGGTTGCCGTGCCGATAGCTGAACGTCTTGATGCCGGCCCCGGCGAGCTGCGCTTCGAGAGCGTCCTGCGACTTGTAGGTGATGACGAGATCGGGGCGCAGCGCCAGGATCCGCTCCACGTCTGGATCCAGCAGCGCGCCGACGTGCGGCAGCGTCTTGACCTCGGGCGGGAAGTCGTCATAGTTGCTGACCGCGGCGACCTGCGGCCCGGCGCCGATCGCAAACAGCATCTCGGTCAGCGCCGGAACGAGCGAGACGATACGTGCCGCCGGTTGCGCGCCAGCCGCCGCGCCCGCGGCGAGGGCGACGGCGAGGATCAGGCCTTGCGCACGAGCAGCCATAGGAAGAACGGCCCTCCAATCATCGCGGTCACGATGCCGACCGGCATCTCGACCGGCGCCAGCACCGTGCGCGCGACCAGATCGCAGCCCACGAGAAACGCGGCGCCGAAGAGCGCCGAGGCAGGGAGCACGACGCGATGGTCGGCGCCGGTCATCAGCCGGACCAGATGCGGCACCACGATTCCGATGAAGCCAATCGGTCCGGCCAGCGCGACGGCGGCGCTGGTGGCGAGCGCCGCGCTGAGGAACGCGCGGCGCTCGGTGCGCGCCACGTCCACGCCGCGCGTGGCCGCGATGTCGGCGCCGACGCTGAGCAGGTTGAGCGAGGACGGGAGCGTCGCAAACAGCGCGAAGGCGACAAGGACGAGCGGCAGGATGCCGGCGATCGGTCCGAAGCCGCCGACGTCGAGGTCGCCCATCAGCCAGCGCACGGTCCGGTAGGCCTCGGCGAAGTCGGCCATGTACTGCACGAAGAGAATCAGCGCGGAGAAGAACGAGTTGAGCGTCACGCCGGCCAACAGCAGCACGGCGGTCGACATCGGGCGTCCCGGCCTCGTGGCCAGCGCGTAGACGAGAGCGGTGGCGAGGAACGCGCCGGCGAGACTCGCCAGCGGGACGGAGGAGATCGGGCCCAGCGCCACGGCGGCGCCGGCCGAGATCGCCAGCATCGCTCCCAGGGCCGCGCCGGCGGAGATGCCGAGGGTGAACGGCGTCGCGAGGGGATTGCGTAGCAGCGCTTGCAGCACCACGCCCGCCGATGCCAGGGCGGCGCCGACCACCGCGCCGGCCAGCACCCGCGGCATGCGCGCGAGGAAGAAGATCTGCGCGTCGATGTTGTCCGCGAACGGGACCGACCGATCGAACGCGCGCGACACGCTGATCGGCGTGCTGCCGACGAGCGGCGCCACCAGGCACGCCAGCAGGGCGAGAGCGCCGTAGCCGAGAAGCGTGAACGTCAACCGCAGCCGAATCGGCTGCGGCGCCGCATCGACGCGGACGACGGCGGAGGATGGTCCGGTCATTGCGCGCGTCCGATCGGCACGACCGTCAGGTGGCCCGATCGGTGGTGGAATCGAACGTCGGCCTCGACGTCGTACAACTGGCGGATCATGCCGCTGTTCAGCACCTCAGTGGTCGCCCCCTGCGCGAGGACACGTCCCTCGCGCACGAGCACGAGCGTGTGGCACAGCGAGGCCGCGAGGTTGAGGTCGTGGGTGGCGAGCACGATCGTGACGCCGCGCTCGCCCCGAAGACGCGCCAGGAGAGCGGCCACCTCGAGCTGGTAGGCGAGGTCGAGCGAGGCCGTCGGTTCGTCCAGCAACAGCACGTCGGGCTGCTGCGCGAGGGCGCTGGCGATGATGACGCGCTGCTTCTCGCCGCCGCTGAGCGACATGTACGAGCGGCCGGCCAGGTGCGCGGTGCCGGTCGCCGTCAGCGCGTCGGACGCAATCGCGAGGTCGTCGGGGCCTTCGAGCCGGAACGCGCCGAGATGGGGGTGCCGGCCCATCAGCACCATCTCCAGCACGGAGTAGTCGAACGCCGGATGCGTCTCCTGCGGCACGACCGCGACATGCCGGGCGAGCTCGCGGCGGGGAATGTCGGCGATGGCGCGGCCGTCGAAGAGGACCGTGCCGGTCCGCGGCCGCAGCACGCCGGCCATCAGCTTCAGCAGCGTCGTCTTGCCGCAGCCGTTCGGGCCGAGCAGGCCGGTCAGCGATCCGCGTTCGATCGACAGCGATACGTCACGCAGGGAGAACCCATGCGGACCTGCTCCGCGGGAGCGGCGCGACGGCGGGTCGTACCCGAAAGAAACCTGCTGGAGCTGGAGGAACATCGTCTCCTCCCGGCGTCCCTCGCGCCGGACATAAGGGGACAAGCGCCGGGGCAGGTTTCCTGACTCGCGCGCCACGCCGTAGCCCGTTAGGGCGAAGGCGGGCGCCGCTCACAGTGGCGGGACCGTGTGGGCTTCGCACCCACTTCCCCTGATCACCCGGCGGTGTCAGTTTGGCCACCGCAGTATAGCACGCTAGAATTTCGTGAGGTTCTCGCGTGCATCCGCGTGTCGAGGCGGCGGGTCTGGCCGACATCGGCCGCAAGCTCGAGGCGGGCGACCGGCTCGACCTCGCCGCCGGCGTTCGTCTCTTCGCATGTCCAGACCTGCTGGCGGTCGGCTGGCTCGCCAACCGCGAGCGTGAGAAGCGGCACGGCGCGCGCACCTATTTCAACTACAACCTGCGGCTCGAGCCGACCAACGTGTGCATCGCCAGCTGCCTGTTCTGCTCGTTCGCGCGGCTGCAGCCCTCCGATGCGGCGGCGTACACGATGCCGCTCGAGCAGGCGTGGGACAAGCTCCGCCAGCGCGCGGATCAGCCGCTCACGGAAATCCACATCGTCAACGGCCTCAATCCCGACCTGCCGTTCGACTACTACACGGAGCTGCTGCGCGGGTTCAAACGCATCCGGCCCGACATCCATCTCAAGTGCTTCACGGCCGTCGAGATCGCATTCTTCTCCGATCTGTACGGGATGACCGACGAGCAGGTGCTCCGCGAACTGAGGGAAGCGGGGCTCGACTCGCTCCCAGGCGGCGGCGCGGAAATCTTCGCCGAGCGCGTCCGCCGCAAGATCTGCCACGACAAGTGCGACGCCGATCGGTACCTGGCGATCCACCGTCTCGCCCATCGCCTCGGCATGAAGACCAACGTGACGATGCTCTACGGGCACATCGAAACCGACGAGGAGCGGGTCGACCACATGCTGCGGGCGCGGGCGCTGCAGGACGAGACGGACGGGTTTCAGGCGTTCATCCCGCTGGCGTTCCATCCCGACAACAACCAGATGCGGAAGCTGCCGGCGCCGAGTGCGGCCGACACGCTGAAAGTGCACGCCGTGTCGCGCCTCGTGCTCGACAACATTCCGCACATCAAGGCGTTCTGGGTTGCCACCGGTGTCGAGACGGCGCAGGCGGCGCTCTGGTTCGGCGTGGACGACCTGGACGGCACCGTCCAGGAGGAGCGGATCTACCACATGGCGGGCTCACCGACCCCCGACGGGTTGACGATGGCGCAACTGTCGCGGCTCGTGCGGGCGGCCGGGCGGGAGCCGTTCGAGCGCGACACCTTCTACAACATCCGGCAACCGGTGGCTGGGTAGCGCGGGCGCAGCTACCGTATACTGAAAGCAGGTCCAAGCTCACCCGGGCGACAGCCGAATGGGGGGTTTGGCCTTTTTCACGTCCTGAGATTGAGAAAAGTTTCACAAGGTCGAGTGCCATGGCGTCGATGACTCCCCTGCTGACCGAGTTCGAGAAAGAGCACATCACCGAGCGCCAGGCGCTCCCCGACCGGTACCTCGGTTTGTCGGAGGACGAGATGGACGCGCGCATCGCCGAGGCCCGGCGGTCGCTCGGCAGCCGCCTCGTCATCCTCGGCCATCACTACCAGCGCGACGAGGTCATCAAGTTCGCCGACTACACCGGCGACTCGTTCCGCCTGGCGCGTCACGTGGCCGCGCGCCCCGAGGCCGACTACATCGTCTTCTGCGGCGTGCATTTCATGGCCGAGAGCGCCGACGTGCTCGCGGCGGAGCATCAGCGGGTGATCCTGCCGGACCTGGCGGCGGGCTGCTCGATGGCCGACATGGCCGCTCCCGACCAGCTCGATCGCGGCTGGGACGAGTTGATGGAAATGGAGGTGGCCACTCGGCGGGGCTCCGGACAGGCGGGCGTGGTCCCCGTCACCTACATCAACTCTGCCGCGGCGATCAAAGCGTTCGTCGGCGAGCGGGGCGGGACCGTCTGCACCTCATCGAATGCCGCCGCCGCGCTGCGCTGGGCGTTCTCGCGCGGCGAGAAGGTGCTCTTCCTGCCCGATCAGCATCTGGGCCGAAACACGGCCTACCGCATGGGAATCGCCCTCGACGAGATGGTGGTCTGGGATCCCGACGAGATCGTCGGCGGGGTCGATCCCGACCGGCTCGTGCGCGCCCGGATGATCCTGTGGAAGGGGTACTGTTCGGTGCATACGCGCTTTTCGGTGCCGCAGGTCGAGGCCGTTCGCCGACAGCATCCGGGCGTGCGGGTCATCGTTCACCCGGAGGTGCCGTGGGAGGTCGCCCAGGCGGCCGACGACATGGGCAGCACGGAGTACATCGTCAAGGCGATCACGACCAGCCCGGCGGGGTCGGTCTGGGCCGTGGGCACCGAGGTCCACCTCGTCAACAGGCTGGCGCGCTCGCTCGCGCCCGAGCGCACCGTGCTGTCGCTCGACCAGTTCGGCTGCCTCTGTTCCACCATGTTCCGGGTTTCCCCGAACCACCTGCTCTGGATCCTGGAAGAGCTGGTCGAGGAGCGTGTCCACAACGAGATCGTCGTCCCCGATCACCAGAAACACTGGACGCGGGTGGCGCTCGATCGCATGTTGTCTATCCAGTAGCGACCCGAGTACGATTGGCGGGTTCTGGCGCCCCGTAAAGGGGCACCCTACGATTTCCGCGCGATCCATTGCGCGCGTAGGGCGGGCCTTTACGGCCCGCCGCCTCGCGAGGAGGACTTCATGGCGCACGAACTCCCCAAGCTCCCGTACGACTTCGGTGCCCTCGAACCGCACATCGATACGCAGACGATGCAGATTCATCACGGGAAGCATCACCAGGCGTACGTCAACAACCTGAACGCCGCGCTGGAGAAGCATCCCGGTCTGCAGTCGAAGAGCGTCGAGGACCTGTGCCGCGGTCTCAACAGCGTCCCGGAGGAGATCCGGACCGCCGTCCGCAACAACGGCGGCGGTCACTGGAACCACAGCCGGTTCTGGACGTGGATGGCGCCGAATGCGGGCGGCGCGCCGGCCGGCAAGATTGCCGACGCGATCAACGCGTCGTTCGGCAGCTTCGACGCGTTCAAGGATCAGTTCGCGAAGGCCGCGGTCGGCCGCTTCGGCAGCGGCTGGGCCTGGGTCGTCAAGGACGGGAACACACTCTCAATCGCGAGCACGCCCAACCAGGACAGCCCGCTCATGGAGGGCAAGACGCCGATTCTCGGGCTCGACGTCTGGGAGCACGCCTATTACCTGAAGTATCAGAACCGACGCCCGGACTACATCTCGGCGTGGTGGAACGTCGTGAACTGGGCGGAAGTGAACAAGGCGCTGTGACCGTCAGTTGGGAGGCGGTAGCCGATAGCCGGTAGCCGGTAGCCGGTAGCCGATAGCCGGTAGCTGGTAGCTGGTAGGCGGTAGCTGGTAGGCGGTAGCTGGTAGGCGGTAGCCCCGCCAGCTACCGCCTGCCTCAGTGTGCGCCGGCTCCCGCCGGCACCGGGGCGGCCATCGGAGGCGTCACGGCCGGTGGCGCGGGTTTGTGTCCCGCCGGCGCGGGCATCCGTTCCTTCAGCAGCAGCTCGGCGTGGGCGAAGAAGTGCTCCTTCGAGACCTTCCCCGCGTCGACGTCGGCCAGCAGTGACCGCTGCGCCTTGTACTCGCGGTTCTCGATGCCCGCCTTGCTCTGGAGCATGCGCCACGCCTTGCGGCGCTCCACGCAGAAGAGCACGAGCTGGCGCGAGATCGCCCGGTACTCCGGTGCGCCGCTCGGCCCCTGCACCCGGATGTAGACGCCGAAGTCGGGCACGTACGATCGGTGCTCGTGCCGCAGATGGCGCCGGTAGACGACGTCCTGCTGGGTGATGCGGACGAGCATGTTCTCCAGCGGCACGAGCTTCTCGGCCTCTTCCTTCCTGATCTTCTTGAAGTGGTCGCGGAAGCGCGCCTCGGTCGTGCACCATTGGGCGACGGTGTACCGGTACGGCTCGTTGGTCGCCTTGAACTTCGTCTCGTACCAATCCAGGTCGATCGACGGGTTCCCCTTGATGTCGAGCGCCTCCTGGTAGGTCTCGCCCAGGCGCGGGTTGAACACGAACTCCGGCGCGCCGCGCGAGTCGCGCACGCGCTGCGCCTGGACGAGCGCCATGTCGTCGGCGACTCCGTGCTCCGGCTGGCACGTGGTGAAGCACTGCAGGAACGCCGTGCCGCGGTACTCGAGGGCGTCGAGGATCGCCCGGTAGAGCTTCGGCGCGTTCGCGATCGAGATCTGCGCCACGAACGGCGAGCCGTGCCCGGCCATGAACGTTTCGGCCACGGTCTTCTTCTCGTGGATCTTTCCCTGCGTGGCGGCGCCGAACACGTTCATGTCGTTGCCGCCGAGCATCGGCGTCGAATCCGAGTTCTGGCCGCCGGTGTTCGAGTAGACCTGCGTGTCGAGCATCACCGCCTTCACGTTGGGCCGGTTCTGCAGGATGACCTTCGACACGTTCTGATATCCGATGTCGCCCATGCCGCCGTCGCCGCCGACGACCCAGACCTTCGGGAGCTCGAGGACCTCCTGGTCGGTCATCAGCGTGTCGGAGAAGTGCACGAACTCGTAGTATTCGCGCGGCGTGATCACGTGCGTCTCGCGCTGCAGCAGCGCATCGGCGAGCCGCTCCGGGATGACCGACCGGCGGCCGTGGTCGACGATGAAGCTCTCGCCCATCAGCCAGCCGACCGTGATGCCGTCCTGGAAGAGCGAGTTCATCCAGGGGTACGGGTGCGGGTTGTTGGGGGGCGTCGAGCCGTAGACGGTGTTACAGCCGGTGTGCGCCGCCATCGCCATGACCGACATGCCGTTGGAGAGCCGGCCGTCGATTGCCTGGAGACCCTTGTGGTTGAATGCCTCCTGCCGCATCGTCGCGGCGATCGCGGCGATGACGTCGCGATCGGCGATCGGGCCGTGGGCGGCGATGCGCGCCCTGGTGTCCGTCTCGTCCTCGCCGCCGAGCCCCATGATGAGGTGCGCGACCGCCTGCGTCAGCAGCTCGTGCTCCTCCGGACTGCGCTCGCGCAGCGCGGCGAGCCCCGCCACGCCGTCCCTGTCGAGCTGGTCGGCCTTGGCGCGCAGACGCTCGGCCTTGCCGTGGTAGATCGGGCGCATGAACGCCTCGGTGACTGCGGTCGCCGAACGGAGGATGCTCTTCTCGCCGCAGCCGGCGCAGGCGCCGTCGCCCGACACCAGCGCATCGTAGTTGCGCCGTACCATCAGCATGTTACGCAGCGTCGCCGTCTTCGAGTCCTGCGGCCGCGAATCGTTGTACAGGCCGAGGTACTTCGGCGGCGTGTCCGGGAGCAGATTCAGGAAGGCGGTGCCGGTCTCGTGCTCGGCGTTGACCTCCTCGGATTCCTGCACCATCCTGAGCGCCTCGTGCTCGCCGCACGCGGTGACGCACGCGGCGCACCCCTTGCACAGGTCGGAGACGAAGATCGAGAACACGCCGCCGCCGCCCGGTGCCCGCTTCTCGGGCGTCGCAAAGATCGCGTTCACCTTCTGGTACGCCATCGGGACGCGGCGGATGATGTCGTAGAACTGCTCCTTCGCCTCCAGCGCCACCAGTCCGTCGATCTCCTGCGTGATCGACCGGATGATGTCCGGGAGCGGCCGTCCCTCCTTGCCGGCCAGCGACTCGCGCATGATCGCGCGCGTCCGCTTCTCGATCTCCGGCACCAGTCCCAGGAGCTTCCGGCGCTCGCCGGCGTCGCTGACGTAGTTGAGGACGGCGGTCCGCAGGATCGTGAGGAGGTCCTGCGAGCAGTTGGGAAGCGCCGTGTCCGGGCAGACCGCGATGCACTCCATGCACTGCGTGCAGTTCTCGGGGATGAAGAGCGGCGTCTCGCGGCGCGCCACGTACTTCGACGCCGTGTCGCCGCTGCCGGCGGCCATGATGCCGAGCGACGCATAGGCGTTCGCCGGCTGGTTGTAGCCGTACTGCGACCGGAAGAGGCGGTCGAACTCGGCGATCCGCGTGAGCGGCGTCCGCTCCCCCTGTCCGTCGGGCGGCGGCACGGTGCGGCAGCCGGTCCCGCAGCCCTCGCTCGCCGCGATGCTGTCCGGCATGACCACCGGCAGCAGCGCCTGGCCACGCAACGTGGACCGATCGGGCGCTTCGAGCTCGCCCACGTCGATCTCGCGTACCAGCTCGAATCCCTCGGTCATCACCTGCATGTTCGACTGCACGACCGCGTCACCGAGCTTGCCGAACTTCTTGACGTACTGCTTGTGGACCGCGTCGCGGAACTGTTCCCGTGTGATGCGGAACTCGTCGAGCATCGGCGAGACGGCGAAGAAGGCACCGAGGAACGCGTTCCCCTGCATGCGCAGCTGCAGGTCGCCGCGGTCGGTCGCCTCGCGGGCGATCTTGAAGCCGGGCAGCGTGAACACCCGAATCTTCTTGTCGAGGATCTGCTTGCGGGCCCAGATCGGCAACCGCTGCCACGCCTTCTCGCCCTCTTCCTCGGACTCCCACACGAGGGACCCCCCCTCCGACATGCCGTCAAGGGGATTGGTGTGGGTGAACGCTTTCGGATCGCAACAGAGGACGACGGTGACGTGCCGGAGGTCGCAGTTGACGCGGATGCGCTCGGGCGCCGCGATCATGAAGTACGCCGTCGGCGCTCCCTTCTTCTCGGAGCCGTACTTCGGGTTGGCGCTGACATGGATGATCTCCTTCGGATTGCCGAACTCGTCGACGACCCTGTCGCGCTCGTAGAGCAAGTCGTTGAGGTCGCCGATGATGGCCCCGAGGTTCTTGCCGGTCGTGATCGCGCCCCAGCCGCCGACCGAATGGAACCGAACGGCGATCGCGCCTTCCGGGAGGAGCGACGGCGTGTCGTCCGATTTCACTTCGTACGGATGATCGACGCCGAGCACCATGAACGAGGCGCCGTCGGCGACGCGCTTCCCGTCCTTCCGCGCCCGTGTGCCGGTGGCGAACTCGTAGGCGCCGATGGCGTGCTCGGGCCGGAAGTCGCGCGACCCGAGGCCGTAAACGCCGCCGACGAGCCGCGGCATCCGGTCGGCGGTGATCGCCGGCAGCCCCTCGACGCCCTGCAGAGCCTTGTTGAGCGCGGTCCGGATGTCTCGCCCCATCGGATTGTCGCCGGCCATCGGCTCGTCGGTGCGCTCGAGAATGATGACGTTCTTCTTGCCGGCGAGCGCCGTGACGACGGCCGCTTCCGGGAACGGACGGAACACGTTGATGTGGATCGACCCGACCGACGCGCGGCGCGTCGCCCGGAGGTAGTCCACCGCGGCCTCGATGTTCTCGGCCGCTGATCCGAGCGAGACGAACACCGTCTCGGCGTCCTCGCACCTGTACTGGGTGACCAGACCGTAGTAGCGGCCTGTGAGCGCCGCGAAGTCGCGATACGCGGCCTCGAGGAATTCCAGGATCGGTTCGACGAAGTTGTCCCGGCGGGCGACCACCCCCTGCATGTAGTGCTCCTGGTTCTGCACGGGCCCGAGGAGCACGGGGTTCGTCAGGTCGATCATCTTCGGCACCCGCCGGCGGCGGGGGCCGAAGAGCGTGCGCTGGCTCTCGGTCGGACACTCGATGATGTCGTCGGGCGCGCCCAGGTACTCCCGAATCAGCTCCGATTCGTGCTTGTAGAAAGTGCGCTCGAGGTGCGACGTGAGGAAGCCGTCCATCACGTTCATGCCCGGCGTCAGACTGAGCTCGGTGACGCGTCGCAGGATGAGCGCCTGGTCGGCCGCCTGCTGCGCATCCTTGCCGAAGGCGATGATCCACCCCGTGTCGAGCGCGCCGTAGACGTCGTCGTGACCGCAGTGGACGTTCAGCGCATGCTTGGTCAGCGCGCGCGCCGCCACCTCCAGGACCATCGTCGAGCACTTGCCCGGGGCGTGGTAGTACTGCTCCACGCCGTAGACGACTCCCTGCCCGGAGGTGTAGTTGACGACGCGCTTGCCGCAGACCGAGTGGGCGATGGCACCGCCTTGCGCCGCGTGTTCGCCTTCGGCTTCAATGGCAATCGTGTTCTGGCCAAAGACGTTGAGCTTTCCTTCGGCGTACGCCTGCTGATACAGCTCGCCACCCTCGGTTGACGGCGTGATGGGATAGAAGACGCCTGCGTCCGCTATGCGGGCTTCGGTATGGTATGAGACCAGTTGGTTACCGTTCGCGGTAACCCGGATCCCGGGGTAACGAGGTCTTTCCTTCATTACACGACCTCCCCGACAGGGTTCGATGGGAAAAATTCCGCTATGCCTAGCATAACGTGCCCGGGCGAGGTTCGGGCGCCTCATTCTAGCCGAAAAGACCTGTAGACGCCGGGATCCGATCTCACCAACAATGGCTGGAAACCGGCCGTTTCTGGCCTGGAGGGGGCCGTTCGTGGGGCTACGCGCCGCCTGCCTGCCGACGCGCCGAAACGGGGTTCCGCGCTCTTCGAGGCGCCCGGCGCCGCCTGGTCAGCGCGTCGCCGGCACGCGCGGTACGTCCGGGAGCGCCCAGGCGGTCAGGTTCGTGCCGGCCGGCACGAGCACGTGCTGCCGCCCGTCCAGCATGTAAGTGATCGCCGACGTGCCGTGCAGCGCCGATCCCATCGGAAAGCGCCAGAGGAGCTTCCCGCTGCGCGAATCGAGCGCCAGGAAGTTCCCTTCGGCGTCGCCGCTGAAGATCAGCCCCGACGCAGTCGACAGCAGCCCCGACGTGGACGGCGAGATGTACTCGAACTCCCATTTTCGCTGGCCCGTCGTCGGATCGATCGCGCGCAGCGCGCCGTAGGCGCGGTAGTCGGGGCCCCTGGCGCGCTGGCCGGCGCCGCCGGTGTACCGCTCGCCGGGCACGAACTCCTGTTTCCACGCGTAGTAGGTGGCGCACACCTCGCGCGCGTTCACGAAGAACAGGCGCTGCGCCGGATCGTAGGTCGGCGGCCAGAAATTGGTGGCGCCAGTGACGTCCGGGCACGTCGTCGAGCCCTGCTCGTCCGGCACGTTGCCGGGGAGCAGGATGGGACGCCCATCCCGGTCAATCTCCTTGGCCCATGTCGTCACGACGTACGGCCTGGCGACGAGGATCTGGCCGGTCGCCCGGTCCAGCGTGTAGTAGAAGCCGTTGCGGTTGGCGAACATCACGACCTTCCGGAGCTGTCCCGCAATCGTCACGTCCGCGAGGACCGGCACCTCGGTGGCGTCCCAGTCGTGCAGGTCGTGCGGCGTGAACTGATAGTGCCAGCGGAGCGTCCCGGTGTCGGCGTCGAGCGCGACGATCGAGTCGCTGTACAGGTTGTCGCCCTTGCGGCTCTCGCTGTGATAGTCGGGCCCGGGGTTGCCGATGCCGTAGTAGACGAGATTCAGCTCGGGATCGTAGGCGCCGGTCACCCACACGCTGGCGCCGCCCCGCTGCCACGAGTCGCCCGCCCAGGTCTGGTTGCCCGGTTCGCCCGGGCCCGGAATCGTGTAGAAGCGCCACGCCAGCTTGCCCGTGTTCGCCTCGTACGCGTCGATGAAGCCGCGGATCCCGTACTCGCCGCCCGCCACGCCGACGATCACCTTGTCCTTCACGACGAGCGGGGCGATGGTCGAGGCGTAGCCCTTGCGGAAATCCTCCAGCGTGGCATCCCAGGCGACGGTGCCTGTCTTGATGTCGAGCGCGAGGAGGTGCGCGTCGAGCGTCGTCATGAAGAGCTTGTCGCCGAGGACGCCGAATCCCTTGTTGACCAGACCGCAGCACGCCGTCAGCGAGCCGGTCGGCGGCAGCTCGCGCACGTAGCGCCAGATCTCGCGCCCCGTGCGGGCGTCGATCGCCCACGCCTTGTTGAGGGGCCCGGTCACGTACAGCACGTTGTCGCGCAGGAGCGGCGTCGTCTCGAAGCGGCCGAGCGTGTCGGTCTGGAACACCCACTGCGGCACCAGCCGGGCGACGTTCTGCGGCGTGATCTGCGTCAGCGGGCTGTGCCGCTGGTTGTGGTAGCCGCCGCCGAAGACGAGCCAGCTCGACCCGTCCGGCTTCAGGCCGCCGAGCAGCTCCTGGTTGCCGACGAGCGGCGGCGCGTTCTGGGCGGCCAGCGAGACGGCGAAGGCGGCGGCCCCGAGTGCCACGACGGCGAGGCGGGCGATCGTTCGATACATACGCATGTCCTCTAGCGATTCTCGTTGGCCGCCTGCGGCTCCGGACCCTGCAGCGCCGTGAGATAGGCCAGCAGGTCGTCGAGCTCCGCGTCGCTCAGCTTCTCGGCGCCGAAGGTCGGCATCGCCGAGATCTTGACGTTGGTGACGCCTTGGAGGTCCTCGCGGAGATACCCCTGAATCCGTTCGCGTGTGTCCATGATCTGGACCGAGAACAGGTCCTCGTTCTTCTTCACGCCCTGAATCTCCTGCCCGCCCGGAGTGGTCAGGACGACCGGCTCGTAGCCGGTGCGGAAGTCAGGCACGCTGCCCCGGATCTGCCGCGCCATGTGCGCGCGCGTGCGCGCCACGCCGATGCGCGAGAGGTCCGGGCCGAGCCGCCCGCCGCGACCGTTGACGCGGTGGCACGCCAGACAGTTGGTGGCAAAGACCCGTTCGCCCACGGCGCCGTTGCCGCGGGACGCCTCGGCGACCGGCGTCGCCATCGTCTTCAGGTAGGCGAGGACCCGCCAGATATCCATGTCGGAGGTGCGCGGAGCTGGAAAGGCGGGCATCTCGGTGTTCGGCACGCCGTGGCGAATGGTCCCGAACAGCGCGGCGTCGGTGCGCCCGCGCGCCCAGACCTGCGTGATGTCGGGACCGCGGATGCCGCGCGCGTCCATGCCGTGGCAGTCGGCGCAGCGGACGCGATACGCGCCCATCCCCGCCTTGACGGCGTCGGCGTCGCCCTCGAGCGGGTTCTTCGTCCCTTCGGCGGGAATCCGCACGTACACGTCCTGGGCCGCCTGAGCGGCCAGATGTGTCGCGCCTAGAACGACGACGGTCAGAGCGATGTAGATCGATTTCATGCCTCTGTCCTCGCTGCGGCGCGGATTATAGCGTAGTTGCTGCCGTTGTTCGTCGCGTCTGCCGATAGTACGATGCGCCGGTTGAACGCCCAACATCCGGAGGGTGCGTGCACTGTATTCCTGTTGTCGCGCTGCTGTCGGCCTTGTTTTGCGCATCCGTTCGGCCCGCCGAGGCTCAGACCTGGGCGGCTGGCCTGGCGGTGGCGTCCATTGAAGGCGGCCGGGTCGGATCGACCGCCTACCGGTCGTCGTCCCGCCTGCAGGTGAGCTGGACCGCGCCGGCCGAGGCGGTGCATCGCTACGTTCTCACGCTGACCGACGGCGTGACCGGCGCGTCGGTGGGCGTCGAGACGGCCGAGACGCGCCTGACCGTATCGGGCCTCAAGTCGGCCACGCCGCACACGGCGGCGCTGCGCGCCTGCCTGGACGAGGCGTGCGCGACCAGTCTCGAGGCCGACGCGGCGGCGAGCGGCCAGACCGCGGAGGAGTACTGGCAGGTCCGCGGCACGGGCAGCTCCTACACCGGGGCGACGCGAATCGTGACCGACGGCAACACGTATCCGTACGTGATCCTCTACGGCGCCTGGGCGGGCGCGGCGCTGAGCGGAAAGGCGCAGCTCTATTACAACCCCACGATCGCCACCGAAAAGGGGATCAAGATCGCCGAGCTGTCGAGCGGCACCAACGACTCGGTCGCCGCGCTTTCGTCGTACCGCGGCGTCTCGGGGTTCGGGCTGCTGCGGGCGTGCGAGTTCCGACCGGGCCAGCCGTTTTCCTGTCCTGGCGACAGCGTCGCTGGCTTGGTGACGACGACGCAGGCCGTGCCGCTCGACCTATCGATGGGCGGCGGCATCCGGCTGTTCTTCGAGGCGATGGGCACCGATCAGCGGACGCGCATCATGTATCTGGACAGCCGAGACGGGTACGTGGGGCGCGACTTCAACGGCGGCGCCAAGACGATCTGCAACACGCTTGCGGACTATTCCGCCGGCGGCGGCTGCGTGCCGGAGGTGATCGTCGGCGTCGGCGGCGACACGCTCAATGGTAATCCTGGCCTGAGCAACGCGCGGCAGTTCAAGGTCGGCTACCCGACGCGACGCGACTGGCGCTGGGACGGCGCAGCCGGCGCCTTCATGGTGATGACGGCGGAGTTCCAGCCCCCCTGCTCGAGCAACTCGTTCTTCAATGCCGCGATGGCGATCTGGGACGGGATCCGGTGGGGCGTCCAGACCGACGCCGCCGGCTGTCCGAAGTACCTCGCGGAAGTACAGGCGCCGATGCCGGTGCACATGGGCGGGGCGCGCTACAAGATGTACTTCTCGCACAACCCGATCCCGAGCACGGGCATGGCCAATCCGCTCAGCGACATCAAGCCGCTGAAGGTGATATATGCCGACGGCGGTGTGGCTGGCGATCCCGCCACAATCGACTTCGAGGACTGGGAGCAGGTGGCGCAGGCGCGGGAGGTCCACCTGCTGTGGCCCGACGGCTCGATGGCCGACGCGGTCAACGAGAGCCAGCTCGACGACTACGTCATGTTCATGCCGACGGGGAACCCGCTGGTGCAGGTCATGTACTCCAACATGGCGGTGCCGGGGCAGGTGCCGTTCATCGGCATGGCCGTGCTCGTCAATCCCTGATTACCCTTCGCCTAGCGGTGGCCGCGGCCGCGGCGGCTCGCCGTCGACGATGGCGGGGAAGAGCGGCTGGAGTTCGCCGTCCCCTGTCCGGTGCACGAGGCCGCGGCTGCGGACGTGCGCCGACGCGACGGCCTCCGGCAGCTCCCGCACCGGCGCGAAGCAGCAGTCCGCCGGCCCGAATCGCCGCTCGCACTCCTCCAGTGTCAATCCGCCGAACATCGAGGCCACTTCGCCGATCAGGGCGCGCTGCGGCAGCGGATCGGCGTGGCGCGCGACCCAGTCCGGCCGGCCGGCGGCCGCACAGAAGGCGTGCCAGAACTTCCCTTCGAGCGCCGCCAGCGCGACGCGGCGTCGATCGCCGGTCTCGTAGACGCGGTAGCACGCGGCGCCCCCGTTGATCGGTCCTTCGCCGGCCCGCGGCGGGACGCCCGCGGCGCCGAGCTGCGCGAGCGGAAGGATCTGGAGCGGCAGGACGGCGTCGAGGAGCGCGAGGTCGATGTGGCACCCCTGACCGTCGCGCCCGCGCCCGTACAGCGCGGAGACGAGGGCCAGCGCCGCAAAGAGGCCGCCGGCGCAATCGGCTAGCGGCGTATCCGGCAGACTCCCGTCGGCGCCGAGCGGTGGAAGCGCGCCCGCCAGCGCGACGTAGTTGAGGTCGTGTGCGGCCATCTGCGCCAGCGGACCCGTGCAGCCGAAGCCGTTCAGCGAGCAGTAGATCAGCCGGGGATTGACCCCTTTCAGCACGTCGTATCCGACCCCGAGCCGCGTCAGGATGCCCGGCCGGAACGATTCGATCAGCACGTCGGCAGACGTCGCCAGGTCGAGCAGCGCCGCCCGTCCCGCCGTGGACTTCAGATCGATTCGCCGCGTCGTCTTCCCGGCGTTCACCGCGCTGAAGCAGGCGGAGCTGCCGTCGGCCTTCCGGGGCCCCATCTCCCGCATGCCGTCGCCGTCGGGCGGCTCGATCTTGAGCACCTCCGCCCCCATGTCGGCGAGCAGCAGCGTGGCGAGCGGACCCGGGAGATGGCGTGTGAGGTCGAGCACGCGGACGCCGCGCAGGAAGCCGTTGAGCCGGGACATCACCGCTTCCGCAGCGCTTCCTCGATGATCTTCTGGAGGCTGGAAGACGGATAGGCGCCGGCGAGCGCGCGCCCGTTGATGAAGAAGACCGGCGTGCCGAGGTTGACGATGGTCCAGGGCGCCCGGCTCCAGAGCTCGATCGGCACCAGCGGATTGTAGAGCACCGCGAAGCCGACGAGCACCGACTTCTCGGCGTCGCGGACGCCGGGCGGGCGTGCGGCGTTCAGAATTGCCACACGCCTCGCCGTTCAGCGTGGCAGGAACTGCGTACGTCGGCACCCGATCGCCTGGTTTCCTTCGACATTCGCGCCGGCATGCCCTTCGCAGCTACCAGGCCGAGCGACGATGCTACGATTGAGGCCCGGTCCGCGCGCGACGTTCGGGGAGAAGGTCCTGGACCTCGCGAACCTTGCAGCGGCCTCCATGGTGTTCGCGCAGTTGGTCGGAACAGAGCCACTGTCCTGGACGATTATCGTCTTGGGCGTGGCGTTCTGGTTCGGATGTGCGGCGTTCGGCCTCTGGCTGATGGGAGCCTGGTGATGGAGAACGCATTCGGCATCCTGTTCGGTATCCTCCTGATTGTGGCGATCATCGCGGTGCTCGATTGGTGGGGGCGCCGGAAGGACCGCAAATCGCACAATCGCGCGGCATAGAGCCGCGCCGGGTCCGCTTCGCGGAACCCGGCCTACGTACCTACGTACAACGTCTTCACTACCTGCCTACCGGCCACCAACCTATCGGCTACCGGCTACCGGCTACCGGCTACCGGCTAGGAAAACAGCGTCGACGCCACGCGCTGGGCGAGCGTGACCCACGGCGCCGGGTAGAGGCCCATCCCGACCACCCCAATCACACACGCGACAATCGCCACGCCAAGCAGCCCCGGCACCTGCACCGGCTCGGGGCGCTCCGGCGCATCGATGTACATCCGGCGCGCCACGAGCAGGTAGTAGTAGAGCGCCACGACGGTGAGGACGGCGCCCAGGAAGACGAGCCCGTACATCCCGCGCTCGACGGCGGCCCAGAAGACGTAGAGCTTTGCCCAGAAGCCCGCCACGAACGGAATCCCGCCGAGCGACAGCAGGAAGAGCAGCATCGCCAGGGCGAGCAGCGGCGACCGCTGCGCCAGACCGCGGTAGGCGTCGATGCCGTCGGACTGTTCCGACTGCGCCACCGCCTGCACGACGAGGAACGCGCCCATGTTGCCGAACGTGTACGCGACGAGGTAGAAGAGCATCATCGCCACGCCGGAGCTGGAGAGTGCGGCGAGGCCAACGAGCATGTAGCCGATGTGCGCGATCCCCGAGTAGGCGAGCAGCCGCTTGATGTTCCGCTGCGGGATCGCCATCAGGTTCCCCGTGACCATCGTCATGCCGGCGAGCACCGCGATCACCGGCGTCCAGACGAGCGCGGCGGTCCCGACGCCGGCGAGGTAGAGGCGGATGATGACGACGAACCCCGCCGCCTTCGGCGCGACCGAGAGCCACGCGACAAACGGCGGACTCGCCGCCTCGTAGGTATCCGGCGCCCACATATGGAACGGGAAGGCGGCGATCTTGAAGCCGAGGCCCGCCAGCAGGATCGCCATGCCGAGCATCAGCAGCGGCGGACCGTCGCGCAGAGGCGGCGGGATGTCCGACAGCATCGTGCTGCCCGCCACGCCGTACACGAACGACATGCCGTAGACGATCATCGCAGACGAGGCCGTGCCGACGAGGAAGAACTTGAGCGCCGCCTCGGGGACGACCGCCTCGCGCTTGAGGAACCCCGTCATCAGGAAGAGCGGGATCGACATCAGCTCGAAGCCGACGAAGAGCAGGACGAGCTCGCGCGCCGAGGCGACGACCGACATCCCGAGCAGCGAGGCGACGAGCGCGAAGTGGTACTCCGCCGAGCGGCGGCTGAACGCGCCGGTCCGCAGGGTGAGCGAGCCGAGCAGGCTGATTGCCGCCGAGGCGAGGAACAGCCGCTTGGCGAAGAGCGCCAGGCTGTCCTGGACGAACGCCCCGTCGAGCAGCGACGCGCCTTCCCGGACGGTGAACGTCAGGATGAAGGTTGCGCCGAGGCCGAGGAGCGTCGTCCAGCCGGCGGGTCCGCGGCTCACTTCGGCGAGCGGACCCCGCCCTACGTACGCTGAGCTACGGACGGCGCCGATGAGCAGCACGACGACGGCGAGCGCGAAGAGCGCCAGTTCGGGCACGAGAAGGGTCAGCGTCTCGAACGTCATTGGCCGATCAGCCGCCGCAGCAGCGGTCCGGTGGCGGTGTCGACCGGCCCAATCGCGATCGACGGCGCCACGCCGAACAACACGAGCACGAACACGAGGATCCCGAGCGCGGCCCATTCGGGCCCCTGGGCGTCGGCGAGGTCCTGGAAGTGCGGATCGGCGCTCTTCGGTCCCCAGAAGATCTGCCCGGCGACGCGCAGCACGTAGACCGAGGTCAGGAACGCGCCGATTACCGCCGGGAACAGCCACCACCGGTAGTCCGACGTCCAGGCGCCGAGAAACGTCAGGAACTCGGCGACGAAGCCCGCCGTCGCCGGCAGGCCCAGCGAGGAGAGCCCGCCAATGGTGAAGGCCGTGGCGATTCCGGGCATCATCGTCCCGAAGCCGCTCATCTTGAAGATCTCGCGGGAGTGCGCCTTCTCGTACACCAGCCCGACGAGCGCGAAGAAGAGGCCGGTCATGATGCCGTGGGCGAACATCTGGAAGACGGAGCCGTTCAGCCCGTTCGGCGTCAGCGTCGCCGCGCCGAGCATCACCACACCCATGTGCGAGACCGACGAGTACGCGATGACGTACTTGAGGTCGGTCTGCGCCATCGCGCTCAGCGCGCCGTAGACGATGTTGATGCAGCCGATCGTGCCGACGAGCCAGGCCCAGTCGACCGCCGCGTCCGGCAGCAGCCCCATGCCCACCCGCACCACGCCGTAGGCGCCGAGCTTCATCAGCACGCCCGCGTGGAGCATCGACACGGCGGTCGGGGCCGAGGCGTGGCCGTCGGGCGACCACGTGTGCAGCGGCCAGATGCCGGCGAGGATGCCGAACCCGACGTAGAAGGCGAGGAACACCCACGACTGCAGCGCCGGATCGAACCGCATCTGCTGCAGCTCGAGGAACGAGAAGGTCCGCGAGCCGGTGGCGACAAACAGCGCGAGGACGCCGACCAGGATGAAGGCCGACCCGAAGAGCAGGTACAGCGTCAGCTTCATCGCGGCGTATTCCTTGGTGCCGACCCCGGTCCGCCCCATCGCCCAGCCGAAGATGCCCTGCGGCCGGACGTCGCCCGAGGAGCCCCAGATGCCGATGAGCAGGTACATCGGCAGCACGGCAATCTCGTAGAACAGGAAGAGGACGAACAGATCGAGGGTGACGAAGACGCCGTACACGCCCGTCACCAGCACGAGCAGCAGCGCGTAGAACTCCTGGCTCCGCTGCTTCGTCGTCCACGAGGCGAAGACGCCCGCGAAGATGATGATCGAGGTGAGCAGCGCCATCAGCGCGCTGATGCCGTCCACCGCCGCCAGGTACGAGATGCCGAGCGACGGGACGAGGGAGAACTCCTCCTGGAACTGGAAGCCCGCCCGGACGCGGTCGTACGTCCAGTAGACCCAGATCGAGGCGACCAGGGAGACGCCGGTGCCGGCGACGGAGGTCCACCGCACGAGCAGCGGCCGCCGGCGCGCGAAGAACATGATCACGAGGGCGCTCGCAAACGGCGCCCACGTCATGATCGAGAGAATCGGAAGTCTGTCCATCAGTTGAACTGCACCCAGAGGAGCAGCACGAGCAACCCGACGGCGATGCCGTAGACGTAATCCTGCACGCGGCCCGTCTGCATCGTCCGCAGGTCGTCGCCGGCCTGGACCGTCCACGCGCTCAGCACGTTGAGCACGCCGTCCACCAGGTAGCGATCGATCCAGCCGACCAGGCGCGAGAAGCCGAGCAGGGCCAGCCGGTACGCGCGCTCGAACACGGCGTCGATCCAGAAGCGCGCGAGCGCCCCCCGGTAGATCGGCCCGAAGGCGGCCGCCAGGCTCGCCGCGTCGATCGCGCGGCGCTGGTAGGTGGCCCACGCCAGCAGGATGCCCGCCACCGCCGACCCGACCCCGACCGGCATCAGCCACGCGGGGCTCTCGAACTCCGGTTCGGGATGGACGACGGTGAAGAAGACGCCGGTCGCCACCGAGAGCAGCGCGAGCACCCAGAGCGGCAGCAGCATCGACGAGGGCGGCTCGTGCGGCTCGTGCGCGGCGGCGCCGTGCGAGGCGTGGTGGCTGGCATCGGCGACGTGCGGCGCGCCGGAGGCAGCGGCCGCGCCGGCGTGTCCCGCCGGCGGCGCCGCGAAGAACGCCAGGAAGACGACGCGGAACATGTAGAAGGCGGTCAGGAAGGCGACGAGCACGAGCATGGCGAACGGCGCGGCGAATCCGCCCGCCAGCACGGCGCCCAGGATCTCCTCCTTCGAGAGGAACCCCGCGAAGAGCGGCAGGCCGGCCAGCGAGAGCGCGCCGACCGTGAAGACGATGGCCGTCTGCGGCATGCGGCGGGCGAGCCGCCCCATGTCCGGGAGATCGTTGCTGTGAACGGCGTGGATGATCGCGCCGGCCCCGAGGAAGAGCAGTGCCTTGAACACGCCGTGCGTGAGCAGGTGCAGGAAGCCGGCGCCGGAGAAGCCGGCGCCGATCGCCGCCATCATGTAGCTGAGCTGCGAGATGGTCGAGTAGGCGAGCACCCGCTTGATGTCGTTCTGCACGCACGCCAGCACCGCCGAGAGCAGCGCCGTGAAGGCGCCCACCCACACGACGATCGCCAGCACGTCCGGCGTCAGGGCGAAGAGCCAGTCGGTCCGGTGCAGCAGGTACACCCCCGCCGTCACCATCGTCGCGGCGTGGATGAGCGCGGAGACCGGCGTCGGGCCCTCCATCGCGTCCGGGAGCCAGATGTGCAGCGGGAACTGCGCCGACTTGCCGACCGCGCCGAGGTAGATGCAGAAGGTCATCACCGACAGCCCGGCCAGCGGGATGGCGCCGTTGCCGGCCAGCACGCGCATCTCGGTCAGGTCGAAGGTGCCCGTGTGCCGCCAGATCAGGACGATGCCGATGAGCAGGCCGACGTCGCCGGTTTTCGTGATCCAGAAGGCCTTGAGCGCCGCCCGCGCCGCCGCCGGCCGCTCGTACCAGAAGCCGATCAGCAGGTACGAGCAGAGGCCGACGAGCTCCCAGCAGATGAACAACTGGACGAAGTTCGGCGCGAGCACCAGCCCCATCATCGAGAAGGCGAAGAGCGACTGGTAAGCGTAGTAGCGGCCGAGCGACGGCGCCCGCTCGTCGCTCAAGTAGCCGAGCGAGTACACCTGCACGAGGAGCGCGACCAGCGCCACCAGCGTGAGCATCACCGTCGAGTCGGCGTCGGCGAGGACGCCGACGGTGGCGAGCGTCTGTCCCTCCGACGGCAGCCACGTCCAGACGAGCCGCGAGATCGCCTCGCCGGTGTGGGCCCGCCACGAGAGGACGGCCGCGGCCAGCGAGCCCGCCGCGCAGAGGATGGAGACGTAGGCCGCCGGGCGGCCCAGGCGGCGCAGCGGCGCCGCGATCGCCAGCACGAGGAAGGCCGTCGCGTGCAGGAGCAGCGCGGCGAGTGCGAGGGTGCCGTCGCCCGCCATCATCCCTTGAGCAGATCCAGGTGATCCGCGGTCACGGTCCGGCGCACGCGGAAGAGGAGAATGACGAGGGCGAGGCCGACCGCGGCCTCGGCCACGGTGATGCAGATCGTGAAGAGGGTGAACACCATCCCGGTCACGTCGCCGCTGTAGCGGGCGAACGCCACCAGATTGATGTTGACCGAGTTCAGCATCAGCTCGATGCCCAGCAGGATGCCGATCGTGTTGCGACGCGTCATCACGCCGAACAACCCGATGCAGAAGACCACCGCCGCGAGTGTGAGATATGCCTGAAGACCCACGCGACTACACGCTCCATTGCCCCAACGGAACACCGAGACGCCGGGACACCGAGGCCAATGTGGCAAGAACTCCTCGGTGTCTCAGTGCCTCGGTGGTACGTGGAGGTGAAGAAGGCATTACTCGTCCGGCCTCGCGAAATAGATCGCGCCCATGAGCGCCGCCAGCATCAGCACGGCGAGCAGCTCGAACGGCAGCACGAACCGCGTCAGCACCGTTTCACCGATCAGGCGCGTCAGGTCGCCCGCCATCTCCGGACGCGCCGCCGGGAACGGCTGCCCCCGCATGGCGTTCAGGAGGAGGGCGAGCACGCCGCCGGCCACGACCGCGCCGCCGCCAATCCGCCGGCTCGTCTGCGAGAGGCGCTCGCCGACGAGCCGCTCGGTGACGACGATCGCGAAGACGACGATCGTGACGATGCCGCCGGCGTACAGGAGGAGCTGGACGGCGGCGAGGAACTCGGCATCGAGCAGCAGGAAGACGCCCGCGGTCCCGGTGAGCGCGAGCGCGAGCCAGAGCACGGCGTGGAACAGGTTCTTCGTCAGCACGACGGCCAGCGCCGAGCCGACGAGGACGATCGCCAGGAACCAGAAGGCCAGCACGTCGGCGCTCATACGCCCGGGGGCCCCTCCACGGCGTGCTCCACGGCGCGCGCCAGCTTGGGCGGTCCCTGCATGTCGCGCAGCTTGCTGCCGGTGGCCCACGACTGCTCGAACTGCCTGCCGATGGCGTGGAGCTTGTCCTTGTCGAGCAGCAGCTCGCGGCGGTCGGTCGTCGACAGGTCGAACGACTTCGTCATCACGATCGCGTCGGTCGGGCAGACCTGCACGCACAGCTCGCAGAACTCACAGGCGTACAACTCGAGCGTGAACGTCTTGGCGTAGTTCCGCTTCTCGCTCTTGAGCATCTCGACCTTGATCACCGCCGGCGGGCAGACGTACTCGCAGAGACGGCAGCCGATGCACGCCTCCTCGCCGGTCTCCTTGTCGTAGGCGAGCGCCAGCAGGCCGCGGTAGCGGGAGGGATAGGCGCGCTCCTTGTCCGGATAGTGCACCGTAACCGGCGTGCGGAACAGGTTCCGCAGCGTCACGCGCATCGCCGCCAGAATCGCGCGGACGATGACGCGCACCTCCGTCGGCGGGCGGGGTGCGGCGTCGCGGAGCGCGCGGACGTCGGCGGCGATCTGCACGTCAGACACCGGGCGTTCCCCTCCAGACGACGACGATGGCGGCCGCGATGAGCAGCACGAGCGTCGCCGGCAGCAGCACCTTCCACGAGAGCGCCAGGATCTGGTCGACGCGGATGCGGACGAAGCTCCATCGCACCCAGGTGACGAGCAGGAAGACGAACATCGCCTTGAGCAGGAACCAACCCGGTCCGAGCCACTCGGGGCCGGGCCCCGCCCAGGCGCCGAGGAAGAGCAGCGCGCCGAGGAACGACGCGCCGACGACGTGCGCGTACTCGGCGAGCTGGATGATGGCGAACTTCATCCCCGAGTACTCGACGCGGAACCCCGCCACGAGCTCCGACTCGGCCTCGAGGATGTCGAACGGCGCGCGGTTCTCCGCCGCCACCGTCGAGACGATGAAGGCGATGAAGGCGAGCTGGCCGACGACCGGGTAGAACACGAACCAGAGCCCCGCCTGCGCGGCGGCGATGTCGGAGAGCCGCAGCGATCCGGCGAGCAGCACCGGCACGAGCGCCGAGAAGATGAACGGCAGATCGTACGAGATCACCTGGTTGACGGCCCGCATCGCCGACAGCAGCGCGTACTTGTTGTTCGATCCCCAGCCGGCCATGAACAGGCCCACGATCTCCATCGCGGAGACCGCCAGGAAGAACAGGATGCCGATGTTCAGGTCCGCCACGCCGAGCCCCGGCGCGAAGGGGATCGTGGCGAAGATGAGCATGCAGGGGACGAGGAAGACGATCGGCGCCAGGTTGTACACGGGGCGGTCCACCGCCGTCGGCACCACGTCCTCCTTCATCATCAGCTTGATCGCGTCGGCAATCGGCTGCAGCAGCCCGTGCGGGCCGACGCGGTACGGGCCGACGCGCGACTGCATCCGGGCGGCGAATTTCCGCTCGAGCAGCGTCACGTAGGTGACGATCCCGATGATCGCGTTGAGCACGATGAACGGGGCGACGAGGGGTGTGAGCCACTCCATCACGATTCGACCGCTCTCCGCCGCCACGGGCCACGGAGACACAGAGGCACGGAGACGAATTGGCCCATGTTCGCTCCGTGTCTTCGTGCCTCCGTGGCTCGCGGGGACAAGTGACGGCTCACCGATCCACCTCGCCGAACACCGGATCGACCGACCCCATGATCGCGACGACGTCGGCGACCTTGTGTCCGGGAATGACGTGCGGCAGGATGGCCAGGTTCGAGAACGACGCGCCGCGCCATTTCATCCGGTACGGCTTCGCGCTCCCGTCGGCCACGAGGTAGCAGCCGACCTCGCCCCGCGCCCCTTCGACGCGGGCGTACGCCTCGCCCTTCGGGATGCGGACCTGCGCGACCGACTTCAGCCCGGGCCGCGACGAGATCGGACCCTCCGGCAGGCCGTCGAGCACCTGGCGGACGATCCTGAGCGACTCCCGGAACTCGACCATTCGTACCCGGTACCGCGCGAAGCAGTCGCCGCCGGGCTCCACCGGCACGCGGAAGTCGAAATCCTCGTACGACGAATACGGCTCGGTCCGGCGGAGGTCGTAGGCGACGCCGGACCCGCGAACGAGCGGCCCGCTGATGCCGACCTCCTGCGCCAGCTCGCGCGAGACGACGCCAACTCCCTGCGTGCGCGCCAGGAAGAACGGGTTGTCCTCGAGCATCCGCTCGTACTCGCCGATGCGCTGGTCGATGAGGTCGACCGTCCGGCGGCACGTGTCGGCCCAAAGGGGCGGCAGGTCGTAGCGGACGCCCCCGACCTGATAGAACCCGTAGAGCAGCCGCGCGCCGACGAGCGACTCGAACAGGTCGAGAATCAGCTCGCGCTCGCGGATGCAGTAGAGGAAGATCGTCGCGCCGCCGCCGAGCGCGCCGCCCATGTCGAGACACCAGGTGCCGAGCCAGAGCAGGTGCGACGCGACGCGCTGCAGCTCGGCCGCGAGCACCCGCAGGTACTGCCCGCGCTTGGGCACCTCGATCTTGCCAATCGTCTCCGCCGCGCGGACGTAGGCGAACTCGCTCGTCATCGCCGCCACGTAGTCGGTCTTCGAGGCAATCGACGGATACTGCGCGTAGGTCAGCGTTTCGGCGAGCTTCTCGTGGCAGCGGTGGAGGTACCCGATGACCGTGTCGATGCCGACCACCTGCTCGCCCTCGAGCGTCAGGATGGCGCGGAACACGCCGTGCGCGGACGGGTGCTGCGGCCCCATGTTCATCGTGAGCCGTTCGCTGCCCGTGTACTCGAGATCGACGCGCGTGGCGGGGGCGGCTGTGCTCATCTGAACGGAGGATGTGGGGCGTCCATGGGGTACGACTTGAGCAGCGGGTACCCCTCCCAGTCGTCGCCGAGCAGGATGCGCCGCAGGTCCGGGTGGCCCTCGAAGCGGATGCCGAACATGTCGTAGCACTCCCGCTCCATCCAGATCGCCCCGCGGTACACGCCCGAGAGCGACGGGCACGCCGAGGCGCCGGGACCGAGACGGGCCTTCACCAGGAGCGAGAGTCTCTCGTCGACGTTGTCGATCTTGGCGACGACTTCGAGTCCCTCGTCCTTCCAGTCGACCGCCGTGAGAAAGGAGAAGAACCAGCAGCCGAGCGTCTCCTTGGCGAACCGCGCGAACCTCGCCCAGGCATCGACCGGCACCGTGACGGCCATCGGGGCGTCGCCGGCGGTCTGGGCGCCAGGGAAGCGTTCGGCGATGAGCGTGCGGGCCTGGTCGGAGGTCATCGATTCTCCCCGCCTCCCATCCCCGACGGAACACCGAGCCACCGTACCACCGAGAAAAAGTCGATTACCGGTTCTCGGTGTCTCGGTGCCTCGGTGGTACGTGGGGGCAACAGATGCATCGACTAGTCCACCTTCCCGTTCGGCTCGGCGCGCCGGCCGGTGCGCCGGAAATGGGCAATCTGGTCCTGGAGCAGCAGCAGGCCGTTCAGCAGCGACTCGGGGGGCGGCGGGCAGCCCGGCACGTAGACGTCGACCGGGATCACCCGGTCGACCCCCTTCACCACGTGATAACCGTGCCGGAACGGGCCGCCCGAGTTGGCGCAGGAGCCCATCGACACCGCCCACTTGGGGTCCGGCATCTGGTCGTAGATCCGCTCGAGCATCGGCGCCATCTTGATGGTCACCGTGCCCGACACGATCATCAGGTCCGAGTGGCGGGGCGAGGCCCACGGCACCATCCCGAGGCGCTCGACGTCGAAGCGCGACGCGAAGGTCGCCATCATTTCGATGGCGCAGCAGGCGAGCCCGAACGTCACCGGCCACACCGACGACTTCCGCGCCCAGTTCAGGAACGCGTCGGCGACGGTCGTCAGGGCGAAGCCGCCGGGGAAGTTGTGAAGGCCGTCGGTGAGGCTGACGAAGAGATCGGAGTGCTTGTCGCCCTCGGGGCGCGTCTGGTGGAGGGCTTCCCATTCCTGGAGGTCCTTGAAGTTCCTCCAGACGGGAACGATCCGGGGCGCGTCCTTTACTGCCATTCGAGCAACCGCTCCCGGAAGGCGTAGAACCAGCCCAGTCCCAGAATCGCCAGGAACACCACCATCGCCACGACGGCCCACATCCCGAGGCCGCGCAGGGCGAGCACCCACGGGAAGAGGAACACCGCGAGGGCGTCGAACACGATGAAGAGCAGCGCCACCAGGTAGAAGCCGACGGGGAACTGCACCCACGCCTGGCCGAACGGCTCGGCGCCGCATTCGTAGGTCTGGAGCTTCGCCGCGAACGGACGCCGGGGGCGCAGCACGCGCGCCACCGCCAGCGAGACGATGGCGAACGCGACGATCATGACCAGGTAGATGACGACGGACAGGTACCCACCCATGTCAACTCCCAATTCCCACCTTCCAGCTTCCAACCCCTGCATCCTGGGAATGGGGAGTTGGAGGTTGGAAGTCGAGCATCAGCGAAAGCTCTCCATGATTTCGTCGAGCGCAGTCTTCCCCGGCCGGGTCCTCGTCTCGGGGAGCGAGGCGAGCGGCTCGTCGACGATGCCGAGCAGGTCGATGAAATCCTGCTTGTCGGGCTCGATGTACAGGATCCCGGTGGCGTACTCGCCGCGGCTCATCGTCTCGTGCAGGAGGCGCAGCGCGTTCATCTTGTCGGTCGGCCGGTAGTCCTCGGCCATCTTCGTGAGCCTGATTCTCGATCCGCTGTGCAGCATCACTTCCGTGGTGGCGCCGGGATCATACTCGACGTTGACCTCCTCGAAATAGGGGATGAAGCTGACGTCGGCGAGCGGCTCGTCGTGGTCCTTGACGTAGGAGTAGCTCTTGGTCGATCCCTCGTGGTCGTTGAAGGTGACGCACGGGGAGATGACGTCGATCATGGCGGTGCCGCGGTGGCTGATGGCCGCCTTGAGGATCGCCTTGAGCTGCTTCGTGTCGCCCGAGAACGACCGCGCCACGAAGGAGGCGCCCAGCTCGATGGCGAGCGCGCAGGTGTCGATCGGCGGCAGGTCGTTGACCACGCCCGACTTGAGCGTCGAGCCGAGGTCGGCGGTCGGCGAGAACTGCCCCTTGGTCAGGCCGTAGCAGCCGTTGTCCTCGATGACGTAGACGATGGGCAGGTTGCGGCGCATCAGGTGCACGAACTGGCCGATGCCGATGGCGCCGGAGTCGCCGTCGCCGCTGATGCCGACGGCGATCGTCTTGCGGTTGGCGACGACGGCGCCGGTGGCGATCGACGGCATCCGGCCGTGCACCGAGTTGAAGCCGTGCGCGCTGTTCAGGAAGTAGGCGGGCGCCTTGCTCGAGCAGCCGATGCCCGAGAGCTTGATCACCTGCGTCGGATCGACGCCCAGCTCGAAGAACGACTCGATGAGGCGCTCGGTGATGGCGTTGTGGCCGCACCCGGCGCAGAGCGTCGTCTTGCCGCCGCGATAGGCGATCGGTTCGAGGCCGATGCGGTTCACCTTCTTGCCGGGCGCCGGCGGCTGGACCGTGGGTTCCGTGGACATCTACCGACCCTCTTCCTGCTTCACGAGTTCCGTGGTCACCGAGCGCCCGTCGATGGGAAGCCCGATATAGTGCCTGATGCTGCCTAGCTTGGCGAATTGCGCCGGCGTGCACTCCATCTTGAGGAGCCCCAGCATCTGCGCGTCGCGGTTCTGCTCGACCAGGTAGACCCGATCGCACCGGTCGATGAAGTCGAACACCTCCCGGGTGAACGGAAACGCCCGCAGGCGCAGGTACGACACGTCGAGGCCGTGCTCGGCCTTCAACTCGTCGCGGGATTCCACGATCGCCCAGTGCGTCGTCCCGTAGGCGATGACGCCGACGCGCGCGCCCCGGACCATGTCGATCTCGGGCTTCGGCACCAGCGTCCGAGCCGTTTCGAACTTGCGGGCGAGCCGGTCGAGGTTGTTGGTGTAGTCGTCGGCGCGCTCGCTGTACTGCGCCTTCTCGTTGTGGCCGGAGCCGCGCGCGAAGTACGCCGGCAGGCCGTCGCCCGGCACCGTGCGGTACGGAATCCCGTCGCCGTCGACGTCGCGGTAGCGGGCGAACTCGCCGATGCGCGCCAGCGTCGCCGCGTCGAGCCGCTTGCCGCGGTCGAGCGGCTTCTTCGGATACTCGAACGGGTGCGACATCCAGGTGTTCATGCCGAGATCGAGATCCGACATCACGAACACGGGCGTCTGGAGCCGCTCCGCCAGATCGAAGGCGTCGATCGCCATGCTGTAGCATTCCGACACCGACGAGGGGAGCAGCAGCGGATGCTTCGTGTCGCCGTGCGAGAGCACCGCCACCGACAGGATGTCCTGCTGGGCGGTGCGGGTCGGCAGGCCCGTCGAGGGTCCGACGCGCTGGACGTCGAAGATCACCGCGGGCGCGTCCGTGTAGTAGCCGAGCCCGGCGAACTCGGCCATCAGCGAAATCCCCGGGCCGGAGGTGGAGGTCATCGCCCGCGCGCCGACCCAGCCGGCGCCGATGACCATGCCGAGCGCGGCAATCTCGTCCTCCGCCTGGACGACGGCGTAGGTCGCCTTGCCGGTTTCGGGATCCTTCCGGTACTTCTTCAGGTAGTCGATGAGCGATTCGCACAGCGAGGACGAGGGCGTGATCGGGTACCAGCCGACGAAGGTGACGCCCGCCATCAGGCAGCCGATGGCGGCCGAGACGTTCCCCTCGATGAGGATCATCCCCTGCGTCTTGTTCATCGGTTCGATGGCGAACGGATCGAGCTTCGGCAGGTTCGCGTCCGCGTACGCGTAGCCCGCCTGGAGCGCGCTCATGTTGAGCGCGATCGCCTTTTCCTTCTTCCCGAGCTGCTTCCGGAGCGCCTTCTCCATCTGCCCCATGTCGATCGACAGGAGCTTGGCGAGCACGCCGCCGTAGATCATGTTGCGCACGAGGCGGCGCAGCTTGGCGTCGTGCGTGATCGGCGTGATTAGCTTGTCGAAGGGAACCGGGTAGAAGGTGACGTCGCGGCGGAGCGCCTCGAGCTTGAGCGGCTCGTCGTACACGGCCGCCGCGCCCGGCGGCAGCGTCAGCACGTCCTCGCGCGCCGTCTCCGGGTTCATGGCGACCAGGAAGTCGACCTCCTTCTTGCGGCCGATGTACCCCTTCGAGCTGGCGCGGATCGTGTACCAGGTGGGAAGGCCCGCGATGTTCGACGGGAACATGTTCTTGCCCGAGACGGGCACGCCCATCTGGAAGATGGAGCGCAGGAGCACCAGGTTGGCGGTCTGACTTCCGGATCCGTTGACGGTGGCGACCTGGATGGCGAAATCGTTGACGACGCGCTCGGGGCGCGCCTGCGGGAAGCCTTCCCGAACGGCGGACGCGGTCACTGACATTGTTCTACCCAGCTCCGAGGCTCAATAGGGAACCTGCAGAGGGAATGGCGGTGAACTATAAGGTCGGAGTCCTTACAGGTTTGAAGCCTATCAATCATATCCCTTACGTCTCTATTATCTCTAGCTCTGCGGGTCCAGCGGGTGCGCCTCGATCAGGTGCTCTGGCACGAGGCGGCCGCCGACGAGGTGCTCCTGGATAATCCGTTCGAGCACCGGCGGGTCGCACTGCCCGTACCACGCCCCCTCGGGGTAGACCACCGCCACCGGGCCCCCTTCGCAGATGCGCAGGCAATTGGCCTTGGTGCGCAGGATCCCGCCCTGGTCGGACAGGCCGAGCTCGGTGAGCCGCCGCTTCAGAAACTCCCACGCCGCCAGTCCCCGTTCCCGGGCGCAGCACTTCGGGGTGGTCTGGTCGCAGCAGAGGAAGATGTGCCGCCGCGCCACCGGCACGCCAATCGCCGCCGCCACCTGCCTCTGAGAGTCGGTCATGGGTCGCCTGAGTCCGGCTGGTTCCACCCCGACGGGCCACAGAGACACAGAGGCACAGAGAACGATTGGACGTGGCCTCTGGGTCTCTGCGCCTCTGTGGCCCGTGACGGCGGAGGGCGCCTCAAAACAGCTTCACCTCGACCATCGTCCCCGTCTCGACGAGGTCGGTGTCGGCCGGGATTTCGATGTAGCCGTCGGCCAGCGACATGCTCGTGATGTCACCAGACGACTTGAACGCCGGCATGGCGGTGCCGCTCACGACCGCCACGGTGTAGATCTGGTGCCGGCCCGGCGCCGACCTCACGCGGCGGCCGAGCGGCAGGGTGATCGAGCGTGGGACGTGCGGCGGGAGCCGCGCCATCGCCCGCAGCGCCGGCACGAGCAGCACGTACGCGTTCGAGAGGCACGAGGTCGGGTAGCCCGGCATGCCGAAGAAGAGCCTGCCGCCGACGCGGCCGAACGCCGTCGGCTTGCCCGGCTTCAGCGCGATGCCGTGGAAGATCAGCTCGCCCCGCGCCGCCAGCACGTCGAGGATGAGATCGCGCTCCCCGACGGAGCTCCCCCCCGAGAAGACGAGCAGGTCTTCCTGCAGGCACTCGTCGATTGCCCGCGACAGATCCTCGAGCGTGTCGGCGGCGGCGCGACGGGGCACCGGCACCCCCCCGTGCCGTGCGACCACGGCGGCGAGGGTGAAGCGGTTGATGTCGTAGATCTGCCCGGGGCCGAGGGGCGCGCCCGGTTCCACGATCTCGTTGCCCGTCGAGAGGATCGCCACGCGCGGCCGCGCCCACACGGCGATATTGGCGCGTCCCGATGCCGCGACCGCACCGATGCGGCTCGGCGTCAGCAGCGCGCCGGCCTGGAGGATCTGCTGTCCCCGCCGGATGTCGGCTCCCTGCGGGCCGACGTTCTGGCCCGGCGACACGGGTGAGTAGACCTGCACCCGGCCGGACGCCTCGCCGTCGGTCTCCTCCACGATCACGACCGCGTCGGCGCCGCCTGGCATCGGCGCGCCGGTGGCAATCTCGATGCACTCGCCCGGGCGGACGGCGCGGCCGGCCACCTGCCCGGTGAAGACGGTGGCCACGCGCGTCAGAGCGCGCGGGCGGTCTCGCGTGGCGCCGGCCGTGTCGGGGGCGCGCACGGCGTAGCCGTCCATGGCGGCGCGGGAGAACGGCGGGACGTCGGCGGTGGCGACGAGCTCTTCGGCGAGCACCCGGCCGTCGGCCTCCGCCAGCTCCACGCGCTCGCTGCGGTCGATCCCGCGCACGGCCGACTCGACGAGCGCCCTGGCCTCGTCCAGCGGTATCGTGCGCCGGAACGGCCGCATCTTCGTCGTCATCGCTCGAGCTGCTGGACGACGTGCCCCAGCTCGGGCAGGATGAGGCGGGTCATCGCCAGCCGCACGGCGTGCGGGGAGCCGGGCAGCACGAAGATCGCCTTTCGCCCCGCGGTGCCCGCGGTGGCGCGGCTCATCATCGCGGCGGGGCCGATCTCCTCGAAGCTGAGCATCCGGAACAGTTCGCCGAAGCCGTCGAGCCGCTTGTCGAGCAGCCGATCGACCGCCTCGAAGGTGCCGTCGCGGGAGGTGATGCCGGTGCCGCCGGTGGTGATGACGACCTGCGTGCGCCGGTCGTCGAGCCCGGCGCGCACGCGCGCGGTCACCTCGGCGGGTTCGTCCTTCACGATCGCGTGGCCGGTGACGGTGTGGCCGGCTTGCTCGAGCAGCTCCCGGATGGCGCGCCCGCCCGTGTCGGTGTCGGGCGTGCGCGAGTCGCTCACCGTCAGCACGTAGCAGGCCACCGAGGCGGGCGCCTGCGCCTTGTGCTCGACGACGCTCGCACCAGGGTGCTCGGCTGCGCGCGCACCGGGGCGCTCGGCCTGGCTCATACCGCGATTATAGTGGTCGCCCTTCGGCGCGCCGGCTACCGTAGGCGGCGCCGGCGGAATGCGGCAGCGGCCGCCGCCGGCTCGGGGCAGCGGGCGAGGTTGATCGTGCCGCCCACCTGCGGATCGAACTGTCCGTAGTAGACGACGAGCGTTCCGTCCGACAGCCGCAGCGCGTCCGGGTCGTTGCCGAAGAACACGTCGTAGGTTTCCTGCTCGAAGGTCAGCCCGTCGATCGACGTGGAGTGGTAGAGCCCCTCGGGCGAGGTGCCGCCGCCGCCGGTGAACTTGCCGTAATAGAGCGTCATCGATCCATCGGCGTTGCCGAGGGCGAACGGGTGCTCGGCCGACTCGGTCAGCGCCGGCGCGCCGGGGCCAATCCGGATTCCCGGTTCGACCGTCCATGTGAGCTGGTCGGCGGAGACGGCGCTCTTGATGCGGTGTCCGCCCGGGGGGTCGCCGGGCCGCGGCAGGTCGCTGAAGTACATCCGGTAGCGCCCGTCGGCCAGCCCGATCACGGTTGGTCCCGTCGTGGCGCTCACCGTGGTGCCGGTGAAGCCGGCGGCCTCCTGGGTGAGGCGGAAGCCGTTCTCGATGGTGAAGGTCAGGCCGTCGGGGCTCGCGGCGGACTTGATGCCGCCGCCGCTGCTGAAGTAGAGGCGCCAGCCGCCGGACGGGTTGGCCACGACTCTCGGCATGCCGGAGCCGTCCGGCAGGCGCGAGCCCGCTTCGGCCGCGAAGCTCGCCCCCTCCGTCGTCAGCGAGACGGCGCTGACGACGCCGCGCCCCTGGGCGTGCATGTACAGGCGCACGCGCCCGTCGGGCAGGAGCGCGGCCGTGGCATCGGCCACCGGCTGCCCGGCGGGGATGCCGAAGTCACTGGGGCCGAGCAGCGGGCCGACCACGGTGCACGCGCCGGCGCCCATATTGGGAGGCTCCATTTGCGCCCCCGCCGGACGCGGCAGCAGGACGAGCGCGGCCAGCACGACGAGCGTTCGGCGGAGCATTGTCGGCACGAGTGTCCGATCATGACATGTCCCGGCGCGGCCCGCGAGGGTGAAAGTGCGTGAAGCGGCGCGCAGGACGTGTTGACATGCTTGGATTTGCGCGTCCGGCGCCGGAGGCAGCCGGGCGCGCGCGTCTGGTGTCGCGAGAGACCCCGTCGCCGCCCGTTCGTCTGCTTCGACGGCCGGCTGACCGGAGCCGCAACTGCGGCGGGGGTTTCGGTTCGCGCGTAGCGACCGTTCGCCGTGGCTGCGCGGCGTAACAGGCCGGTTCGGCCGCTGGAACGACGATCGAGGTTTTGGTATCGTTCGAATCGGACAGGGCTTCACCATGAAGAACTTTACGGCGGTCATCGAGCGGGATGCCGAGACGGGCCTGTATGTGGGGTGGGTGCCGGGCTTTCCTGGCGCGCACAGCCAAGGCGCAACACTCGACGAGCTACGGTCGAACCTCCAAGAAGTAATCGAAATGCTTCTCGAGGGAGGCGACGCTAGACTCGAAAGCGAATTCATCGGGACTCAGACCGTCGAAGTGGCGTAGTGCGTGGCGAAGCTGCCGGTTCTCAAACCTCGCGAGGTCGTGGCGCTTTTCGGGAAGTTGGGGTTCGCGGAGGTCAGGCAGCGAGGCTCTCACCGACAGTTTCGACATACCGAGGGTCGGGGAACGACCGTACCGTTTCATCAGGGGCGCGACATCTCGCCGACACTGCTTCGCCAGATCGCAAGAGATACTGGCCTGTCGGTTGAGGACTTTCTGGCGGCACAATCAGGCCAGCAGCCGAACCCGCCGCAGCCGACGGCCGACGAGGATGCGCCACAGAAGCCGCCCGAATCCGGCCGCGGCTGAGCGCGCACGATCTACCGATGGAAATGAAGCCGACTGGCATCGTCAGCGTTCGCGGCGCACTTCTCGGACGCGGACAAGGCTCGCGAGCACGTCCTGCAGCAGCAGCGCCGCCGGACGCGCTCGAGCTGAAAGCGCTGCGTGCCCGGCTCCAGGCCGGAGTCGATGCGTCCGGGCGCGGCGAGGTCGTGCAGATCGACGAATCGGATCTCGACTGTTGGGAGGCTCCATCTGTGCCCCCGCCGCTGGCGGGACGTGTTGATATACTTGGATTTGCGCGTCCGGCGCCGGAAGGAACCGGGCGCGCGTTTCGTCCGCCCCTCGCGCCCTTAGCTCAGTTGGATAGAGCGTCTGGCTACGAACCATCGTCTCAAGCCCGCCGCTTCTTGCCTGTAAGTTGTTGATTCTGCGTTCAGCGTTCTCCTGAAAAATTCCAGGTTATCTGCTCTTTTCAAAACTACGTTACGCCTGTTTCCTCAGCGAAACAACGGCCTCGCCAGACGCACAATACGCCCGTTTACCGGCTTTCTGAGCTGCCGTATACTCCGGCTCATCCAGGAGGCAGACATGGGACTTTTCGGAAAGCTCGGCGGCGGCGAAACCCCCGAAGCACGCAAGGCTCGTGAAAAAGAGGAACTTCGGAAGAAGAACGAAGAGTACCTGAACAGCCAGGAGTATCGCGACCGCATGGAGAAATTTAAAAAATTTGCCGAAGACCATTACGTTGCCAAGGTTGACGGGAACATTGTTATCAGGAAATGACCGTTAAAGACCTGAAACCTTTTTAAGTCTATGGAATTGGTACCGGTCGTTTTGGCAGTCCTGCTGGTAGTTCTGATTGTTGGTGGCATCGCTTGGTTCGCTATCGCACGGCTCCTGCGCTTCGAGAAATCCTCGCGAGCGGATCTGAAGGCACAAGAGGCTGACTTAGCAAAGCTGAAGGCTGACATCCTGAAGTCGCCATTGGGACAGAGATGGCTAGATATGGGAGCCGACCGCTTCAAGACGATGTTGGTAGATAAGCCGGGAACGTTGGCGCTTGCCGAATTCAAATCTGAGTTCGAGAGGCACTTCCCCGACTTCAAATCTGACCCGGCGCTCTATCCGGCCAACGATGAATCTTGGGCGGACATATACGGGCAGTACTTGGATCTGAAGACGATGATGAGAACACAGAAGCCTGATCCATTGAGGATACGGTCATGACCTTCGATGAATTCGGACGCTTGGCGAAGCAGAGCCCGGAGTTCTCCATGTATTCTGAGCAAGAGCTGGCTCGAATCCCGAACAGGATTTTTGCATTAAAGGTGCTTGAGAAACATCCTGAGTACTGGGACATGATCTCGCCTACCGCAAAACGGGTGAAGCAAGTCTCCGACCGAGACACAACGCCTAGCTACGGGCCGATTGAAGATTTTTTCACCGGCACCACCAAGCGCCTTGAAGACGAGCGAAGAATCATCGACAACAATCTCGCGGAAGCCCAGAGCTTGAGCGAAATGGACGCCATCATCGAGGCGGCGTCACGGAATGTCCCGCGGGAAGCACTTACTGATTACATCCTCAACGAGCAACAAGCAACACTTCAAATACGTGTTGCTGCGGCTTTAGCAGAAATCCAATCTGCAACGGAGGAACGCAACGCTACGAAAGTCCTTGAGTTTGCGCGCAGGCTGGCGTTGGTCGAAGCGGAGGTAGCGGAGATTCGCAGTGGACGACTTCAGCAAAATGCTCTTCCGGAGGGTGACGGGCAAGAATCTTGATGATGTGCTGGCGATTCCTACGCTGCAGGGCGTAGTAGCCAAAGCGACATCTGACCTTGCTTCCCGTCTAGGGCCGACCCGTTTGCTGGGCTATGACGCCCAGATGATGCCTGTCGTGTTGTCGGAGGAAGAACGCGAAGCGCACATCCACATCCTTGGAGCTCCGGGCGAGGGAAAATCCAAGTTTATCGAGCTGCTTGTCCGGGGCGACATCGAGCGCGGATATGGAGCCTGTCTCCTGGATCCATCGGAAAATGGCGACACAGCCAACAAGATCCTCAAATACTGCGCCTCTATCGGTTTCAAGAAAGTCTGCTACATCAACCCCGTCGATTTTCTTGAGTTCAGTAGAGTTCCAGTTATTCAGCCCTTTAAGTACAAGGCCCCACCAGAGGTCTCGGTTGGAAACTTGATGGATGCCCTCAAGGTCCTGTGGGCAACGAAGGACTTTTCCGAAACGCCGAGAATTCAACGATACGTGTCAGCGGTGTTGCACGCATTATTGGCTGCCGGCTTGACTCTCCCAGAATCGAAGTATTTCTTGTCGAGGCAGTTTGTTTGGCAGCGCGAACACATCCTCCGTTCGCTGCCTGCCGACAACAATCACCGGTTTAACCTCGACCAAGCGTACACAGACCGCTTTACTTTTGAGGCCTTCCAGTCGTCCGTAAACCGGATGAACGTGTTTCAAGATTCCACCATCCAGATGATGCTGGGATCCCAGAAGATAGCTATTCCCTGGTCGACAATGATTTCAAAGGGCTGGCTGGTCTTAGTGAACCTGGACCCGCAGTCAGTCTGGGGAACCGAGCAAATCCAGCAGCGGTTGCTTGGCACACTGATCATCAACGAGATTGTTCACAGCATCCATCGCCTGCAATCGAAGGGATGGAAGGGCGTGTACTACCTTTACATCGACGAGGTCGGGGACTACGCCACAAGCAAGCTCGCGTACATTCTCGACAAGAAACGAAAAACGGGACTCAGGTTTACCTTCGCACATCAGCGGTTTGAGCAAATCGAAGACCGCGGGGTTCAGTCCTCCATTCGAGGTTCGGCGAAGACGAAGGTTCTGTTTTATACGCCGAACGTTCAAGACCGCCAGTTGATGATGAAGGATATGGGCTACGGCGGCAGTTTGCCTGACCGCTCCGTATCCTACGAACTGGGGCAGACTGCCAAGCAATCTGCCGCTATAAGTATCGGCAAGCGAAATCCTCGAATTACTCGCTTGGTAGATGTTCCGGATATTCAGGTGTCCGGCAAGGCGCTCGCGGAATTCAAGAAAGAACTTTACTCGTACGAGTGGTTCCACCATCCCAAAGAAATTAACCAAGAAATAAATGCTCGATTTGCAAGGCCGGCATCAACCGCCTCAATTAATCCAACTAACCAACCTGGAGGCTACGATGCCGGAAGACCCGCGAGAACTCGTAAAACGGCTGTTAGGCGTGCAGCCAAGATTGACAGCGGAGCATCTCGCCAGCCTCGACCAACAGCCGCGAAAAGGCGGCCAGTTAAAACCGTTTTCTCCGAAGAATAAAGCCAAGACTTACCCCGGCTCGATTGTCCGCACCTATCGCCTGCTCCGCAGGATGAAGGCGGATAAGGAAATCGACAGCTTCCGCGAACACAACAACGAGCCTTACGTCTGGTATCTTCCTGACCGCTTCACGCCGCCGCCGACGAATTGGTACGGACGAAAGCACGAGCTCGATATTGCCGACCTGTTCGTCTCGTATTTCCCGCACATCACGCATTGGGACACCGAATGGGGCGTCCTGGAGCGGGACCAACTGAACATTCCCCGCTACCGAGTGAACTATGACGCCCGCATGGTCCTGAGCGGGAAGGTCTACCTCTGGGAAGTCGACCGCGGAACTGAGGATATGGACGTTCAGCTCGAGCCGAAAATCGACAAATACATCGAGCTCGCCAAGTCACTTCCGTATGGAAGCTTCCAGGTGATCCTGACGCTCCAGAAGTACCGTCGCATGAACGTAGGCAATCGTGCCGGCCGTCTCGTCGCCATGCTCCAGGAGAAGGAGCGCGGCAATCAGTTCCTCGTGGCCCTGCACTCCGACGTCAAGGCCGACCCAATAGGAGCTGTCTTCGTCTCGCCCCGCTCGCCTGAGCGCAAAGCCCGTCTCTCTGATTTCCCTTACGGGAATGTATAAACCCCGTGTTTAAACTCTGTATTCAGCGGTTTATACATATCGCCTGACGGCTTGAGCCTGGCTTTTTGGCTAACGATAGCCAAACCCTGGCTATTCCTCGCTACCTCTAACGAGGTCAGCCACCCTTCCCAAGTTCTTACGAACCCACAGCTTACGCTTTGGCCCTGATGGGTTGGTTCAGGGTGGCTGACCTCTCGTCAGCTCGGAATCTGGCTGTCCTGCCGGACTGAATTAGCCTGCCAATTCGACTTCCGGTTCGCTCGACTACTGGGGAAAAAAGCGTTCTGAGAGCTTCGCTCACGCCTCGCAAGCTTCGCCCTCTGGGCTCGCTGCTGGACTGCTGATGTGGCCTGTCAGAGACAGGCTGGGCACCCCTGTTTGGGGATGCTTGTTTTGGTTTAAGGCAGTCTCCTCCAAGGAGAAGGTAGAAAGCTGAACGGTCGTGAGACTCCCTCCGAGGTGTGGCCTTACGGCCTGGTATGAGTGTGCCTGAATTTGGATTTCATAGGTTGTGAGATTCGGACGCTAGGTGCCCCCTGTCTCGCTTCGCTCGTTCCCCCCCGAAAGGCGGGGGGACGTTTTTGAATTTAGGAGGCTCTATGTGCCTCGGAGCTTGGCTGTCCAAGCTCTATTGTGATGTTGGGGAGTTCAGAAGTTGTCGGAGAATCTGGCGTCGGTTCGTATTTTGGTTCCGGCTTAAGGGCTGGTGTTGAGTGTTTTGAGAAGAGTTTTAGATGTTGTGGGGAACCCAGATGAACGAACGTCTTGAGATTCTTGCGATGGCTCTGGTGTTGGGAATTTTGGTCTTGATAGTCAGTCATTTACGTTTATGAATTTGACAGATGAGAAGCCAAGCTCTCGCCCTGTAGTTGCCAGCCCACGATAGGAGCCTCTTGGTAGTACAAAAAGGCACCGATTTGATTTCGGTGCTTTAATTATTTCGGTTTATGGAAAGGGTCAGGATGCTCTCTTGCGAGAGCTTGATCCAGGGGTGCTTAGATTGTGAGTAGCGGATGTCTAGATTTTGCTGACAAGGAATCCGATGATCAGAAGCTGGCCGATGATGATTGAGGCCAGGATGACGTTCAGGCTTTGTGCGGTGTTGAGCGGTGCTCTGTAGGGTGATGGTGGATATGTTTGTCTATGGTCGTTCATAGAGGTTGTATGCTAATTACTTCTTCGGCTGGGTTGTCTACGTCGTCTTCTTCGAATGTGTCCCAGTCTCCTTCAGCGAACTTGTCTTCGGCTTCTTCCTTGTCTTTGGCTTCGACTGTGTAGCGACCGAGCTTGATGAAAGTGGTTTCAATTTCGAACTTCATGCACTCCTTTCTGTTAACTATAGGTTCACTGTACCAGTACGGTACGAACGGTCAACGTCCCCGATTGAGGCTTAGGTTAGCCACTGGGTCCTTTTTTATCCACACCGAACTGCTACACTTATATTGAGTGGCGCGAGGCAAGTCCTGACACACACTGTAAGGCACGGGAGTGCTCCACAACACTAGGGTCCGACCTAGCGGAACTTGGGGATTGAGCTTGGAGTAAGTTCCAGGTTCTCTGCTGAAGGGCAGGATCAGGATATTCCTGCTCTGCGGGCAGTCGGCAACGTCCTTAATGCCGGAATTGCTTTCGCTTGCCTCGCCGCCCTCCTGAAAACTTGTACTGATAGCTCGTGATTGCTACACTTCAGATGTCAACTAGCTTTCACGTCCATGAATAAAAAAAGACGGAAGCTTAGGAAGCTCCCGTCAACGAACGAATTGTTTTCTCGTCTAAATGTTCTGGGTCGTCGCATCCGAGCGGTAATGCCGGAGCCTTCACCCACATTACGTGAGCGAGTTCTGCGACGTATTGCCCGGCCTCTTCCGACTTGTTTCTGTCGGGGAGAAAAACGACGCCACGAGCGAGGCTCCGAAGGATGTCGATTTGCTCCGACGACACAGACCAACCGAACGGCGAAACCGCGGGCAGACCGAGTTGGGCGAATTTCAATACCGCGAATGGCGACTCCACCAGATAGATCAGCCGAAGAGGTTGAACTTGACGGGAGTCGTTTTTGATTTGCCAGGCTCCATACAGTTCCAGCCCCTTACGGAAGTTCGCAGGGAAGCGATATTTTGGCTTCTCGGGGGTGATCTCGCCAATGTTGCGACTCAGATAGCCTACGCACTCTCCGTCGCTGTAGCGCGAGATTCTGAGCATTACGGAGCCGTTGTATTGCGACCTCCGCTTGTCGTTGCGGTACTCGAAGACTTTGTAAAGGTCTAGCGTGTCCTTTGTAAACCCCCGCGCTGTGAGCCAGGCCGATTCGACCTGGAACTTTTCGTAGGTGCTGGCGAACGGAGGATTCTCGGTAGCCTGTTCGACTGGCTCCTGGATCTGCTTGATCTCAGGCTTGCGAGCCTGGGCGACAAACGTAGGCGAACCGACGTAGGCTTGCAGGAATTCGACGGCCTCCTTAAAGCCAACGCCCTTCACGGCCATGACTAAATCCAGGCAACCCTTACCCTTTGCACCGCATGAAAAACAGGCGTATCTCCCGTCCTCATGGATACTGAAAGCCGTGTTGTTCTTCTGACTGCCGTGTATCGGACACTTCCCAGAATGCTCCTGGCCTCCCTTACGGGCTTTCCAGGGGCCGTCAAATCCCAGATGCGCCAAAACAGCGATGGGCGACAGGTTCCTGATTCCCTCGTACTGGTCAGGCATTTTATTTCCTCCTTTTTCCTTTGCTCACCCGAGGAGGTGTGTGCCAGAAAGTCTGACAATCCTTGCGGACACTTTCACACCCTGCCTGCCGAGTTGAACGGCGGACATACCCTCTACAGGCAAGCAAACGAACGTTGTGAAGGAACGGTTTACATCTCACAAAGACTACACCCGCTGCAATTCTCTAAGTGTTCTATCCACTGTTCTTCCGACCCCTGCTTTCTTTGTAGTTCCGCTTCAGATTCACCGAATGCTTGTTTAGTAGTTATCATGCGGCCTCCTTCCTAATCAGCTCAGGATTCTCGTGCAGATTGCCAACAACGGCCACTCGCTCGCACCAATGAGCTACGGGAAAGTCAAAGCCTGGGTATTGGTCATCAGGAAGTGCCGTCAGTTCCCATGTTCCGTCTTTCATCTGAATTTGGTACAGGATGTCCTCTTTATTAACGATATCCCCTTCAAATATCTCAACGCTTTTGGTGTCCTTGAAGCCGGTGAATTGCATCAGCTCATAATCTACAAAGTCTCCGCCTAGACCGCCCTCCATAGGAGTACCCATGATTTCAAAACACTTATTCTCTCCAGCGAGCATCCCTTGATGCATTTTGGCTTTCTTCTTGTCCCACGCCCTGAATTTCAAATCTCTCATAAATGCTTTTGCTTAATGATTTTCTAACCTCCATGCTTTCCGCTGACGAATACCTCTGGTATCGCCAGTACTTTTTGCTGGGCGACAGAAGGGACAGGCGGGAGGAACTGATAGCCCTGGTGCAGGACTACGCCCTGTGGTGGAAGGTGATTACTGAGGTACTGGAAGTGAGCTTGCGGAGGCCACCAGAAACGCCAGGATCAGCAGGACGGCCACTGTCAGAAGGCCACGGCCGAATTCCTTCAGCCAGCTTTGCTCAGGCTCCAGAGGCGAATTAAATGCTTCACGTCGTGCCTGATTGTGGGAGGACAGGCTTGCCCAGGTGTGTCAGCGCTCACCTGAAAACGCGTAAATCTCGACGGTTGTCGTCGTAGGTGTTCTTCGTTCTTCTCTTCTGAAGGAAAAAGAGACGGGCTGTGG